>Ga0209511_1004220_pt1 | contig 10558 bp, 9 predicted proteins | sample SSSSmetaG_FD_184141 | JGI IMG/M metagenome (GOLD analysis project Ga0209511, IMG submission 184141) | Glacier valley bacterial and archeal communities from Borup Fiord, Nunavut, Canada, to study Microbial Dark Matter (Phase II) - ​SSSS... | ecosystem: Environmental > Aquatic > Freshwater > Ice >... | reverse complement strand
GGAAGGCGATACCGGCAGACCATGGCGGATGACTTTGCACAACGGTCGCGTCCAGCGTACGACGCGTTCGCGGAAAACTACATGGGAGTGGCGATGTTTGTGACGACCCAAGGCTTTGAAGAGTTGGTGCCGAAGGCAATCGGAGGGACCGACGGAAGGTATTGGCGCGGCGTCATGCTCGCTAACAACGCGCCTTGGTACGTGGTGACTTTCCGTCAAGAAGCGCATGGCTTCTCGTGGCCTCAGACGGTGCTCGTGACGTGGGAGACGACGTTGTTGTCGGTCCTTGACAGCGCGACTGCTAACGCTGTGCTGTCGATACATTGTCTTGGGCCCAACCCTGCGCGGGAAGGCGCTTGGCTGACGCTGGAAATTGTGGAGTTGTGGCGGCCGGCAGGCGGCGAGGCTGACGAAACGGGTCCTCTGCTCTTCCGCTTCGCTGGCGAAGGCGGCCTGCGTGACTCTTTCGACGGCGCCGCGCTTGCCCCTCTGACTGGACGAGACCTGCTGTTCAGGGTGTCAACCGCAGGGGTCCGTGGGTAAATGGGCCTGCCGGCCCAAGACGACCTCTGACCGGGCTTCGAGATGTGGCACGAGTTGGCGCGTTGCTCGACCATCAGAAGTCTCGTGGAGGAGTCCCAGGGATGAGCACCGAAAAGACACTCGATGAACGCTGGTCCGACATGTCCGACCAGTATCTGAAAGACGCGGCGAATGAGGGCCAGTCAATGCACGGGCGCTGCACCTGCGCTTTCGACGCTGGGTACTTCGCGGTTCTTCGCTCGCTCGACCAGGGCTCGCAGTACAAGTACAAGTACGAGCACCCGGACATTGCTGTGCTACGAGATGTCGGTGCGCTGAGCGACGGCGACATCGGCCTGGCCCTGAAGTTCCTCACGCACCGCTACGAAGCGCCGGAACTCATGCCGAGCCTCGACGAGCTGCTGGCTTGGACGCACAAGATGCGGGCCTTGGCAGAGGCGAAGAGGAGCGTCGTTGCCTGGGGTCACTCCGAGCGTGCACGCCTACGCGCGATGGTCGAAGACGGCTTGTCGAGCGGGCCTGCAAGACCGGATATCAAGGAGGACTGGAAGGAGCTCGTCCTGGCAAGCAAAGCCAAGGTGCCTTCAGCTATGGCAAGTCCAACCACTGTGCTCGTGATGAGCGACCCTGAAATCATGAACGGGAGTCCGGTGTTCGCTGGCACTCGGGTGCCCGTCGACAACGTGCTCGCGTCGCTTGCTGTTGGCATCGACATGAGCCGTATTCGAGACTCGTACCCTTTCCTCACCGATGCTCACTTGCAGGCCGCGCGCGCCTACGTCGAAGCTCATCCTCAGCCAAGTCGTCCGATGGGTGTTGGCGAGGCTCACCCGGATTGGAAAGTGACCGAAACGGGGGTGTTGCGGGGAACAAGCACCGACAACCTACCCCTCCGCTTGTCCGAACTCACGCCCGAACTGGTGGCACGTATCGTCGAGGAGTCGGTTGGCGCCGCCTCGGACGAAGAGTCGACGACGCTGAGCAGCTGGTGCATTTACGAAGCACGCCTGGCACACACGCCCAACACCTTATCGCGCCACTTGGTGGGATGGGCAGAAGAGGCGCACGAAGGTCGGACCTCGTCCGCGGTCGTCCAGCTTAATGCGGGCGCGCGGACCGCGCGGACCGAGAGTGGCCGCCTCTACCGTCTACGCGGCAAGCCTGGGCTTGGCGGCGATGCGCACCACGTTTGGAACCAGTTCGTGCGCAGCAACGGCGCCACCGACATTCGTGACATTACCGACGAAGTGTTCAGCCTCATGGCCCAGCTCGGCATGTCAGAGGGGGGAGACATCGCGTTCGAGCCTCCGAAGGCACGTTTCGAGTCGCCACCACCCGACCTCGACGACGGTGACTCGGGCGTTCCTGCCGAGGACGCAATCCTCGGGTTGATGCAAGCGCCTTGCGGTGGTCTGGACTCAGGCACGGAGTCCGACAGCGCAGTCGAAGCCGAGCATGCCGGGACAGTGCTCCTCAAAGACGCCATCGAGGGGCTCGAAGACGTAACTGCGGTCCGCGTGCTGGACGAAGCAGCGCTCGATGCGCTGCTCAGTGCAGACACCCCCGAAAGCTGGCTCGCTGAAAATAAGGACGCGCTGGAAAGCTCGAACGAATTCGTCGGCAAGAACGGATTGCCGCTCGGCAATCCCAAAGACCAATGAAAAGAAGGACGTTGAAGGACTGGGCAGTCTTCGAGTGCCAATGGCCGAAAGGCACGGGCGCGCCGACGCGCCATCTCGTAGGCACCTGCTTGGGCGAGGCCCGCTGCTCTTCTGCCGTCGTCATCGATATCCCGGCGCGTAGCGGCATCTCAACCAAAGGCAACATCTACGCGCTTCTTGGCGAGCCGGGGCTGCGCCTCCATGCCATTTTTCTTTGGCATGCCTTTGTTGAGAGTAACCGTCCGGTCTCGGTGCGTGAAATCACCGAAGAGCTGTTTCCAGACCTGGTGGCTCAGCTCAATGGGCCCGAGTCGGTTCCAGGCTCCACGGTCGAGGAAGCTTCAATCGCCATGCAGGGAGCCGGTGATGGCGAGCTTGCTGAAAACAAAGACGCCCTGCAGAGCGCGGCGGACTCGTCATTTCTCGTCGAGGGGGAGGTCGTCGAAGTTCTGGCCGGCATTGGCCTAGCCCACGTGCGTGCGGCAAACGGTCTTGTCTATGGGCTTAACCGCAAGACGCCAGGCATCGCATTCGATGCGCTACAAGCCGGGCAGCGAGTGCAGTGCCAAGTCGCCGCCAAATTTCACCGCGTTCTGCACGCCGCGTTGGTCCCTTAATTCGTCCTCAGAGCCAATTTCGACCGTCTGTACAGCCTCCAGTGACCAATTCGAAGCCACCCGCCTTGCGCGCCCTGTTCATCGACTTCGACGGGGTCCTGCATCCCACCCTTGCGCGCGGCGCTACGACCTACGGCGATGGGCTCATCACGACTACGCACTTCGGCTGGGTGCAAGCGCTTGAGGAAGCCCTTCGCGGCCATGACGATGTGCGCCTCGTCGTCCACTCCACATGGCGTTATCAGTACAAGAAGCTCGAAGAGCTTCGCGAACTCCTCGGCGTGCTTAGTCGACTCGTCGTCGGCCCGACGCCACTTGGGCCTTGCTACGAAAGCATCACATGGTGGCTGCACTCAAATCCGAATTTCAGCGACTACCGCATCCTCGATGACGACCCAAGCGAATTCCCGGTTGCACCGCCGCTAGAACTCATTGTTTGCAATCCGCTCACAGGCGTCTCGGCTCCGGACGTGCTCCACGCGCTGGGCGTTTGGCTCCGAGCATGAAACTCATACAGCCGTGCAGGCCATCTATCCTCAAGGGTGGTGGTGCCGACTGCTTGCGCCGTCACCTGTGCGGGGGCCCTCGGAAGGTTGGTAGTAGTGGCACGACGCGATTTGCTTAGAACGACGAGGCGGAACATGAAGGTTTTTCTGTTGAGCGGTGCGACTGCATTGGTGGGAGGAACCGAGTCGTGAGCACGAAGGTCAGCATCAAAGGGCGAGGACGAGGCTCGTTCGCCCCCTGGCAGGGAAACCTTGAACTCAGGCACCGCCACGAGCGGCTCTAAGCCAGCAAGAGCTGGGGCGTCGGTATTGGCAAGTGCCGCGGAGACCTCGGGCAGGAAGCCGTCCGCAGCTTCCCATGCGTGCGCCAATGTTCGCGCCGAGTACCGAGTGCGCCACTGTTTCTCAGGGTCGGCCAGTAGAGCCTTCCAGCTCGCAGGACCAGATGTGAAGTGAAGAATGCGGGCCAAGACTGCTTCATGCCCAACAGGGCAGGTTCAGTCTACGGCGAGGCGGTCATGAGAGCTACTGACGCCCAGTGAAAGCCTGCGCAGTGCGTCACTGCGCCAACCATCCGGCGAGGAGAGCTCGGCATCGGCAAGCGCATGGTGCTCGCGTAGCGGTTCACTGGATGCATAAGAAGCCATCGTCGGAAAACTCCGGAAGGTAAGCTGACCTCCATGGTCGGTAACAGCTAGCCATCCGGCTCTGCACCCGTCCAAGCCGACGTATTTGCCCAAGGCCGTGCCTCCGTTCACTTGATTGCCAGTCAAGGCTCAGGCCGCTCGTCAAGGCACGCAATCAGCAAGCAAGAGGACGACAAGTCGACAGCTAAAACATACAAGGGGAGGCTCACACAGTCGCCGGAGCTGTATGCGCTTGCGACGAGCCGCTGGCGGATGTCTTTCGGAATCCGCGGTTGCTTCAGCGAAGTGAGCTACGGCTGACAGGGACGTGTCCGCACTTTGAAGTCATAGGAGTTCTCAGTGACAACCATTGCCTCAACTCTGTCCAGACGTCGGGCGCTTGTTGTCGCTGCTTCGGCGGTAGCTTCGACCTCGGTGAGTGGATGCGCGTGCTTGTTTGGAATCAAGCCCGTTTGCCCAGAGTCCCCGGAGGTGAGCTATCCGAAGGGCCCATTGACCATCGATGCTCATTGCCACGTGTTCAACGGCACCGACCTTCAGGTCAGGGATTTCCTGTCGAAGGTGGCAATTCAGCAGAAGGGAGTTCTGGGGTACGCCGCAAACCTCCTTGCTGGCATTCTGCAGGGGCTGAATTGGGCTCTCGCGCCCGATGGGCAGTCAGAGCTCGACGAGTTGAAGGGTGTCGCTCAGTCGCTGGAAACTTGCGCGCGTCCAGAGGTCGCGGCCCGCGTGGGTGCGTTGCGTCAGAAGGCGTACTCCGTCGGTCGAGGGCAGTTGCGAGCCGCGCTGCGGCTGTCAGAACGGTACGGTCCGGAGTTGAACGCGTTCACCAACAAGCTATCCCCCTTCGGCCTCACTGCCGAAGCGAGGGCACGTTTCGAGGTCATCTCGGAGATTGAGAGCCTGCCCGAGGACGTCGAGCAGTATCGGGCCATGCGCAAGTCAGTACAGCCCAGCGCACTTTCGGTCAACGGCGAGTCTGCCTCGGGCCTGATTCACTTCGTTCTCCAGAACTTTCAGTACCGATACGTCAGCGTCCATGACTACCTTCGCACGTATGACGAGCCCGGGGTGCGCGTCGTGGACCTCATGTTGCCGAGCATGGTCGACTACGACTGGTGGATATCACTGGGTGGGGAAACGCCCACGCCGCTCGCCAAGCAGGTCCAGGTCATGGAGCGAATTTCGGTCCTCACTGGCGGTCGTGTCCACGGGTTTGTCGCGTACGACCCGCTGCGACAGGTTGCTAGCGACCTCGGCTTCGGAAAGGGCGACCCGCTTGCGGTTGTGAAGGATGCCGTCGACAACCGCGGTTGCGTGGGCGTGAAGCTGTACCCACCGATGGGCTTCGCCCCGTACGGCAACGCGAAGGTTCAAGCGACCAAGGGTCCGCACTTCTGGGCGCGGAAGTGGCTGCCGCACTGGACGGACAGGCCCGACCTCGGTCATCTGCTCGATGGCGCGATGAGCAAACTGCTGCACTGGTGCGAAGACAACCAAGTGCCAGTCATGGCCCACACGAACCCGTCCAACGGGGTGACGAAGGACTTCGAAGAACTGGCCGGACCGTCCTACTGGGAAGCGGCGTTGGACCTAGTGCCCAAGCTGCGCGTCAACTTCGGCCACTTTGGCGACACGTCGATTGTCGAGGACGGGCAGGACGGCGTCCGTCGGGCATCCGAGTTTGCCAAGCTGATGACCGCACACGGCTCTTCACGGCCAGGTTCCTTTGCCTACGCGGATGCCGGCTACTTCGTGGAAGTGATGAACCGTCGGCCCGCAATGCTGGAGGACTTGCGACGACTCTACGACGACACAGCGCCGAAGCTGGATGCATCGCTGGCCAGCAGATTCCTCTATGGAACCGACTGGGAGATGACGCTGACGGAAGGCGACGTCAACACCTACATGTCGCAGTTCGTCGAGCTGTTCAACTCCATGGAGCAACGGCCCGCACTCCAGGCTCAAGGGCTGGACAACCTGTCGTCGCGATTCTTCGGCATCAATGCGGTCGACTTTCTGGGCTTGCGCAAAGGCGGTGCCGCAAGGGAGCGGCTGGACCGCTTCTACAAGGGCAACGGCGTCCCGACGCCGGATTGGATGTCAAAGGTGGACAAGCTGCAGAGCCCCTTCCTTGCCGGATAGGTCAGGCGCCGCTCCGTATCCCGTTGCCGCGTGGGTAGCGACGACTCGGCAGCCAAGTGCCTGTTGGCTATTCTCCGGCTTGGAACGCGAAGGGGTATGAGGCTTGGCCACAACGAAGACTACAACGCCGGCCCCGTCCGGAAATCGATTTGAGTACTACGCCCCGCCGGCCGCTGTTGCCGGGAGCACGGCGCCGACGAAGACGTTCGTATTCACTAAGCTTGGTAGTGGTGCAATTGAAGCGCCTGCCACTAAGGTCAAGAAGCGCTATCCAAAGGCGACGACAGCTCCATTCGGGACGATGGGCCCATTGGACGAGCATCGTGAAATCAGCGACGCCGATTGGGTGTCGGCCGCCATCGAGTGCGGGTACGGCAAGGAAGGACAGTGGTCTCCACAGCTGGCACTTGGAAAGGCGCAGCGCCTTCAACTGAAGCGCTATCTCTTGCTACGGCACGAGATGGCGACCACGTGCATGGAGCTCGACTCCAACAACGCGCGCTCCCTACGAAAGTTCGCCGGCAAGCTGGAGAAGTCTGAGCTTGGCGCGTTATCTTTCATCGCTGGAACGTTTGGCACCTATCTGGCGGCAAAGTACTGGCTTGAAGCGGCGGGCGAGAACGTTTCCGCCTTCCTGCACTACGACATCTATACCAAGGCCACTGCAACGCCGGTCAAGGTCTCGTCCGCGACAAGTGCCGGGGGCTACCCGGACTTCCTTGTGGAGTCAGACAAGGGCGGCTGGCATGTCTTCGAAAGCAAAGGGGGTAGGAGAGAAGACCGGTGGCAGCGGCTCGCTGAAGGACTGAACCAACTGAATGGTGTGTCGAGCGTTGGGTGGGATGGACAGCCGCTCAAGGCTCCGGTCTCTAAGGTCTGCGTACACACAATCTTTGAAGCTGACTGTCCCATCCACATCACGGTGGTGGACCCCCCTGACGGAACCGCACAAAGTGATGGGGACGAACCGTTGCGCCTTATCAAGTCTGTTTGCCGCGGCCTCGTTGCCCTTGAGGCCATCGACACGTTCCATGTCTTGGTCGGCTCACAGGAATTGAGTCCTGATGCGCGGCTCCCGGATTGGAGCGTTGGTCGAACGGAACGCTTTGGCGGATGGACAGTAGGAATCCGAACCGCGATGCTTCAAGGTGAACGGAGACTTCGGAATCGCGTCGAGGCCCACCTGTTGTTGCGCGAGATTCTTGCCGAGACGCTTGCTCAATCGGGTGCCGTCAGTGCACACCACATCGCGGATGAGTTCGCTCGTCGAGTGACGCCACGTATAAGGTCAGGAGAAGGTAACTTCTGGGTCGAAAAGTCGAGAGAGGCTATCCAATTGGTCAAAGTGGACGACGACGTCCTCGTTCAATACGCGAGAGTTATTGGCCTAGACGAGGTCGTCGGGGACAACTACTCCCCGAGGAGGGCACCTCCGGCCATACAACTAGGCCGTCCTGGTTCGTGGGCATTGACGCCCGGAGGCCTGTTGTTGTTGGCACCGTCGCGCGGAGATGTGGTCTGACCTTCGGGATGGTGCACGAATCGAAGACGGCTTCGGCTTGCATCGAAGCAGACTAATCGCAATGCCGCGGGCCGCCTAGCGCATAGCCGTCGGGGAATTCCTCGCCCACCCAGCGAGGTAGGCGAACTCCCCCGCATAGAAGACTTTCCCTGGCTCCTCGTGCCAGGCGGTCACGAAAACGTTTTCGAGCGCCGCTTCCTGAATTTTCGACAGACCGTCGAGCTTTCGAATCAGGCTGCGTGGAGCCTGCCACGGCTTGGCTTTGTCGCTACACCGCCACCATCTCACGTACTGTTGCAGTTCGAGGTTCGTGAACAGTCCTCTCATCGAGGCCACGACGCGTCTCAGGAGCGGCTCCAAGACGTTTGCCGGTGTGGACAGGAGGTTCTGCTCAGCGCCCTTGTAGCGGTCCAGATAGCGCTCCAGGTCTTGCTCCGAGACGGTGTAGTGACGAGCCGTCTCCCTGCCCTCCTCGACCTCAGCGGAGGTAGGCACTTCGCGCGTTACGGACTTGCGAAGGCCGGACTGGGTACCGCGTCTCTTTGGTGTGGGGGTCAGGGCAAGTTCCAAGTGGTTGTTGATGAGCGGAGTATCGATGGCTCACTTTTTGAATTACTTGGTAAATAGCTTTTTTGCTTTGGTAAAGGGTCAGACCAGCGCCTGACGCCAACGGATAAAAGCCCCGTCCTACACGTGTTCTCCCCTCCACCGGTGAACACATGACGCCCCACACCTTCCCGCGGCTGATGACCAAGGTATCCGTCTGCGAGCAGCTCAACGTCTCGCCGCGTACTCTCGAAGGCATGGTGAACTCGGACCAGTTTCCCAAGGGCGTGCGAATCGGCAAGCACATGTACTGGTCCGAGACGTCCGTGCAGAGCTGGACCATTCGGGTGTTTGGTCCCCAGGAAGCCTGGACACCAATGGCTTCCCCGGCCCCAAAGGTTCGGTGAGCTCTGGGCGCCGGACCTGCAAGCGGCTGCCGCGTCGAGGCTTTTTGACGAACGCAGCGGTCCGTCAGGGCGGCCGCGCGTCCTCGTTTGGACGACTGACTTGCCTAGCCCCCGCCAACCTCGTCTCGTCTCGTCTCGCCGCGACTGCGGCGAGACGAGCAAACACCCGCCGGCTAAGCGCTTCGCCTCTGTCCGAAGGCGATGTAGACCACGTTGCCTGCGACGGCACCGTTCGCTTGGATGGCGCGGGGCACCTCGACAGCCTGCGGCGTGACGACCGCAGCCTCCAACGCGACAGGCTCCTGCCGAGCATCGGCATGCATCTCAGCGACGACGTCGGCCGCCTTCACGTTGACGTAGCGCTGCACCATGACCATGGTCTTCAGACCGGTTAATGCCTTCACCAGGAACACGTTGCCCGTCCTCAGCGCCATGCGCGTCGCAGCCGTGTGCCTCAGGTCATGCAGGTGCAGATTCGCAACCCCTGCTCTCACGCCCGCATCGTTCCAGGCCGCCTTCAAGGCCTCGTACGTGATGCTGACCAGCTTTTGGCCCGGCTCCGGGGAGCCCGCCAACTCGCGCAGGTTCTCCAGAACGCCGATGGCCTTGGGCGACAGCGGGACCTCGCGCTTGCCGGCCTTTGCGTCGCGCAGGGTCAGAATCTTCCGGCCCCAGTCAACGTCAGACCACAGCGCCTGCTCCAGCGGCTCGGACGCGCGCATCGCTGTCTCGGTCAGCAGTGTGAACATCGGCCCCACGAGCGCGTTGCGGCAGCCTTGGATGGCCGCGTCCAGTCGCGCCTGCTCCTCTGCAGACATCACGCGCTCGCGCCCGTTGTCGACCTTGGGCATGCGCAGATGCGTCGCGGGATTCTCGGACGGCGCGCTCCAGTGCCAGTTGTAGCGTGCGTAGGTGAAGAAGCTCCGCAGCAGCGCCCGCTCCAGGCCGATGGTGGCAGGGCTGAGCCGGTCCCGGCGCAGCTTCAGAATCAGCTCCTGCAAGTGATACGTCATCACCTCGGCGACCGGCATCGCGGCGAGACGCTTGCGCACCGGGTCGCTCCTCGACGTGGCGCGCTCCTGAGACGTACGGTGCTTGCCCAGCCCGGCCGGGATAACGCGCTCCGCCTCGGGCGGGCTCAAGGTGACGTCGAAGTAGACGAACTCATCGGCCTCCTCCGCGCCGACATCGGCAGGAACCGGCGCCGCACGCCAGTCGGCCGCTGGGACCGCTTGAACGACCAGCGTCCGCAGCCCGAGTGCCCGGAGGTACTTGCTGATGCGGTTGGCCTCCTGCCTCGCCCCCTTCATGAAGGGAAGGCGCTCGACGCCGTAGTCCTGCAGCGCCTGACCGAGGGTCGTCCGGTGCGGACCGTAGCCCTTGGGCTTCCCGAGTCCGGCGATTTCGGCGGTACGTCGGGCCATCTCCGCCTTCGCAGCGGTCTTGGTCTTCTGCTTGGAGACGAAAATTTCGTGGCCGCCGACGCGGGTGCGCATCGCCCAGCGCTTGCCCTCCAAGTACGGCTCAGCCACGGGACACCCCCGGCGACTGAAGGAAAGAGAGGCTCGACAGGCCGGTCGGCGCGGCGAGACGGGACCGGGCGGTGGCTCGGTCTGAAGAAAGGTTCCCATACATCGTTGACTCCTGAGGTTGGAGTCACGTATGCAGAGCGGATTTATCCGTTGGCCCGCATCCCAGCGTGGTCATGCGCAGTGGAGCGCAGTCATCGCCTGTTGCCCTTGCCAGAACCTTGCCAGAAATCGGTCCAAGCAGGCCTCTTGCGAGGTGCCATCCGATTTCGACCTTCGCTAACTCGTTGTCAGCGTTGGACTTTGTCTGGTGGCCAAGGGCGGAATCGAACCACCGACACGCGGATTTTCAATCCGCTGCTCTACCAACTGAGCTACTTGGCCTGAGCGACCGATTATATCGGCCGACGTCGAAACGGCCCTCTGGCTAAACGA
>Ga0209511_1004219_pt1 | contig 10558 bp, 10 predicted proteins | sample SSSSmetaG_FD_184141 | JGI IMG/M metagenome (GOLD analysis project Ga0209511, IMG submission 184141) | Glacier valley bacterial and archeal communities from Borup Fiord, Nunavut, Canada, to study Microbial Dark Matter (Phase II) - ​SSSS... | ecosystem: Environmental > Aquatic > Freshwater > Ice >... | reverse complement strand
GGCGCAAGTGGACGGCGAGAAAAAACCGCATCGCGCGGCCAAAGCTCCTCCGCCCAAAATCATGGCGAAGCTCGCCGGCGTCGGTCGCAAGATTCACCTCGCGCGTCCACCGCGCGACCCGGCTACTCCTCGAGACGACAAACGGCCTGTGCCTGGTAGCGTGCAGACTCAGGGAGATGTGGAAATTCTCGTAGGTCCAGGTGCACTCGATCATATTCTCAAGGGTCACACCGTCGAGAACTTTGATCCGGTCGCTCGACTGACTGAAATTGGTGCGGGTAACCAAACCTCTCTATTTCCGCCTGGCTTCGCCACCAATCCGCAAGAACTCGTCACCGTGATTAAGCAGGTCCTCGCTGGCAAAGGTGGAAGAAACTTCGACCCCGCCGCACAGCGAAGCATCGAAGTGGTCTTGCGAGGAGTCAAGTTGCAGGTTTGGATAGGACCTGCCGGCAAGGCACACCCGGGCGCGTTCATGGTGAACTCAGTATTTCCAGTGAAAGGTGTTTCGTTGACGCCAGCAGAGGTCCAAAAATATGCAGCCGATATCAAGAGCAAGAAAAAGACGCTGCAGCAGGTACGCACGGAACTGCTGAGTCGATTCAAGTGATGCAGCTGGACGAGATCCTGGCGCGGCTCAGACGAATCCACGTCGACGAAGTGCGTGCGTGGGAGGAAGACTACGAAGGCGTGATGGCCGATCTCCGTCGGAGGATTGGCTGTTTTACCGTCGAGCTTGCTCGCGTGTCGGGAACGACCGTGGGGGTCAATGGGCCGGTTGGCGACTTGAATTACTACTCGCTTGAGCTGCCGGTGCGGGCTTCGCCCGGCCGGTTTGTGGTGACCGCCGACGACATCGATGTGCACGACGGAGAGGTGTATTTCCTCGTCGCGTATTGCTCGACGGTTTTGCCGCTTGTCGAGGTTCGCTGGCATGTGTTGACCCTTGATGAGCAGGGTAAACGGGTGGCTAAGAGCTACGACATTTTCGACAAGGTCTGGCTCGGCAAGCATCCTGACGAAGAGCGTCTTGCTTTAGATGTCGTCACTGCTGCTGAACATTGCGACTGGCAACTCGTGGGACCGGACGTGATGGAGCAGAAGCCTCCATCTGATTGGCCTTGGCCTTTTCCGACTTACGACTATCACGATGGCGACTACCTGCTTCGCGACTATGTTCTACGCGGTCCGCGCGAGTATTGAGTTATTGCCGCGATGCGGCGTGGATTTCTCGTCGTGGATCTGGCTGAGATCATTGGTGGATCTGGTTTGTATAAAAATGTTTGCTAAGGTCGCAACTTCTCTTGGGGCGCAGCCGATAAGTTTGGTGAGAGCGCAACCTACAAGGGAGGCCGGGTATGGCGATGAAGGATGCAGTGCCCGTTGTCGACAGTGACGTACAGACTACTCGTCGGAGTCAGGATGAGGAGCCTCTTGGACCGCTTTGTTTGTTGATGCCGGATGGTAGTACCGTTCGGTTGGGGCGACGGACTCAGCTTGGGCGTGGGCCTGAGAACGATGTGGTGTTGCTGGTCGAGAAGGCTTCGCGCGTGCATTGCGTGATTGAGGCTCTCGACGGGCGGATGACTGTGAAGGACCTTGGGTCTACCAACGGCACCTTCGTCAATGGCGTGCGGGTGTTGGGTGTGACCGAGCTCCGATCGGGAGTGGTGATTGCTGCTGGCGGCGCGCGCATGCGTGTGGTGCCGGAGGTCAAGACCTCGACGCTGGTGGGTGAGTCGCTGGCGATGCGGCGGTTGCGTAAAGAGATTTCGATGGCTGCGCCGTCGACGATGAGCGTGTTGATTCATGGCGAGACCGGCACCGGCAAAGAGCTGGTGGCGCGGGCGCTTCATGTGGAGAGTGGGCGGCGTGGTGCTCTCGTGGTGGTGAATTGCGCGGCGATTCCGGCCGACCTCGTCGAGAGCGAGCTGTTTGGGCATGAGCGCGGAGCCTTTACCGGCGCTCAGCAGCGACGGATTGGATATTTCGAGCTGGCCGACGGCGGGACCTTGTTTCTCGACGAGATTGGCGAGCTGCCGTTGGGGCTGCAGTCGAAGCTTTTGCGCGCGCTCGAGACTGGGACGTTCCGACCAGTGGGCGCGTCGCGGGAAGTGCAGGTCGACGTGCGGGTGGTGTCGGCGACCCACGTCGACCTTGGCAAGGCAGTGACGGCTGGGCGGTTCCGGGCCGATCTGTATTATCGCTTGGTGCAGCATACGTTGGCCACGCCGTCGCTGAGGGCGCGGCGCGATGACCTCGGCCAGCTCGTGCGGCAGTTTTTGGTGGAGATGTCGACGAGCGCAACCATGAGTGCTGCGGCGATGGACCTTTTGATGGCGCACGATTGGCCCGGTAATGTTCGAGAGCTAAAGCACGTGTTGCAGCGTGCGGCGGTGTTGGCCGAAGCCGATGTGATTGGGCCTGACGATGTGCGGTTCGATCGGGTTTCTCAGACCCACGCTGACGACAACCTGCTTCTCCAAGGGCGACGTTACGATGATCTGGAGAAAGAGATTTTGCAGCGGGCCCTGCGACGCGCGCACGGCAACAAGCGCAAGGCGGCGGCTGAGCTCGGCATTCCCAAGAGCACGCTGTGTGACAAAGTGAAGCGCTACGGGCTCGAGGAGTAGGGCGTTCGATGCCCCGTGCCTATTCCGTCGCTGGCGGAGCGGCAGGAGGATCTTCGCCGGCTGGCGGCTGGACTTTGACGATACGGCCGCCAGGGGGCGGGGCGATGGTGGTGGTGCCGGGCGCGGGCGGTGGGCCTGGCGGCTGGGGTGCTTCGGGCTCCGGCGCCGGGGCTGGCGGCGTTGGGGCCGAGGGTTGGGGTTGCATGGTGTCGCCATTGCTGCCTGGGGATGGTGGCGGAGCGACGAACCCGGCGGGGACGGGCTTGGACGCTGTCGTCGGTGTGGTTGGAGTGGGCGTGGGCGGCGCGGCACCCAGAGTCACGCCTGGCGGTGGGTTGGGGCTGGGTATGGGGATGAGCGAGCTGATGAGGCCGTTGAGCTGGAAGCCAAAGAAGCCATCGGGGCGCTTGGCTGAGGTCGACGCCAGCTGGTTGGTCATGAGCTCGAGGGTGGGCTCGCGTTTCGTGAGGGCTTCGGCGGCGCGAAAGCGGATGTAGAGGTGGAGCTGCGACAGGTTGAAAAAGTCGCGTAGCTCTGCGTTGCCGTCGACGAAGGCTTCGCCGTCGGGCGATTTGGTGTGCACCGATTCGAGCTTGGCCTTGCCTTTGTCGAAGGTGACCTTGACGGTGATGGTGCCTAGGCGCATGCGCGGTACGGTGATGCCGGCTTTCAAGAATGGGTCGCTGGGAATGGTCAGCTTGGCTTTGCCATCGCCGACGACGGCGTCTTCGATCTCGATCTCGGCGGTGCCGTCGAGAGCGCTGAGCATGCCCTTGTCGGCGTGGACGTCGATCTTGCAAGAGACTGTGCCTTCGATGGGTAGGCCGACGAGCTGGGCGATGGCTTTGTCGCCGGTGAGGACGATGTTTTTGGCGTTGATGGCTAGTGCGAAATCGGTGGGTAGGCTGGTGACGCTGCCGTGCACTTCGCCTTCGAAGCCGTGGGCGCGGAAGCGGTAGGTCGGTCGGCCGAAGATGAGACCGATGAGGCCGGCCTTGACGCTGACGTCGTCGAGGACGAAACGCGCGGGTTTGTCATCGGGGTTGGTCGGGCGGGTGCGCAAGACCACATCGGTGGCGCGGAGACCGCTGCCGGTGAAGAGGGTGACCCCGAGGTCGCCCAAGATGACTTCGAGGTTGATGGCGCCGGGCGTGCCGCTGTTGGGATCGGCCGACAGTGTGGCTTCGATCTTCTCCTTGATGCGGTTGCGCGGCAGCGTGATGTAGAGCGTCATGACGGCGATGAAGATGCCAAAGGCGACGTAGCCGAGGCCACGCAGTGCTTTTTTGGCGCGGGGTCCGAGCGGGGCCATCAACCTTTCTCCTTGGTGTCTCGGTTGTCTCGGTCGCGCTCGCCGTCGCGGTCTTTGCCGCCCTTTTTCTCGACGGCGCGCTCCCACGACGACACGGTGAGGTCGACGTCGAGCTCCTGATGTTTGTCGTCGCGGGTGCGGATGGTGAGCTGGGTGACGACGACGAGCTGGGCGCCAGTCTCGATACGGCGAAGAAAGTTGGAGAGGGCTTCGATCTTCACCTTGGTGAGATGGAGGTCGGTGGAGCGTTCGAGGAACGTGCCGCTGGTGGTCGGGCGGTTTTCTTTCGACTCGGGAATCTCCACGCCGGCTTCCTTGGCTGCGGCCTCGAGATAGCTGCCGAGCTGCATCTGGCCCGGCGCAAGGCGGCTCTCGACGGCGGCGAGCTTGGTCTTGGCCTTCAAATAGGCGTCGCGTTTGGTGTCGATGTCGGAAAGGGCCTGGCGCATGTCGGCGTTGTTCTGCTCCAGGCTGGCAAGCCCGTCGACGATGAGAAAGCCGACGATCAACGTCAACATGACGAAGAACGTGGCCACGAATGCGGCGACCAAGGTGCGCTCACGTTGGGAGAGCCGCTCGAAGCGGTCGCGCAACGACTCGAAGGTGTCCGAAAATGGAATGGCGAAAATCATGACTGGCTCACGGGCACGTCGTGGTGATGGTGAGGGTGAACTGCTTGACCTCGCGGGCCTTGTCGCCTTTGGCGTTGTCGCCGGAAGGCGGCGCTGTCACCGACGAGACTTTGTCCTTTTCGACGTCTTTGAAGCACTCGATCTTGGACAGCTCGGTGACCAGCTGTTCGACCGCCGCCGTGCTTTCGGCGGTGCCGCGGATGGTGGTCTTCTTGGGGCGGATGTCGAGGTCGACGACATCGACCTTCACGTCGGCGGGGATGTGCGCCGAGATCTCGCCGAGGAGGTCGAACGCGGTGGTGCTGGGGATGGGTGGCGCGCCGCCTTTGGGCCCGGCGCGCAACTCGTCGATGATGGCCTTGGCGTTGGTCCGCGGCTCCTTGAAGAGCTCGGTCGACACCCGCTTCAACTGGGCCTCGAGAGCCTCGGATTCTTTGGTGAGCGCGTGACGCGCGGCGACGGCGTTGATGGTGGCGAAGACCAGGACCAGGGCCACGACCACGCCGAGGTAGACGGCCTTGCCGCGCAGATAGGAGAAGTCGCCGCGGTAGGACAGCGCGCCTTTGCGAAGGTTGATCTGCGGTACCGAGACAGCGACGGCGAGCGCCAGTCCGAGAGCTTGTGCCGGCAGCGTCGGGCCGCGCCTGGCGTCGTCAATGTCGGGACCGATCATCGGATCGCGTTCGGGAATCTGGAGCGGTTGCACCGGGATGTCGAGCTCGGAGGCAATGTGCTCCGGCAGGCCGCGAAGCTGGGCGCCACCGCCGGTGAGCAAGATCTCGACGGGCGCGTCGCCGCCCATCCGGTGTGCCGCGACGGTCTGCTTGAGATCGCGGATCAGAGGACGGACCGCGTCGCGAATGGTCTGGTCGATGCGACGGTGCGACGGGGTCTCAGCGCTGGCGCCGGGCAAGAGGATGAAGGCTTGTTCGTGCTTGGCGCGCTCGGCGTCGATCGGCTCCATGCGGAAGGCTTCTTGGATGGCGAGGGTGACCTCTTCGCCGCCGCGGGGAATGGTGCGGGCGAAGACCACCGCGCCTTTCTGGATGACGCACACATGGGTGCGACGATGGCCGATGTCGACGACGATCTGCGGCACCTGGCCGTCGACGCCGTGGCCGATGAGGGCCGCGTAGCTGAGGGCTGGTGCGCCGATGAGACGCGGCTCGCAGCCGACCGATTGCAGCGCAGCGACGCGGGCTTGCACGTCGATGCGCGGTGCGACGACAGCCACGACGCGGGTCTCTCCGCCGAGTGAGGCATCGGTGCCGGCGATGACGAAGTCGTGGACCAGGTCACCCATGTCGCCCATGACCTGGCCTTCGAGCTCGAAGCCGAGGACCTGTTCGATCTTCTTGCGATCGGAGAAGGACACGGTGACCAGGCGAATGGCGGCTTCGTCGCCGAGCGCAGCGGCGCACATCTCGCGTTCGAGGTTCTCCTCGGTCACGAGGGCCTGGAGGGTGCGGGTGCCGCGTGCGAGCTCGGACTCATCGCCTTCTTGGGGCAAGAGCAGCATTTCATGGACGGCGAGCAGGCGCGCCTGGCGGAAGCCAGCCTCGAGGAGGGCCACCTTGACCGAATGCGCGCCGAGATCGATGCCGAGAATTTTATGGGCCATGGTTCGCCTTTATTCGATTCGCCAAAACAGCCAGGTTCCCATGCGGTCGTTGGGGTCGGGGCTGTTGTTGTTTTGGTTGAAGTGCTGCGTGTCCCAGATGGCGCGGATGTGGACCTCGACGCCGCGCGAGCGGGTGCGCTGGACTTTGCCGGTGGCGTCGAGGCGCCAGATGCGGCGGGGACCGACGGTGATGATCTTGTCTACCTTGACTGGATCGAGATGGATGCCAGTGGTGGTGCTGGAGCTGGAGCTGGAGCTCCCGCTACTGCCCTTGCTGGCGTCGCTGGCCTGCATCGCTGCGGCGGGGTCGGTGGCCATCTGGATGAACTGCGCGACGCTGCTGAAGCCGCCGGTCATCTTGGCCAGGCCCATGATCATCTGCGCGTGCTGACCCATCAGCTCGTCGCTGAGCAAGATCGGGTTCTTGGCGTCGCTGTCTTTGACGGTGGCGCGCACGATGGCGGCCATGAGCGGCCAGTGCTCGGGCGTGATGGCGCTGGCGTTCACCTTGCAGCCGCCGTAGACGGTCAGCACCTCGCCGAACGTGCCCCAGAATTCGTCGCCGACGCCCCTGACCAAGTTCACCTCTTCGGCGGTGTCGAAGAAGTGGTTGTGCTCCTTGAACGGATCTTTGCCAACGTCGTAGCGATAGTCTTCCGAGCCGCCGGATTTGCCGTCGACGGAGAACTTCTGGCTGTCGATGTCAGCCCAGTCGACGATGGCCTTGGCCACGTCGTCACGCGTGCTCACCTGGCCGTCGGGATCGCTGGTGTCGAAGAGCGAGTTGTAGGTCGGCGGAAAAAAAAGCGCGGTGAGCACCCCGTAGAGGACTTGCTGGCGCGGGGTGTCGTTGATGCCGCCGCCGCAGTTGACGTTGAGCTTGCCGTCCTCGGCGGTGAGATCGAGATCGAAGGATGCGCCTTGGCCGACGCCGAGGCCTTTCATCGACGAGGAGCTGATGCCGAGCAACGAGCCGAGGCCGGCGCGCTCGTCGGCGTCGCCACCGAAGGCCTTGATGAGATACGGCGCAAACTCGGCGATCTGGAAGTCGCCCGCCTGGGCGCGGAATTTGTCGATCAGTGTCTGCTGAATCTTGATGAGCAACCGCCCCAGGTTGATGCTGGAGCGCGCCAGATATTCGGCGCGCATGCGATCCCGCGAGTTGGCCGCAGCCTCGAGATCGACGGTGCTGTGATAGGCGAAGTCGTTGAGCACCGCGGCCAGCACCGAGATGACCACGATGACCACGATGAGCGCGATGCCCCGCTGACGAGACATCGCCACCGGCCGCTGCAGCCTTTTCCACAGCGCCCTCATGTCGGCAACCTCGTGCCGCCTGAGCCCGCAGCTCCGCCAGTGCCGCCCGAGCCCGCTGTTCCCCCGGTGCCGCCTGTTCCCCCGGTGCCGCCTGTTCCCCCGGTGCCGCCTGAGCCGCCCGCTCCACCGACCGGAGGGGGCGGAATGTCGACGGCACGCGAGTTGAGCGGCTCCAAGATCGAGATCCTCGCCTCAGTGACGAACGGGATTTCGATGCCGCGTTCGTCGCGGACGACCAAGGTGATGCGCACCCGCGACGGCAGACGATCGGGCTGGCCGTCGGCGGAGGTGGTGACCCACTCTTCACGCCATTTTTTGTCGCCTGGATCGCGTGGGTCGCGGAACTCCAGCGTCATCTTGACGATGTCGTCGCAGACGATGTCACCCTCGGGAAAACCGTCGTCGAACTTGGTGTATTGCAGGCGGCGCGTCTCGCGACGGATGAGGTTGTTCTTCCGGCGATCGACCAGATCGGGCAAAACGATGTACTGCACCTGCGCCGTGTCGGCCTCGTTGGCGTCTTGATAGAGACGCTGATGCCCGAGATACGAAAAGCGCAGCTCGTAGAACTGGCCCGCATGTTTGGCGATGAAGAGCGTGCGGCGCTCGGGCTGCGAGGTGTCTTCGTTCTGCGACAGAAACGCCATCGACAGATCTTTTTCCATGCGCTCGAGACCGAGCCGCACGGAGCGATACCGCTGACCGCCAGCCTCGATCGCCGCCTTGGTGCGGAAGGTGTCGCGGAAGGCACCCCAGCACAGCGTGGTCACCATGGCGACGATCGCTGCGGCGATCATGACCTCGATGAGGGTGAATCCCGCCCTTTGTCGCTTGGAGCTCATGTGGGCAGCGGGACGCTGGGTGTGGTCGTCGCTGGCGGGGTCGACGATGCGGGGGGAGTGCCGGATGTGCCGCCGGGGTTGGCGTTGATCTGGATGGACTGGTCGACGCGGCGTACGTCGGTAAAATAGATCGTCGCCGTGACCTGGTGGTTGACTGAGCCCTCGCGCCAGAGGACCTCGACGGTGACGCGGCGGATGCCTTGTTCGAGGATGTCTTTGACCAGTGGAAAGATCGTGCCGAACATGCCGGCGGCTCCGGCGGCCGGGTTCGACGCCGAATCGCCTGGTTTTGCGCTGTCGGTCTTGGGTGCGTCGGGGTTGAGCTGCTGCTTGGCCTCGGTGGCCTTGGAGATCATCGACTGCACTTGATCCGCAGCCGGCAGCTCGACTTTGTCGACGGTGATGCACCACGAGAAGCGCGCCATCGCCTTGTCGCTGAACGGCTCGCAGATCTTTTTCTCGAATTCGCCGAAGCCTTTTTCGAAGAGCTCGTCCTCGAACTCGCTCAGGCGTTGCCGTGCCAAAAACGTCGCCACGGTCATGAGCTTGGCGTGATTCTCGGCTTTGATCGCGCGCGCCACACCGACGGCAAGCCAGGTCATGGCGCCAGCCAGGATCGACATGGCGATCATGACCTCGAGGAGCGTAAAACCGCGACGCCGGCTCATTTGGCCGTCAGGTCCTTGGTGTCGAAGTCGCGCGGCAGATCTAGCTTGCCTGTCGACACCTCCACGCGCCCTGTCAACGGGCTCACCACCAGCGAGTACCAGTCGTCGCCGTCGCGCAACCGAATCAAAGCGCGCTCGGTGTGTCCGTCGGGAAAGAAGTAAAGATAGGCGCGACCGGACGTGTACGGCTCGGGCTGGCGCGGCGTGTAGACCTCGGCGGCGATGCCTTTCATACGGACGATCGTCGCCTTGCCCTGCGACTCCGAGCCGCCGAGCTGGGTGATGGCGTCGTCGAAGGTTTGAAAGCGCGCGCGCTTCGGGCGCGGGGGCGGCTCGATGGACAACCCACCCGGGATGTTGCTCGTCTGCGACGACGACTTGCGTGTGGCCTCGGCCTCTTTTTCTTTGTCGAGCGCCGCGATCCGCTTCTCTTCGGCCACGGTGTCGAAGGCCTTGCCACGCCCAGGCGAGCGCTCTTTGTCACGCGAGACATAGGCGCGCACCGACGATTTTTCCGGCCAGTACGCCGTCCCGCCACCCTCGGCAGACAGGTCGACGACCAGCCGGTAATACTGCCCGGTGGCCATCGAGCGATCGAAGCAATATCGAATCGCCGACGCCAGCCGCCCTGCCCCGCCGCGCAGCCGGCTCTTGCTGACCGCGCGCAGGCCATAGGTCGCCCCACCCATCAACAGACCCACGATGGCCACCACCACCAGGATCTCGATGAGGCTCATCCCACGGGCCATCCCGCGAGAATGATGGCGACGGCCGACGGTCACGACGGCTTCAGTTCTCCCAGCTCTTGATATCGTCGGCGGTGCCTTCCTGCTTGTCCTTGCCCTTCGACACGATGTCGGCGCCGTCTTTGTCGTGGTCGCCGGGGCACTTGTACAGAAGGTCCTGGCCCCAGGCATCCTTGGGCGCCTTGGTCAGATATTTCTGCACGACCAGGTCTTGCAAGGTTTTGGGGCAAGAGTCGGTGTTGTCGGTCTGAAAGTGGACCAACGCCTGCGCGATGCTCTTGATCACGATCTTGGTGTCGGTGATCTTGGCTTTTTCGAGACGGCCGATGGCGTACACACCGACGGTACCGATGAGCATACCCATGATCGCCACGACGATCATGATCTCGATGAGGGTCATACCGCGCGATGCAACTCGTTTCATTCTGCGAAGACTGCGACGCATCAAGTTCCTCCTGTAGCTGACGCTATGACTGACGTTCACGACACGAACTCGTTCATCTCCATGATCGGCATGAGAATGGAGAACACCACGAAGGCCACCGAGCCGCCCATGATGAGAATCATCACCGGCTCGAGAAGAGACGTAAGCCGCCCCATCTTCAGATCCACTTCGACGTCATACGCCTGGGCCACGTTTTCCAGCATTTGCTCCAGCTGGCCCGAGCGCTCACCGACGGCAATCATGTGCGTGACCACCGGCGGAAACTGGCCCGAGCGCTTGAGCGGCGTGGCAATCGATTCGCCCTCTTTGATCGATTCTTTGGCGTCTTCGATCACCTTCGAC
>Ga0209511_1004218_pt1 | contig 10558 bp, 9 predicted proteins | sample SSSSmetaG_FD_184141 | JGI IMG/M metagenome (GOLD analysis project Ga0209511, IMG submission 184141) | Glacier valley bacterial and archeal communities from Borup Fiord, Nunavut, Canada, to study Microbial Dark Matter (Phase II) - ​SSSS... | ecosystem: Environmental > Aquatic > Freshwater > Ice >... | reverse complement strand
GACCACCAGCCCGAGCACGATGGCTTCGACGTGCCGAAAGCCCTTGCCCTGCAAGCCGAGGACGATCACGGTGTCGAACGCGGTGATCGCAATCCCGGTCGGCAGCGACACCCCGAAGAGCAGGTGCAAGGCGAGCGCGCTGCCGAGCACCTCGGCCACGTCGCAGGCGACGATGGCAATTTCGGCCATCAGCCAGAGCGCTCGGTTGACGCGCGGTCCGTAGCGGTCGCGGCAAGCGCGGGCCAGGTCTTTCCGCGCAACCAGGCCGAGCCGCAGGCTCAGTGTCTGCAGCAACATGGCTGTGAGGCTCGACAGCAGCACGACCCACAGAAGGGCATAGCCGAACTGCGAGCCCGCGGCAATGTCGGTGGCCCAGTTTCCCGGGTCCATGTAGCCGACCGCCACCAAGAGCCCCGGCCCGGCCATCCGCAGCATCCGCTGCAAGAGAGGCGCCCGTGAAGAAACCGGGACGCTGCCACGAACTTCTGACGGACAGAAGGGGGCTGTCGCGGTGCGGGGCAGGGTGAACATGGATCGGTCCGACGCGCCCGCCAGGCGCCGTCCAAGGGCGTGAACGGGCCGGTGGATCAGGACTTGATGAAGGCGAGCAGATCGGCGTTGAACTGTTCCTGATGCGTGCTGGCAAGGCCGTGAGGCGCGCCCGCATACACCTTCAGGGTCGAGCCCTTGACCAGCTTGGCGGCCAGCATGGCCGAGTCGGCGATCGGCACGATCTGGTCGTCGTCTCCGTGCACGATCAACGTGGGGACGTCGATCTTCTTCAGGTCTTCGGTGAAGTCGGTCTCCGAAAACTGCTTGATGCAGTCCAGTTCGGCCTTCAGCGAGCCTTGCATTCCCATGAACCAGAACGAATCTTTCAGGCCCTGCGAAACCTTCGACCCGGCCCGGTTGGCACCGTAGAACGGCACTGTCAAGTCCTTGAAGAACTGCGACCGATCGGCGCGCACACCCGCACGAATCCCGTCGAAAACTTCCATCGGCAGCCCGCCGGGGTTGGCCGCCGTCTTCAGCATGATCGGGGGCACGGCCCCGAGGAGCACGGCCTTGCTGACGCGCTTGGTGCCGTGCCGACCGATGTAGCGGGCCACTTCGCCGCCGCCTGTCGAGTGGCCCACCAGCACCGCGTCTTTCAGGTCGAGCGTGTTGATGAGGGTCGCCAGGTCGTCCGCGTACGTGTCCATGTCGTTGCCGGTCCAGGGCTGGCCGGACCTGCCATGCCCGCGACGATCGTGGGCAATGGCGCGGTAGCCGCGTTCGCCTAGGTACACCATCTGTGCCTCCCAGGCGTCGGCCGTGAGCGGCCAGCCGTGGGAGAAGACAACCGGGCGCCGGGTGCCCCAGTCCTTGTAGTAGATCTGGGTGCCGTCCTTGGTGGTGATGGTGTTTGCCGATGGCTTGCCGTGCGCGTGGCCCGGCGCTGCGGTCTTGCCTGCAAGGGCTTTGTCGGCAGCCATGGCCGCGCTCGGCAGGCCGATGGCGGCGGCTACGGCAACGCTGTTGAGCAGGAGGTCTCTGCGCGACGCGGTCGTGCCGGGCTGGGTCTTTTGTGCGGACATGTCTCTGAATCCTATAAGTGGGTGGCGGGGGAGGGCGCATCGGTGCCGCTCTGGAGTGCAGAACGGAGGCTTTTCAGGCTGCGCATGAGCACCTGAATCTGGGCGGCCGTGCATTGCGTGGCACAGGCGATTTGTTCATTCACGGCGCGCGCGCGCTTACTCAGCCGCCGGCCGGCGGGCGTGAGGGATATGAGCACGGAGCGGTCGTCGGTGGGGCTTCGGCGGCGCTCCGCCAGACCCGACGCCGTCAGTTTGCGAACCAGTGGCACGAGCGTGCCGGAATCGAGCGCCACCCGCTCACCGAGCGTGCCAACGCTGAGCTCGGTGTGCTCCCAAAGCGCCAACATCACGATGTACTGCGGGTAGGTCAGGCCCAGCGGCGCCAGCAGCGGTCGGTAGACCTTCGTCATGGCGAGGGACGTGGCGTACAGGGCGAAGCACAGTTGGTTGTCCAGAACCAAGGCGTCGGCCTGGGGCGATGCGCCTGCCTTGGGTGACAGGGTGGAGGATTTCGGCATGGTCGGTGGAGCGGGGTGTGGCTTACAACAGCGAATGCAATCATAGAGCATAAAAGTATCGCGTGTACAAGACAAAACCGTCACCGGCGTGGCACGCCTTCCGTGGCGTCGACGATCCGCATCGGCGGCCGCCTCTGCCGCGTCTGCCGCTACGGCCGTCTCGGCCGACTCCTGCCTGGCCGGCGCCCGAAGGCTCTGGGCCGGCACTATGGCGAGCCCACATGCGTGGCCCGGCGGCTGTGCGGGCCGCGCGCCAGCGCCAGGACCGGTCGCCCGGCGGGGGGTGGCCGGCTTTTTGCTCCGCCTATCGATGACCGTCCATTCCCGCCTCAGCCCTGCCGGCGACGACCCGCCCTGGCGCGACCAGGAACTGTTGCTGATGAGCGAGGTGATGCGCCTCGTCGGCCAGTGCCTCGCCACCGAGGTCGTGCTGCGCGAGATGCTTCACCTGCTCTCCGAGTTGCTCGGCCTGAACCGCGGCCGGATCGTGCTGGCCGACCCCGGCGGCAAGGGGTCGTCGTCGATCCGCCATGCCTACGGCTTGACGAAGGCGGAGGTGGCGCGCGGTTGCTACGCCGCCGGCGAAGGCATCACCGGCGCCGTGCTCGCAACCGGCCAGCCGATCATCGTGCAGGACATCGACGCCGAGCCGCGCTTCCTCGCCCGCGCCGTCGATCGGGCCCGGCTGCCGCAGGAGACGGTCGCGTTCATCGCCATGCCGATCGAGGTGAACCGGCGGCCGGTCGGCGTGCTCGCCGTTCACCGCATCCGGCGCCGCCATCGCCTGATCGCCGACGACGTCGCGGTGCTGCGCATCGTCGCGACCCTCGCCGGCCAATTGCTGCAGCTGCGCTCGCTGGTCGAGGAGAAGACTGCTGCGCTTGAAGCGAAGAACGCGGTGCTGACGCGTGCGCTCGAATCGGCGGCGGCACGCTACGGGATCATCGGCACGTCGCCGGCGCTGCTGCGCGCGCTCGGCGAGCTCGAACGCGTGTCGCAGGCGGGCGCGGCCGTGTTGCTGCTGGGCGAGTCGGGAACCGGCAAGGAGCTGTTCGCCCGCGCCGTGCACCTCGCCAGCCCGCGCCGCGACGCGCCCTTCATCAAGGTCAACTGCGCGGCGATCCCGGACACGCTGTTCGAGTCGGAGCTGTTCGGCCACGAGCGCGGGGCGTTCACGGGCGCGAGCGCGGCGCGGCCCGGCTGGTTCGAGCAGGCGCGCGGCGGCACGATCTTCCTCGACGAGATCGGCGAACTGCCGCTCGCGATGCAGGCGAAGCTGCTGCGCACACTCCAGGACGGCACGATCGTGCGCCTCGGCGGCACGAGCGAAATCGCGGTCGACGCGCGCCTCGTCGCCGCGACCAACCGCGACCTCGCCGCCGAAGCCGAGCGCGGCACGTTCCGGCGTGACCTGTTCTACCGCCTCAACGTCGTGCCGATCCGCCTGCCGTCGCTTGCCGAGCGGCGCGGGGACATCCGGCCGCTGGCGCTGCACGCGCTCAGCCGCATCAATCAGGCGAACCAGCGGAACGTCAACCTCTCGCCCGGCGCGCTCGACGTCCTCGAGGCGCATCCGTGGCCGGGCAACATCCGCGAGCTCGGCAACGTCATCGAGCGGCTCGTGCTGCTCACCGACGACACGCTGGTCTCGGCCGAAGAGGCAACGCGCTTCCTGCCGGCCGCGCCGTCACGCAGTGCCGCCGGGCGGGCGGAATCGACCGTGCCGCCGGCGCCGGCAATGCACGGCGCGCCGCTCGTGCGCGAGTACCGCGAACTGCGCTCGCACAGCACTGCCGAGCTGCAGCAGGCGCTGCTGTGCCACGGCGGCAACCAGTCGCGCGCCGCGCAGTCCCTCGGGCTGACGGCGCGCCAGTTCGGCTACCGGCTCCGAAGCTCGGCGCCTAGCGTCGCGACACAGTGTCGACAAAGTGTCGACACTGTGTCGAGCGCACGGGGCGATGTCGCCAGGGCGCGAAGGCATGGAACGCGGCCGCTGTCGAGGCAAACCGGATGCCGAACTGGGGCGACGTTCGGGTTGGCACAGACGTTGCGGTGTTCACCGGGTCGCCACCCCCCTTCCATGACCTACTTTCACCGGAGCCCGCGCCATGAACAGCACTGCCGTCCTCATCTCTTCCGCAGAACTCGACGCCCTGACGAAGGCCGAGCCTGTCGTGCTCATCGACACCCGCGATGCCGATGCCTACGCCGCGGGCCACATCCCCGGCGCGGTCAACCTGCGCGAGATATTCACCTTCCTCGCCACATCGACGGCCGAAGGCCTGACGCAGCTGAAGGACACGTTCGCCAGCCACTTCGGCGCCGCCGGCCTGTCCGGCAAGGAAACGGCCGTGTTCTACGAGGATTCGCTCAACGGCGGCTACGGCCAGTCGTGCCGCGGCTACTACCTGCTGACCTGGCTCGGCTACCCGAAGGTCAAGGTGTTGAACGGCGGCTTCTCCGCGTGGAAGGCGGCCGGCCTGCCCACGTCCACCGAGGCCGCCGCGCCGAAGGCCGCGACCTTCCCGAGCGACCTGACCGGCGCCGACGTGATGCTCACCAAGGACGACATGCTGAAGGCGCTCGGCAGCGGCACCGTTCTTCTCGACGTGCGCGACATCGACGAGTGGATCGGCGACAGCTCATCGCCGTACGGCAAGGACTTCGCGCCGAGGAAGGGCCGCATCCCGGGCGCGAAGTGGGTCGAGTGGTACCGCTTCATGAAGCCGTCGGCGCAGGGCCCGATGATCAAGTCGCCCGACGAGGTCAGGGCCGAGTGCGCCACCGCCGGCATCTCGACCGACGACACCGTTTTTCTCTACTGCTTCAAGGGCGCACGCGCCTCGAACACCTTCCTCGCGTTGAAGCAGGCCGGCTTCGACGACGTGCGCATGTACTTCGGCTCGTGGAACGAATGGTCGCGCGATCCGGCACTGCCGATCGAGACCGGCCTGCCGTTCGCCGCGAAGCCCGCGCCGATGAAGATGGCCGCTTGAGCCGCCGCACCCGACAACGACCCCGAGGAGACCGACCTTGTCCGAACTTGCCGAAACCACCCCGCCCGCGACCGTGAAGGCGCACCTGCGACCGATCGACCGCGACGGGCTCATGACCTTTGCCGAGAAGGGCCGCAACAACCCGGCGTCGCAGGGGACCAACAGGGTCCGCACCGTTCTCGATGGCCAGTACCGCAGCCTGAGCTACGTCGGCGAGCACACGCCGGTCGTCGTCGATGAACCCCTGCACCTCTTCGGCGAGAACACGGCGCCCGCGCCGGGCGAAGTCGTGCTCGCGGCGCTCGGCGGTTGCCTTGCGGTCGGCATCACGGCGGTGGCCACCTGGAAGCAGGTGAGCCTGTCGAAGCTCGAGCTCTTCCTCGAAGGCGATATCGGCAACCCGGCGGCCTGGGGCGCGGGCGGAGCGCAGAAGCTGCCACCCGACATGGGCTTCCAGGCGATCCGCGTCAAGGTCGTGATCGAGGGCGACGCGTCGCGCGCCGTGCTCGACGAGATCGTGGCGCACGCGAACACCTACTCGCCGGTCGCCAACAGCATGCGCAACCCGATCCCGATGCAGATCGGGCTCGCCTGAGGCCGCCATGTCAGCCGTTCTTGATCAGGCCGCCATGCCGGCCGTTGTCGATCTCCGCCGCGACCCCGTCGACGCGGCGGCGTGGCCGGTGGACGCCGCGGCGATGCTCGCCGCCGTGCGGGCGATTGCCGACGGCCCGCTGGCCGCCAGTGCCGAAGACATCGACCGGCGCGGCGCCTACCCGCAGTCGATCCTGGTCCAGTTGGGCGAGGCCGGCGCATTCGCTGCGCACCTCGAACTCGGCGGTGAAGCCGACTTCGCGGCCGGCATCCAGGCGATCGCCGAGGTGTCGCGCGTCTGTGGTTCGACCGGATTCATGATGTGGTGCCACGCCGTTTGCGCCACCTACATGGAGCAGTCGGGCAACCCCGCGCTGACCGGTGAACGCCTGCTCGCGCACGCCCGTGCCGAGACCCTCGGTGGCACCGGCATGAGCAACCCGATGAAGACCTTCGCCGGCATCGAGACGATGCTGCTGAAGGCCCGGAAGACGCCGGTTGGCTACGTCGTCAATGGCGCGTTGCCGTGGGTCAGCCACCTCGGGCCGGACCACTGTTTCGGCGCGGTCGCATCGGTCGAGGGCGAAGGCGACGAGCCGGCGCGCGAGATCATGTTCCTGGCCCGCTGCAATGCGCCGGGAGTGGAATTGCGCCACTGCCCCACCTTTTCGGCGATGGAAGGCACCAGCACTTGGTCGGTTCGCTTCACCGACACACTGATCGGCGCCGACGAGTTGATCGCCGACCCCGTGCGGCCTTTCATCGGCCGCATCCGCGCCGCGTTCATCCTGCTGCAGTGCGGCTTCGGCCTCGGCGTCGCCCAGGGCGCCATCGACTCGATGTGGGATGTCGAGCGCCAGCTCGGCCACGTCAACGAGTTCCTGGAAGACCGGCCCGATGGATTGCAGCGCGAGCTCGATGCGCTGTCGGCGCGGACGCTCGCCCTGGCGCGCACGCCTTATGAGAGCGGCCGCGAGTTCCTGATCGACGTGCTCGACGCCCGCGCGCACGCCTCCGAGATCGCTCTTCGCGCTGCGCAGTCGGCGCTGCTGCATGCCGGCGCGCGCGGCTACCTGATGACGTCGCCCGTGCAGCGGCGGGTGCGCGAGTCGCACTTCGTCGCCATCGTGACCCCGGCGCTCAAGCACCTGCGCAAAGAGATCGCGCGCCTGAGCGCGCCGGACTACCCGGCATGAGCGCCGCCGGGCCGTCCCAAGGCGCGAATCCCGCTCGGCGGGAACGGCCGCAGGCCGCAGGGAGCCCGACTTCCCGCTTGGCGGGAACGGCCGCAGGCCGCAGGGCGAGCACGTGAACGCCGTGCTCACCCAGGCGGCGTGGCGCAAGTTCATCTGTCGTGCCTGCGGCCTGATCTACGACGAGGCTGAGGGCGACGCCGACAGCGGCCTCGCCGCCGGCACGCGTTTCGATGCCATCCCGGACGACTGGGTCTGTCCGCTCTGCGGCGTGACCAAGGCGGACTTCGAGCCCTGCGACGACGCACCGATCCAGCGCCGTGCCGTGAACGCGGCGGGGGCGCCGGCCAGGGCAACGAGCGGCCGCGGCGACGCCGGTGTCGTGATCATCGGCGCCGGGCGTGCCGGCTGGGCGATGGCCGAGGCGCTGAGAGAGCGTGACGCGCGCCTGCCGATCACGATCGTGAGCGCCTGCGATGCCTCCGTCTACGACAAGCCGATGTTGTCGGTCGTGCATGCGAAGCGGCTCGACATCGCCGCGCTCGCCCGGGAAAGCGCGGCGGCCGCCGCGACGCGGCTCGATGCGCGCCTGCTCGCCGGCACCGACGCGGTCCGCATCGACGCGACGGCATCGCAGCTGCGCACGACACGCGGCGCGCTGCGCTGGCGTCACCTCGTTCTCGCGCACGGCGCCGAGGCGCGCGCCGTCGCCGCGCTGCCGACCAACCTGTGCTGGCGCCTCAACCACCTCGACGCCTACCGGCGCTTTCGCGCTGCGCTCGGCGCGTCGTCGGCGGCGCCGCAAGCCGGCGTGATCATCGTCGGCGCGGGCCTCGTCGGCTGCGAGCTGGCCAACGACCTCGCGCTCGCCGGCCATGCCGTGACACTGCTCGACATGGCCACCCGCCCGCTCGCCGCGCTGCTCGACGCTGGCGCGTCGGCGCGACTCATCGACGCCTGGCGCGAGCTGCCGATCCGCTTCGAAGGGGGTGTGTCTGTTCGCAGCGTCGAACGCGTGGACGACCGGTCGATCCTCGTCGCGCTCGAAGACGGCCGCGCGTTCGGCGCCACCCAGGTGATCGCTGCCACCGGCCTGCAAACGCCCGGCCGCCTGGCTGCGAGTGCCGGGCTCGAGTTCCGCGACGGCATCGTCGTCGACCCGATCACGCTGGCGACGAGCGCGCCGAACATCCACGCGCTCGGCGATTGCATCAGCATCGACGGGCGGCCCGGCCGCTTTATCGAACCGATCGGCCGCCAGGCCAGGGTCATCGCCGACCGCATCGTCGGCAAGGCGCCCGCACCCTACAGCGCCACGCTGCCTCCGATCCGCATCAAGACGACGTCACTCCCCTTCACGCTCGGCTAGCCGGCGCGCCCGGCGTGCACCTCGCGGAGCGGCGGTGCGCTGCGGGTCAGTAAGTCTTGTACGGAAGGAACTTGCCGGACATCTTGATCGAAACGCGGTCGCCCTTCTCGTGTGGCTCGCGCTGCATGTCCATGTGGAAATCGATCGCGCTCATGATGCCGTCGCCGAACTCCTCGTGGATCAGTTCCTTGAACGTCGTGCCGTAGACGCTGACCAGTTCGTAGAAGCGGTAGATCAGCGGATCGGTGGGAACCGCCGTCGGCAGTGAACCCTTGTAAGGCACGACCTGCAGCCAGCTGCGTTCGTGCTCGTCCAGGTCGAAGATGTCGCCGACGATCCTGGCCTGCGCCTCGGTGAGCGTCATCTGGCCGAGGCAGGCGGCAGTGACCCACTCCTTGCTGAGCCCGACCTTGGCGGCAACGTCGCCCCACTTGAGGCCCTTGGCAACTTTGGCGAGAACGATCTTTTCGGTGACGGCGATGCGGCTCATGACAACTCCTTAAAAAAATGGGAAATGGGAAATGGGAAATGGGAAATGGGAAATGGGAAAAGGGAAAAGGGAAAAGGATCAGGTCCGCACCTTGATGCGGACGACGTTGGGGGCGGGCTCGGCAGCGGCAACGTCGGCGGCAACGTCGGCGTCGAGGCCCGGCGACACGACCGGCGCGTGTGCCGGCGACCGACCGTGCGAGTAGTCCTTCGAGCGGGCGACGAGGAAGTCGACCATGTGGTTGCGGATCCGGTAGTACTGCGGATCATGGTGCAGCGTGGCCCGCTGGCGCTCGCGCGACATCGTGTTGGCGACGATCTCGGCAACACCGGCGCGCGGCCCGTTGCTCATCAGCAGCACCTTGTCGGCGAGCAGGATCGCCTCGTCGACGTCGTGCGTGATCATGAACACCGTCTGGCGCGTCTCGGCGCAGATGCGCAGCAGTTCGTCCTGAATGGTGCCGCGCGTGAGCGCGTCGAGCGCACCGAAGGGCTCGTCGAGGAGGAGCATCTTCGGCTCGATGGCGAATGCGCGGGCGATGCCGACGCGTTGTTTCATGCCGCCCGAAAGCGCCGAAGGCTTCTTGTCGATCGCCGCGCCGAGGCCGACCAGTGCAACGTATTTCTCGACCTGGGTGTCGATCTCGGCTTCGGTTGCGTCGGGCCACTTGCTGCGCACCGCGAAGGCGATGTTGCCGCGCACCGTGAGCCACGGCATCAGCGCGTGGCCCTGGAAGACGACGCCGCGCTCCAGGCTCGGCCCGGCGACCTCGCGGCCGCCCATGAAGACGTTGCCGGCGTTCGCCTGTTCGAGGCCGGCGAGCACGTTCAGGATCGTCGTCTTGCCGCAGCCCGAATGGCCGACGATGCACACAAATTCGCCGCGGGCGATGGTGAAGTTGACGTTCTCGAATACCGGCTCGGCGCCGAGAGCGTATGACTTGCCAAGGCCCTCGACGCGCAGGAAATCTGCCTTCGCGGCACCGTCGGGCAAGCCAGTGTCAATCGACATACGAGACCGCCCGTTGCGCCCACGCGAACAACAGGTCGAGCGCCATGCCGACCACGCCGATGACGAGGATCGCGAAGATCACGCTCGACAGCGCCAGGTTGTTCCACTCGTTCCAGACGAAGTAGCCGATGCCGGTGCCGCCGACGAGCATTTCGGCGGCGACGATGACGAGCCAGGCGATGCCCATCGAGATGCGCATGCCGGTGAGGATGGTCGGGGCTGCCGCAGGCAGGATCACCTGGAACGCCTTGCGCAGCGGCGTGACCTCCAGCGTGCGCGCAACGTTGAGCCATTCGCGGCGCACGTTGGACACGCCGAAGGCGGTGTTGATCAACATCGGCCAGACCGAGCAGATGAAGATGACGAAGATGCCCGAGATCGACGAGTCCTTGATCGTGTAGAGCGCGATCGGCATCCAGGCGAGCGGCGAGATCGGCTTCAGGAGCTGGATGAACGGGTCGAGCGCGCGGTAGATGAGCGGGCTCATGCCGATCAGGAAGCCGAACGGGATCGCGACGATCGCCGCCAGGCCGAAGCCGAGGCCGACGCGCAGCAGCGACCAGCCGAGCTGGATGCCGATGCCCTTGTCATTCGGCCCGTTGTCGTAGAACGGATGGGCGAGGTTGCGCACGACGGTCTCGCCCATCAGCGACAGGGTCGGAAAGCCGGCCGCCTTCGCAGTTGCTGCAGCGGGGTCCTTGCCGAGCAGCTTCTGGTATTCAACCTGCTCCGGCGTGAGCGACGTCGCGACGCGCGCCGCCGCAGTCGGCAACGTCGCGACATGCCAGATGACGAGCAACAGCACCAGCA
>Ga0209511_1004213_pt1 | contig 10560 bp, 7 predicted proteins | sample SSSSmetaG_FD_184141 | JGI IMG/M metagenome (GOLD analysis project Ga0209511, IMG submission 184141) | Glacier valley bacterial and archeal communities from Borup Fiord, Nunavut, Canada, to study Microbial Dark Matter (Phase II) - ​SSSS... | ecosystem: Environmental > Aquatic > Freshwater > Ice >... | reverse complement strand
GAAGCGGCCGTCGGTGTTGGTGCCGACCCCGTAAGTGGTGCCGGTAGGCGTGTGGGTGGCTACGACCGTGGCACCGGGCAGGGGCGCGCCCTTGCCATCGGTGATGGTGCCGTTCATGGCGGCGGTAGTAACACCTTGTGCCCAGCTGGTTTGAACTGCCACCAGGGACAGCACGAGCAGCAGCAAGTGGCGTAAAGCTTTCTGAATCATACAGAAAATGGTTGGTTAAAAGAATCGAAGTGCCGGATAGCGGCGCAAAGTTACGGGGCCGATGCCTAGCTACGAGTTACCCCGACGTTACCAACTAAAAAGAAACCGGGATTTTCCTACTCGCCGGCGGGGCCGCTGGCCTGTCCGCCCGTGAGCCGGGGCCGCACCGCCCGGATGAAGCGGCTCAGGTAATAGTCGGCCTCGAAGCCGTTTTCGACCACGCCCAGCGAGGTCGAGGCGTGAATAAACTCCACGCCCTCCGAGTCCACGACCGTCACCAGCCCGACGTGGGTGATGGTGCCGGAACCGGGCGTGGCCCCGAAAAACAGAAAGTCGCCCGGCCGCAGCTCGGTCGGCTTCACTGGCTCGCCCCAGGCGGCCTGCTCGTTCGACGAGCGCGGAATGCTCACGCCGGCTTCGGCAAAAGAGAGCTGCAAGAGGGCCGAACAGTCCAGCCCGTCGCGGGTGGTGCCGCCGTAGCGGTAGGGCGTGCCCTGGTAGCCGCGCGCCGCCTCGATGGCCGCCGCCATCACGCCGGTGGCCGTGCTGGCCCGCAGCACCCGGCGCGGGGCCGGCGGCCGGGCAGCGCCCGCCCCGCCGGTTTCCGTCGCCGTCGCCCCGGCTGGCGCTTTGGTTTTCGTCTTGGTCTTGACCGTGGCTTTCGGGGCGGGCGCGCGGCGCGGCGCGGCGGCGCGGCCCACGCGCTCGCCCCGCTTGAGGCGCACCATGTCGCGGGCCGAGTAGTAGCGGCCGTCGCGCTGGTTGAGCTGACGCTGGCAGGAGCTGCCCAGCAGCAGGCTCAGCAGCAGCGCGCAAAGGAACAGCGGCGCGCGGCGCGGCGCGGCGGTACGGCGCGGTTTGGACGCTGCGAAGCGGGGGCGTACCTTCGTTTTCTCGCGCTGCATCAGGGGCAAATATAGCCGCACAACGGCTGGCCCGGCCAGTTGTTGTATGCGCGTAGCTGCTGGTTATTTGTAGTTTGCTGATTGGATGTCAGCCCCCGGCGCAGTCAGGCGCAGTCAGGCGCAGTCAGGCGCAGTCAGGCGCAGAGCCTGGCAACCACTGACCAAAATTATTTACCGCTCCTCACTCCTCGCACCTTGAAATCTGCCCTGACTCCCGAATTAGTCGTCGCCTTCGAGGCCATCGTGCGGCCCGAACACGTGCTGCTGCCCCAGACGACGGAGGCCGCCACCTACGCCACCTACGGCCGCGACCACACCGAGGACCTGGATTTTCCGCCCGAAGTCGTGTTGCGCCCCGGCACGCCGGAGGAAGTGAGCGACATTCTGCGGCTCTGCCACGCGCACCACGTGCCCGTCACGGCGCGCGGGGCGGGCACGGGCCTGAGCGGCGGGGCTTTGCCCGTGCATCAGGGCGTGGTGCTGAGCATGGAGCGCTTCAATAAAATCATCGAGATTGACGAGCGGAATCTGCAAGCCACCGTCGAGCCGGGCGTGGTGACGGAGGCGTTTCAGAACGCGGTCAAGGAGCGCGGCTTGTTTTATCCGCCCGACCCGGCCAGCAAAGGCTCGTGCTTTCTGGGCGGCAACCTGAGCCAGAGCAGCGGCGGGCCGAAGGCCGTCAAGTATGGCACGACCCGCGACTACGTGCTCAACCTGCAAGTGGTGCTGCCCACGGGCGACATTATCTGGACCGGCGCGAACACGCTTAAAAACGCCACGGGCTACAACCTGACCCAGCTTATGGTTGGCTCGGAAGGGACGCTCGGCATCATCACCAAGGCCGTGTTCCGGCTGTTGCCCTATCCGCAGCAGAATATTCTGATGCTGGTGCCCTTCCGGCAGGTGGCGCAGGCGACCGAGGCCGTGTCGGCGGTGTTTCGGGCCGGCATCATCCCCTCGGGCATGGAGTTCATGGAGCGCGAAGCCATCGCCTGGTCGTCGGACTACCTCAAAATCCCGCTCGCGCTGCCCGCCGACATCACGGCTCACCTGCTCATCGAGCTGGACGGGCAGGACCTCGACCAGCTCTACAAGGAAGCTGAGCAGGTCTATGCCGTGCTCGAAGGCTACGACGTGGGCGAGATATTACTGGCCGACACGGCCGGGCAGAAGGACGAGCTGTGGCGCATTCGGCGCAACATCGGCAACGCCGTGCGCTACAACTCGGTGTATAAAGAGGAAGACACCGTGGTGCCGCGCGCCGAGCTGCCCACGCTGCTGGCCGGCGTCAAGGAAATCGGCGGGCGCTACGGCTTCACGAGCGTCTGCTACGGCCACGCCGGCGACGGCAACCTGCACGTCAACATCATCCGCGGCGAGCTGAGCCAGGAATTCTGGCAGGGCGAACAGCTGCGGGCGGCCATCTCGGAAATTTTCGCGCTCTGCGTGCGCCTGGGCGGCACTATCTCCGGCGAGCACGGCATCGGGCTGGTGCAGAAAGGCTACCTGCCCATCGCCCTGAGCGAAGTGAGCCTGGACTTGATGCGCGGCATCAAGCGCGTGTTCGACCCGCACGGAATTCTGAATCCGGGGAAAATATTTTAGCGGCTTTCGATGATTGACCTTCGCTTCAACTACCCCGTGCTGCCCGAGCAAGACGCGCAGTTTCGGGCCGCGCTGGCTATGCTGCCCCCAACGGATGAGTACCTGCGCATGTCGCCGCCTGGCGGCTACCCCGCCGACCAGGCCCAGGCTGCCGCGTGGCTGGCGCGGCCGGGCTATCCGGTCGCGGCCGAACAGGTGCAGCTCTGCCACGGCGGCCACCACGCCCTGCACGTCATCGCGCTGGCGGCGCGGCTCGCCGGCCAAGTCGTGGTCGCGGACCCGCTCACCTACAACGGCTTTCTGGCGGTGGCCGACCTGCTGGGCATTCAGGTGCTGGCCTGCCCGACCGATGCCAACGGGATGCTGCCCGACGCACTGGCCGACCTTTGCCGCGCCCAGTCGGTGCGGGCCGTGTACCTGATGCCGACGCTGCACAATCCGCTGGGCACGGTCATGCCCCTGGCCCGGCGGCAAGCCCTGGTGGCCGTCGCCCGCGAGTTTGACTTGCTGCTGCTCGACGACGATGCCTACGGCTTTCTCGAACCCAGCGCGCCGCCCAGCTTCGCGCACCTGGCCCCGGAGCGCAGCTTTTACATCTACAGCCTGGCCAAGCCGATAGCGCCCGGCATCCGGCTGGCTTATCTGGTGGCCCCTGTGACGCGGCGCATGGCCGTGGAAGCCGCCATTCGCGCCACCATCAGCGGCAGCGTGGTACTGCTGGCCCGCCTCGTAGGCGAGTGGCTGGCCGATGGTGCGCTGACACGGCTCATCGCCGCCAAGCAGGCGGAAGCGGCCCGGCGGCAGGCGCTGGTGCGGCAGGTATTTGGCCCCAACATCGCGTATTCTACCCGGCCGACGAGCTTTCACGTGTGGGTGCCACTGCCACCGGCCACCGACGTGGCGGCCCTGCAAGCGCGCCTGCTGGGCCAGGGCGTGGACCTCGTTACCAGCCTCGCCTACCGAGCCGAGCCGACAGTGTCGCTCGCCGGCCTGCGCCTGGCCCTGGGCAACGTGCCCGATGCCGCCACCCTGACGCAAGGTCTGACGCTGGTCGCCCAGCAGGTTCGGACGTTAGTGTAATTCTTACTGGCTACTACTGCCGTTGGTGCTAATGCAGCGGCCCACCCGGCAGGCAGGGCTACCGCTGCGCCAGCGTATCGGCCAACAGCCGCGAGAGCCGGGCCGCGCCACGCGCGTTGAGGTGGTCGGCATCGTAAAAATCGCCGGGCTGAAAGCGCGGGTCCCGCCAGAAATCGTAGTAGCGGGCACCGTAGCGGCGCACGAGTCGCTGGGCGGCGGCCTGGTTGCGGGCCAGGTAAGCGGGGCGCGCGCCGGCCGCGTAGGCAGGCATGACGGGCGTGGTGAGCAGCACTAAGTCGATACCACGGGCGCGCAGCAGGGTCGCCATACTGTCTAGCTTCGCTTCCGTGGGGTCGATGGTGGTAGTCCGCATTATGGCATGGTGCCGGGTCAGGGCCAGGTCGGCATTGGCTAGAGGGTACGGCAGGGGGGCCTGCCTCATCCAGCCCGTACTGGCTTGGCGCACGCCCTGGCTGCCGTCCGCCGCCCATTGTTCCCGCAATCGGTCCAAGCTGCCGGTCGGCGTATAAAAAGCGACCAGGCTGTAATTATACACGCTGAACGGAGAACGTAGCGTGGGATAATCTACCTGCGCGTAGCGCTGATAGAGATACGTAGTCTTCTGCCAATACTCTAATTCAGCTGGGTTGCCAGCGAGCGAAGGATAAGAGAGCGGCAGGATGACGCGCCGCAGCCGCGGCAGGGTGGGCAGATAGTGCCGTAGCAATTCGTAATCGTAGTACAAGGGCTGACTGGAGTAGGCCAGGTTGTAAGCGTCTGGCCCAAGAAAGCGAGGGTTCAGTCCGCAGTACGTGTGCGAGGAGCCTAGAATAAGGGTCTGCCACCGAGCTTGGCCCGCCGCGAACTGCTGGTGTTTGCGGGCGAAGTCGCCGGGCCATACGCGCAGGGCCACTTCCAGCCCCAGCCAGAGCAGGGCCAGCGGACTCAGCAGCAACAGCCGGCCGGCCAGCCGCCGGGCGGGATGAGCGGAGTGTGCGGGCTGGCGGTTGAGTACGGTGACTGGTTTGACGGCGGCCGGGGTGGGCGGCTCAATAACGGATATAGACAAAGGGCGTGGAGTTATAAAAGCCGAGAAACCAGATAGCGAGGATAAGCGCGTAGTAGCAGCTCCAGCGCAAGGCCCAGGGCTGGCCGCGCAGCAGGGCCGGCATCTGGGTCAGCGGTTGCCAGCGCTCGACCACTCCCACCACGAGGATGCCCGCGAGCACCCCCGCGAACTGCCCCAGCGGCAAACCCAGGTAGAGCAGCCGCTGCCGGTCGAAGTGCGCGTTGCGCACCACCGCGCCCAGGTGAGCCGTGAAGTCGGGCCAGAAATGGCTCAGCCGGAAGCCCACCCAGTCCCAACGGGGGGTCATGCCGAACAGCCAGGCGAAGCTCACGAGCGCCACCGTGCTGGCCACCTGCTGGGCGTGGTGCAGCCGGGGCCAGCGGGTGAGGCCCAGCCGCTCGGCCCAGCGGGCGCGGGCATCGGCCGTGAGCGTACCCACCACCACGTACACGCCGTGGAGCAGGCCCCAGGCCACGAACGTCCAGCGCGCGCCGTGCCAGAGGCCGCTCAGCCCGAACACGGCCAGTAGGCTCCAGCGCAACCGGCGGGCCGAGGGGCGCGAGCCGGCCAGCCAGGGCAGCAGATAGCGCCGAAACCAGCGCGTGAGCGACATGTGCCAGCGCCGCCAGAAGTCGGCCACCGACGTAGCAGCGAAGGGCTGATTGAAGTTTTCGCTCATGCGTACACCCAGCACCTGCGCCGCGCCCAGGGCTAGGTCGGTGTAGCCCGAAAAGTCGCAGTAGAGTTGCGCGTTGAGTAGCAGCAGGCTCATAAATAGCGGCAGCCCGCTCAGGCGCGGGTCGGCTTCGAGCGGCACGAAAACGAGTTGATACAGGCGGTCGGCGACGACGACTTTCTTGAACAAGCCCCAGGCCATGCGCTTGAGGCCGTTGCTCACGTTGTCGTAGTCGAGTTGGTGGGGTTCGAGCAGTTGGGGTACGAGCAACTGCGGCCGCTCGATGGGGCCGGCCAGCAGTTGCGGGAAGTAGAACACGTAGAGCGCCACGTCGGCCACGCTGCGCCGGGCCGGGTAGCGCCCGAAATACACCTCCATGGTGTAGCTCAGGGACTGAAACGTGTGGAACGACAGGCCCAGCGGCAGCAGCCAGTGCACGGCGGGCAGCGTCATGTGAAAACCCAGCAGCTCGGCTAGGCTGGTGACGCTCTCCACGAACAGCTGGTAATACTTGAAGCCCGCCAGTACGCCCAGGTTGGCCCCCAGGCTCAGCAGCAGCCAGCCCCGCCGCGCGCGCGGCGTGCGGCTGGCCTCGATGAGCCGCCCGGCGCAGTAGTCCAGCCCGACCAGCCCGAGGAGTACGAACAAGTAGCCAGGCTTGTACCAAGCGTAGAAAAACACGCTCGCCGCCAGCAGCCACCGCTGCTGCCCGCGCCCACCCGGCAGCAGGTAATAGACCACCACGACGAGCGGAAAAAACAGCGCGTACGCCCACGAATTAAACAACATACGTTCTCTCCCTACCTGACCGCTGGCTGAAACGTGGGCGCCTGCCGCAGCTTGGTGGCCTGCTCGTAGGCGTAGCCCAGGGCCAGCAGCTCGGCTTCTTTGAATGGCCCACCGACGAACGACAAGCCCACGGGCAGGCCGTGGACGAGGCCCATCGGCACGGTCAGGTGCGGGTAGCCGGCCTGGGCAGCGGCGCTGCTGTAGCCGGGGCCGGTGTCGTACTCGCCGTTTACGAGGTCGATGCAGGCGGCCGGGCCGGTCGTGATGGCCACGATGGCGGCCAGCCCGCCGCCATTAGTAGCCCCGGTAGCCCCGGCCAGCGCCGCGTCGAGCGCCTGCCGGCTCGTGTCCACCACTTTGCGCAGGGCGGTTTTATATTTCTCGCCGGCCAGCCCGTCGGTTTTCTCGGCCATCTCCAGAATTTCCTGCTGGAACCAAGGCATGGCTTTGGCCGCGTTGGCTTGGTTGAAAGCGATGACCTCGGCCAGTGTTTTCACCGGGGCTTTGGTGCCGGCCAGGTACTTGTTCAGCCCGTCCTTGAACTCGTAGAGTAGCACGTCGAACTCGGCCTGGCCCACGCCCTGCGTGGCCTTGCGCACATCGACTTCGACCACCGTCGCACCCTGTTTTTTGAGCACTTCGACGGCCGCGCGCAGCAGCGCCCCGGCGGGAGTTTCGCTGGCCAGGTGGCTTTTCTCCACGCCCAGGCGCTGGCCCCGCAGCGCGTCGGGGCGCAGGCCACGGGTGTAGTCGATGGGCGTGCGGGCGAGCGGAGCAAGCTTGGTGGCCGGGTCGGCGGGGTCCAGCCCGACGAGGCCGGCCAGCAGCAAGGCCGCGTCGCGCACGGTGCGGGCCATCGGGCCGGCCGTGTCCTGAGTGGCCGAAATTGGAATGATACCCGTGCGCGAGACCAGCCCCACGGTAGGTTTCAAGCCCACGAGGCCGTTGCACGAAGCGGGCGAGACGATGGAGCCGTTGGTTTCGGTGCCCACCGCCGCCGCGCAGAAGCTGGCCGCCGTGGCCGCCCCCGAGCCGGCGCTGGAGCCGCTCGGCGTGCGGTCGAGGGCGTAAGGGTTGCGCGTCTGCCCGCCCCGGCTGCTCCAGCCGCTGACTGAATTGGTAGAGCGGAAGTTGGCCCACTCGCTCAAATTAGTTTTGCCCAGGATGATGGCCCCGGCGGCGCGCAATTGCTTGGCGATGAAGGCATCCTGGGCGGCGCGGTGGCCGGCCATGGCCAGCGCGCCGGCCGTGGTCTGCATTTTGTCGCCGGTGTCGATATTGTCTTTGAGCAGAACCGGGATGCCGTGCAGCGGGCCGCGCAGCTTGCCGGCCCGGCGCTCCTGGTCGAGCGCGTCGGCCAGGGCGAGCGCGTCGGGGTTCAGCTCGATGACGGCGTTCAGGCGCGGGCCGGTTTTGTCGAACTCCTGAATGCGAGCCAGGTAGGCTTCGCATAAGCGGCGGCTGGTAAAACCATCCTGCAACACTTTCTGCGCGTCGCTGATGGATAATTCGAGCAGATTAACATCCCTGTCGGTCAGGGTAAGTGTCGGCGTAGCCCCGGTTTCGGCGGGGCCGGCGGCCGAGGCGGCGAGTGGCAGCAGCGCCACCGTGAGCGCGGCCTGCGTGGAGCGGGAGAGAAACTGACGGCGCTGCATAAACAACAAGCAAAGACTAAGTAGGTACTGGGTATCAGATTTTGGGTATTCTAACAACACATGTTTGTATTTCAACTGCTTGTCATCAGGCAAAACGCAAACTGATTCGTCCCGCTCCCCTAAAGCCAAGTCCGGGACTAACCCTCAAATATAGCTGCCCGCGCCCCAAAGCCTGGTCCGTAGCAACCCGGCGCGGCCCGACCAAGTATGCCCTTGGCCGTCCGACCTGCCATTCAGCTTGCTGTTTTGGCAGCGTCGGCCACCCGGTTTTTCTTTTCTATTTTCCGTTTCCACTGCCTTCTTTTTCATGGAAAACCAACCCACCCTCAGCCGGCGCGCCGTGCTGGGCGGACTCGGAGCCGGGCTGGCCACGGCCGCTCTCGCTCCGGCCCTGGCCGCGCAGGCGGCCGCTGCCCCACCCGCTGCCCCGCCCACCGGGCTGCAAGACCCGCTCACGAAGTACCCCAAGCCGCCGTTTCCGAAGCAGACGCAGCCCTGGCCCGGCCTGGCCAGCCAGATGACGCCGCGCCCCGACCACGGCGAAACCTCCTACAAAGGGGCGGGCCGGCTGGCCGGCCGCAAGGCGCTGATTACGGGCGGCGACTCGGGCATGGGCCGCGCCGCCGCCATCGCCTACGCCCGCGAAGGCGCTGACGTGGCCATCAACTACCTGCCCGCCGAAGAAGCGGACGCGCAGGAAGTCATCGCCCTCATCAAAGCCGCCGGCCGCAAAGCCGTAGCCCTGCCGGGCGACTTGCGCGACGAGGCGTTCTGCCAGCGACTGGTGGCCGATGCCGTGCGGCAGCTCGGCGGGCTGGACATCGTGGTGAGCAACGCCGCCCGCCAGCAGACGCACGCCTCCATTCTCGACATCTCGACCGAGCAGTTCGACTGGACGATGAAGACGAATATCTACGCCCCGTTCTGGCTAATCAAGGCCGCGCTGCCCCACCTGCCGCCCGGCGCGGCCATCATCGGCACCACCTCCGAGCAGGCCACCGACCCCTCGGCCGACCTCTACGACTACGCCCAGACCAAGGCCGCGACCACCAATTTCGTGCGCTCCTTGGCCAAGCAGCTTGCCCCGAAGGGCATTCGGGTGAACGGCGTGGCCCCCGGCCCCATCTGGACGCCGTTGCAGGTGAGCGGCGGCGCGACGCAGGAAAAGCTGCAAACCTTCGGCGGCGACACCCCGCTGGCCCGCCCCGGCCAACCCGCCGAGCTGGCCTCCATCTACGTGCAGCTCGCCGACAACGGTGCCAGCTACGCCACGGGCCAGATTTACGGCGCGGCCGGCGGCAAAGGAATGCCGTGACTCAATTATCAATGAGCAATTATCAATGAACAATGAGCAATGAACAATGAGCAATTCAAAGCAAGACCAGCGTGGTCAGTGCTGAATTGCTCATTGTTCATTGATAATTGCTCATTGAAAATAACCTCCCCTACCGGGCGGCGTATAGCGAAACCCTGCGTTTCTCTATGCGCCGCCCGTTTTTTATGGCTACTTCCGTCCCCGACCAACCCACCGACGACCAATCGGCCGCCACCCCGCCCAACGCCGCCGACGCGGAGCAGCCGACCACCTATGGCGGCAATTTTGGCAACGCTACGCAACCCGTTTTCAACGACCCGAATCGGGGCAGCAACCAGCGGGCGGATGTCAACCGGGGTGATTTTGGGGCGCAGAGCGAGCTGGGCCACAGCCACGGCGGCTACGGCGACCAGACCCGCGCCCACATTACCGAGCACCAGGATGCCAAACAGGGCGCGACCGAAAAAAAGTATTACGGCGAGGGCAACGTGCGACCCGGCACCGACGACCAGAACGCCTACCGCGCCTACGACGGGCAGGACGCGCGGCCCGAATTTCAGGGCCACGCCGTGCGCGACACGCCCGCTCCAGCCAACCTGACTGCTGATGAGCCAGCGGCGGCGGCCGGAACCGATGGCCGGGGCAATGCCCGCGATACGCGCAATCTGCCTGACAAAACCGGCCCCGGCGCGGCGTTTCAGAACGACAATGGGGCACAGACGGTTGGGGCAGCTTTCGCCGAAGATTATGGCCACACGTCGGGCGTGGGTCTGCCACCCGACTCGGCCGACCATCACCTAGCCGCCGTGGCCGCCGACGAAACGGGGCGCAACCAGCACGAAGACGGGCGCTCGTCGCGCGGGGGCTACGACAACCAGGGCAGCGGCGGCGGGGCGCTTGGCCACGCCGAATCGGCGGTTTCTACACCCGGCGCGGCGGGCGCGCCCGCCCCGGTGAACGCCCCCGCCGCGCCGCAGGGCGAAGGCTACGGCTATGGCCACGAGCGCAGCGAGCAGGCCGCGCCCGGCCCCGCTGACACGGGCGCGGCCCGCAGCGGTTTTGAGCAGCCGGCCGCCGAACAACCCGGCGACACCAGCCAGGGCCTCGGCTCAGAGGGTGGCTCCTACGACGACGCTAACCCCGGCGCGCACGGCCCCGAGTACGATGGCTTCACGCCCGCCGATAAAGCCAAAAATTACGGCTCCGAAGCCCGCGAAGCGTTTCGGCCCGCAGACAACACGGATGACAAATCTGAC
>Ga0209511_1004208_pt1 | contig 10566 bp, 10 predicted proteins | sample SSSSmetaG_FD_184141 | JGI IMG/M metagenome (GOLD analysis project Ga0209511, IMG submission 184141) | Glacier valley bacterial and archeal communities from Borup Fiord, Nunavut, Canada, to study Microbial Dark Matter (Phase II) - ​SSSS... | ecosystem: Environmental > Aquatic > Freshwater > Ice >... | reverse complement strand
AAGGGTGGATCACCAGGGCAGTCAAGGAACCGTGGAATACCGGATTCCGCTTTTGCGGGAGAGGATATGCCGCGAAAGTCCTTGAATGAGCAAAGCGGTACCTGATGGGATGCCCTACCTTAGCATAGAATTTCAGCCGTTATGCGTCATGAAATTGTTTGATTTATGATGTCATAAAGGTGAAGGATTTTAATTTCTTGGTAGCAGAAAGAATATTCTGTTGGAAGATGGAGCAGCTATTAAATATTGGTGTCGTCAGTCAAGAAGCCGAAAGCGGAAGGAGCTGCGTCCGAAATGGCATGCAAGCGGCGGATGATCGACAGAGAATTGACCTAATGTCTCCACCACAGGAAAAAATCAATTTGGGAAAACTAATCAATTGCAAAACGCCGCACTGTAAAGAGGCTCTTTGCGAGCGGATTAATTAACAAAGACGAAATAAATTACAAGGTTTATTACCAGACCTAATCCAAGAAAAATGCTTATAGCTGCAATAATTTCATACCAGGTAAAAACAAAATTATTTCTCGGATTAAAAAATTTCAATAAATTGGAAAAAGCACGTCGGGTGGTGTGATTACTGCGGTGAATATTTGTTTGTTGGTTAGATTTTGACATGATATTAGGATTTAGGGATTTTAAAATGCTTTTCAAGTACAGACATCAATAAAGATGAACCAAAAGGTTTTGAAATATAGTCATCGAAGCCCGCAGCTAATGCTTTTTTACGATCTCCTGAATGTTCATAGCCTGTTTGTGCAATTATTACGACTTCTGTGTTAAATTGCCTGATTTGGCGAGTAGCTTCAATTCCATTCATTTCAGGCATCTTTATGTCCATTATTACCAAATCGACATCCGTATTGTTTCGGCAAAATTCTACGGCCTCAATACCTGTTTTCACATTCACAATTTGATTACTAAATGGCTTTAGTCCAAAGGCAATAAGCCTTCCATATATTTCTCCATCTTCGGCAATTAATATTTTAAGCTTTGAAATTGACGGATTTATTTGAAGAGCAGTTTCTATATCTGATTTAGAGCCTTGAATAACCAATGATTCATCAACTATGTGAGAATCCGGAAGTGTGAATTGAAAAACGGATCCCTTACCTTCTTCACTTTCAATCAATAATTTGCCTCCATGCTTTTCAATAAAACCCTTGCAAATAATCAACCCCAACCCTGTACTGTATTCACCTTCGGTACCCTTGCGATTTGTATTTGTATCAATACGGAAGAGGTTATCAATTATGTTTTGATTCATTCCAATACCAACATCCTTAACAGAAATCTGAATCAGATAATTGGAAATTTTCGATGCTGAAACAGATATACTTCCGCCCTTGGGTGTAAACTTAATAGCATTGGACAAAAAATTACGTAAGATAACTCCAACCATATTTCTGTCCGCAAAAACCGTCAAGTCATCAGGGATGTCAAAGCTTGTCGTAATATCCTTTAAAGCTGCTGTCTGCTTTATTAATTCAATGCAATCAGAGATTTTCGGCAGCAATAAAAATGTCTCCGGGCTATAGGTTATTAAACCTCTTTGGATACCCGACCATTCCAAAAGATTTTGGAGTAACTGATACAGATTGGTCGCAGAGTTTTTCATTAGCAAAGTAATTTCCTGAATTTCTTCCATGTCCATCTGTTGGAAACCCTCCGAAATTACTTCTGTTAAACCTAAAAATCCACTTAACGGACTTCGTAAATCATGTGCTATGATTGAAAAAAATTTATCCTTTTCAGAATTGAGTGCCTGAAGCTCAGTTGATTTATCTTTGAGTGCCGTAATATCATTAACAGTTACAAAACAACTCTTTCCATTTTCGATAACAATACCCTTCAACTGAACATTCATTGAAAAATCACCACCGACGATCAATGTAACCTCACAAGCTTCTTTTGCTTTGGTAATAAATAAATTCCAGAGAAACAGGTTAAAAATAGTTTTGGTGTCATCAGAAACGAAAAAGCCAAAACGACTCCCTCTTAATCGGGCAAGTTCTTTACCTAGTATTTGCGATCCACAAATGTTAAGATCTATTATTACTCCTTGCTTAGAAAATGTAAAATAGCCAGTTGGAGCAAAATCATATAATTCAACATACTTTTTAGATGCAAAAGCTATAGCTTGTCTTTTTGCCCGTAAAAGCTCTTCATTTTGTAATTCCAATTCTATCTGGTGGACTGCAAGTTCCTGGTATAGTTTCTGAGACTCAATTTCGGAAAATTGAGCTACAGGCAACGATGGATTCTTTCTAAGAATCTTCTCCGCTTTTTTGCGTAGGATCAAAGCAGTTACTTTATTATCAACTAACATTTCTTAAATATTTGATTTATTACCACCAAATCGTTTTCAAGTAGGATTGTGGCAATTAGAATTATTCACATCCGTTTGACTATTTTGTTTATTAGAATACTAAACAGCAGTTCTAACCTAATGTAAACACACAACATACAATCAACAGAATAAGTTCCAGAAAAAAGGGAATAAAATAAATTTATTAAAAATAAAATATGAAAGGCAATTCATGTATAAAAATAGCAATATATTAGTAAAACTATAATTTACCATTACAGATTAGACTGTAAATTAAACAATCAAAAGATAAATTGAAATGAGCAGAGAAGGCCAAATGACCTATTGACTCCACCTAAGGAAAAAATTCAATTTGGGAAAACTAATCAATTGCAAAATGCCGCACTGTAATGAGAATCTTTGTGAGCAGGTCAAAAAGCAAAATGAACTGTCAAATATGCCAGAAAGGATAAAAAAGAAAGGATAGACATACCAGTAAGAATTTCGTACCAGATAATGACAATGTTGCTGGACGGATCAAACGATTACCGTAAATTGGAAAAAGCCAGGCGCGTGTCGCGAATGCTTCTCTGAAGTTGTGTATGTCGGTTAGGCTTTGACATTATTACAAAGATCTACTGAGTTATAAATTAATCATTTAGCTTAAATAAGCAGAATAATGGAAATCATTCACTGTTTTTCCAAAGATTTAATAAATTTAGATTAAAACAAAAAAATGGGCATAAAAGATTTGCAAAAAAAAAGTGTCCCTTATCGAGCCTCTATGAATGAATATTCCTTAATTGTCAAGGCTGCCCATCTGACTGATGCATCAGGATATAATCAACTGCTTTTTGTGCCTGAGCAGCTGCAAGAACCAGGACCTTCGGATCATCTTTGAAAGTTCTGATCCAGCTTTTAATGTAGGCCGCATTGTTTTCAATCGTCTCCTGCTCAATATTGGTTATTCCACAAAGGTATGCAGCACCCATCTCGCCAACGAGCTCCTCCTGGTTATCCGAAAGTTAGGATAAACACATTCGTGGTACAGCGTGGCATAAACCTGTTCGTCATGGAAGAAAGTTCTTTGATCCGGCATACACATGGTATCAGTCGAAGGAGAATAGTAGGCGGCATCTTCGCACCATTTTATCTTCGGACAATCGCTCCAGTTATGAATGATCGCTTCAGCTGCCGCAATTGGGTTAAAGTCATGATCGAAAGCTTCAGTTGCCGGAATCTTCGCAGGATCGATTCCTTCAGTCTGTGACAGGTTAAAAACATTGTAGTAGCGAAGGAAGGGCGTTTTCTTGATTTCACCGCTCTTATCTTCCGACTCAAGGATCTTCCAGAAAACCACCATCGTCGATTTTTCACCTTTCCGGACATTTCCGTTTAATGATTTAACCTGCTCAAATGTGAGGTAGAGCGGAGAGGTGTAGTTCAGTGATAGTAACAGCCAGAAGTTGATCCCGTTGTAAGGCAGTTTGGTGATCAGGTTACTTGGCATTCCTCCAGAGTTTTTCCACGGTTTCTGCCATGGTACAACGCCAGCTTCGAGACGGTCAATAATTTTCTGAGTAACAACTTCATAAAGATCCATTTTATTCATCTGTGATGCTTCTGCCTTGAAGACTTATTTTGGCAACTGGCATGCCGGTTAAATTTTTGCGTGCCGATCATTGAGCTGCCACGGATAAGGTCAACGGGGTGCATGTCAGTTTGCCACCCTGCCCGAAGGGTAGTATTATTTAGGCAAACTGAACGCATCCGAAGGATTCCGGCGTGCCGAAACCCCTTTACCATTCCGTGGAGCGATCAATATTTTTGTGAAAATTTGAGGGAAGTGATCCACTATTTCTTCCTATTAAAAATTTGGGTTTAAGATTCTACAAAAGTGAATATTGGATGAGAACAAATATACCTGATGCCCTATTTCAACTTTTTAGAGATACATTGTGTTAGCCAAAAAAACTGAACAAAACATAAAATATTGTTGGAGAAACAATTTTTGAAAACCATACTATCAGAGAAGCAAGAATAAAAAATGGGGCTTATGAATAGAGCAAGTTGAGATAAGTAACTGTTTTCCGTTTATACTTTTCAACTGCTGGTCCATTAAGTGGTTTCCTTATCCTTGATCCAGTTTAATATATTGTCCTACAAGCGATAAGAACGATTCAGAGGGAAGTATTATTTCTTTCCGACAATTGATTTGTTATACAAAATATTATTTTATATGTGCAAAACATTATCCGAATATCTTTGTTGACAATTTCATGGGAAAAGAAATTAAAATGGACAGAATACCTATTAGACATATTAAGGTAGCACAAAAAGAGCCGGTTTTTTCTGAAAGCTTTAGCATACGCGATGTCGGGGATTTACTTGCAGGAAAAGATATGGTTCAGGAGCTTCACAGACATGATTTCTTTCATATTCTTGCTTTGGAAAATGGAATGGGTAATCATGAGATCGACTTTTCATCCTACGAAATTTGTGATCATTCTGTTTTCTTCATGCGTCCGGGCCAGGTACATCAACTTACTTTGAAAGCTGGAAGTACAGGATACCTGATGGAATTTAAGATTGATTTCTATTTTCCCCATGACAAAGTATCAAGTCAGCTTTTACGCAAGGCCAGTAATAAGAACCTTTACCATCTTGATGCCAATCAGTTCAAAAAATTACTTTCGATATTGACATCTATTTTTCAGGAATATACTGACAAACAGGAAGGATATCATGAGGTCATAAAAGCGAATATGGGAATTTTATTTATCGAACTTATACGGAATCAGCAGGATAGCAAAGTCCTATCGAATAATAGCACTCCTTATAATCAGGAACGCCTTGAGGAATTTTTAGAACTTTTGGAAACTCATATTTTTAGCCAAAAACAAGTGTCACAATATGCTGATATTTTGAATCTTTCCTCCTTTCAACTTAATGCAATCACTAAAGCAACGTTGGGTAAAAACTGCTCAGAACTCATTAATGAATATGTTATCTTGGAGTCCAAAAGGTACCTTCTTGCAACATCAAGTCAGGTAAACCAAATTGCAGATCATCTTGGTTACGAAGACATTTCCTATTTTACAAGGTTTTTTAAAAAACATACTGGTTATTCACCTGAGGCCTTCAGAAACAATTTCAAATAAGTCCTATTCAACTTCATTTTTGTCCTATACTGCAAATTACATGGGGAAGTATCTTTGCTGAATAAATAATAAACTATTCAAAAAAGTATTCAGCATGAAAACGAAAATGAAATTAATTGCATCATTAAAGATATGGGTAGTAATCTATCCATCAATCACATTGTTTTATTACCTGTTCGGGCAAACATTATCCGTACTGCCATTGTACCAAAGGACTTGCATACTAACACTTACTTTAGTTCCCTGGATCATGTTTGTTGGTGTACCATTTGTGGATTTAATCGTCCGCCTGTTTTTACCTCAAAATGGCAAAGGATAAGGCAGGATGAAAGTTGCCGGGAAACCTCTGACACATCTTTCAGACGCGAATTTATCAGGCAAAGTACACTCCGTATAACAACACTCGCATTACGATTCCCTTTATTAAAATTAACAAAATATAATTGAATGACAGATAGTAAACAATTTGATGTAATAATCGTTGGTGGTAGTTATTCAGGACTTGCTGCGGGTATGGCTTTGGGCAGGGCTTTAAGACAAGTTTTGATTATAGATAATGGCAAGCCATGTAACAGACAAACGCCTCATTCGCAAAACTTTATTACCCAAGACGGAAAGACACCTAAAGAAATAGCAACTCTTGCCAGGCAGCAAGTAGAAATGTACAAAACAGTAACATTCTCCAACAGTTTGGCGATAAACGGAGTTAAAACCGAAAACGGATTTGAAATTCAGACAGCAATAGGTGAAACATTTGGGTCAAAGAAATTAATTTTCGCAACGGGTATAAAAGATATAATGCCCGGTATTGAGGGATATGCCGAATGCTGGGGAATTTCTGTTTTACACTGTCCTTATTGCCACGGATACGAAGTAAGAAATGAAAGAACTGGCATTTTGGGCAACGGAAAATATGGTTTTGAGTTCTCTATGCTCATTTCAAATTGGACAAAAGACCTTACACTTTTTACCAACGGAAATTCTACTTTGACAGATGAACAAACCGCTAAGCTTAAAAGGCACAATATAAAAATATCAGAAACAGAAATTAAAAAGTTGGAGCATTCTAACGGAAATATTCAAAATGTCATTTTCTCCGATGGAACAAAATCTTCGATCAAAGCCATTTATGCTAATAGTCTTTTTGAGCAACATTGTCCAATTCCAGAAACGATGGGGTGTGAATTGACGGAACAGGGATACATTAAGGTTGATCCTTTGCTACAGACCACTGTTCATGGAATTTATGCCAGCGGTGACAATACTACGCGTATGCGCACGGTAGCAAATGCTGTAGCTATGGGTACAACAGCAGGAATAATGGTAAATAAGGAAATAATTGAAGAAGAATTTTAAATGCTAATTTAAAAAAAACAGAATATGAATTTCGACATACAAGTGCAAGTTTGGGATAAAGATCCGAAAAAAATTGAAAGAGCAAAAGTAGTGGCAAGGGAAATAATCAATTTTATACAACCGAATCAGAAACTTAGTGCTTTTGAATTTGGATGTGGCACAGGATTACTAAGTTTCGAACTAAAAGATTCCTTCAATAGAATTACTTTGGCTGATAATGCTGAAGAAATGATAAAAGTTTTAAAGGAAAAAATTCAGGTTGCAGGCATCAAAAATTTCGATCCTCTATTAATTGAACTACTTGGGGAAGACATTAATTTACCAATGCAGGATGTGGTTTATACTTTAATGGCTCTTCATCATATACCCGATATCAACAGTATCTTGAAAACATTTAATTCAATAATAACCGAAAATGGGTACTTATGTATTGCGGATTTAGTAAAAGAAGATGGGTCATATCATGCGCATGAAAGTAATTTTAATGAACAGAACGGGTTTGACAGGAAAGAATTAACGGAGGTATTACTTAATAACAACTTTAACGTAGTTTTTTATAATGTATGCTATGTAATTGAAAGGGTGGTGGATAATGAAGTTAAAAGGTATCCTCTATTTCTAATGATAAGTAAGAAAGCATCAAACTGATATCAAACGGTCATAGAGTGAAGTATGAGTGTTTTCTTCTTTTAAATTTGTGAGACATCGTTAGAATAGAAAGAGTACCTAAGGTAAAAACACTCGTTATCCACAGGAACGGATTGAGAAATTCTTAAAAGAAATTTGAGTCTCATATTTCCAGCCCAAAACAAGTTTCTCAATATGCAGACTTTCTGAATCTTTCTTCTTATCAGCTTAATGCAATCACGAATACTGCTCTCGCTAAAACGTACTCTTTGATTATTAGTGAATATATCATTTTGGGGTCAAACAGATTCCATCTTGCAACATCTAATCATATAAACCAAATTGCATATTACCTTGGTTACAATGATGGTTCCTACTTTATCAGATTCGTTTAATCGCATGTTAGAAACTCACCAGAGGTGTTCAGTCACTATTTCAAATAAGTCCTATTCAACTTCATTTTTGTCCTATTATGCTGAGTGCATCTGGAAGTACATTTGTTGAATAAATTAATATTCAACAAAATAAAGACAAAAATGAAAATTATTATTGTAGGTGCATCAGGCACCATGGGAAAGTACTTAACAAGTGCATTTGAAAAAGAACACGAAATTGTAAGAGTTGGTTCAAAAAGCGGCGATGTTCAGGTTGATATTACTTCACCGGAAGAAATAGAAAATTTCTTCAAACAGGTAGGTCCGTTTGACGCACTTATATCAACAGCAGGGCCAACTTTTGTAGGGCCTTGGAAGAAAATGACTGACAAGGAATTCAGAAAAGGCGTAGAAGGAAAAATGATGGGACAAATTAATCTTGTACTAATTGGTCAACACTACATCAATCCTAAGGGTTCATTTACTTTAATCACTGGCGCTTTGACGCATGAACCACAATTGAACTTTGCAAATGCCTCAGCAGCCAACGGAGCAGTCGAGGGATTTGTACGCGCAGCGGCACTTGAGCTGGAAAATGGGATTCGTATTAATGCGGTAAGCCCAACTGTTATTGAAGATTCGCCACAATATTTTCCTTATTTCCCCGGTGAAATTCCAACAACGATGAAACAACTGGAATACGGCTTTCGCAAAAGCATATTCGGAGCAAACACAGGTCAAGTAATAAAACCGTAATAATTACTATTTACGGAAGCGATAACATCCGTAGGTCATTATTGGAAGTGATAATGGCCTACGATTTGCATCAAATACATGGCAAGGCCTGATCTGTATAGCTCCACATACAAAATCAATACAATTTGCTTCCAATCAGCGAAGTAAAACAGCAATTAAAATCAAATTAAATAAAGCATCAGTTGGTGATAGAACCAACCGATCACAATAGTTATGAAAAAATACAATCATTTTATATACATAGTCACTCTTTTTTTTTCATTGGTAGTTTCATCTACTAAAGCACAAAATATTATCAGTCTTTTGCGTTATGATGATGACTTTTGGGTTTTGAAAAATGATAGTCTTAAAAAAGGGTTTGACCACCTAAAATATATTTCTTTGGGCAATAATAGTTTTATTTCTTTTGGTGGCGAATTACGCGAACAATTTCAGGTTTATAACAATATAAACTTTGGCGATGTTCCTCCAAGCTATCCTGAGATTTCACCTAATCAGCTTTGGCATCGATTGATGGTGCATTCCAATATTGAATTGGGCAATCGTTTTCGATTTTTTATCCAATTCAACAGTACACTTCGTTCTTTGAATGATAATCCAGTTGTTCCCGAAATTGATGAAAACCAATTAAGTCTACACCAAGCTTTTGCTGAAATAAAACTTAATCCTTGGAAATTTAGATTAGGGCGACAAGAACTATTATATGGCAATAATCGGTTAATAACAGTGAGAGAAGGTCCAAATACCAGACAAACATTTGATGGAATAGTAATAAAAAGATCATTAAAGAACGGAAGTATTGATTTCTTCGCAGTTTCCAAAGTGATTTCCAAACAATATGTTTTTGATGATGAACACTTCAATGAAGGATTGATTGGCATTTATGGAGCGCAATATTTTTCTAAGAGAAAATTTGGATTGGATTATTTTGTGGTCAATTTTCAATCCAGGTTGAGAAAATACAACTATCAAACAGGATTTGAAAACAGACAAACCTATGGCTTTCGCCTGTTTTCAAATCTCAACAAAATAAATTTTGAAGTGGAGGGGGCTTATCAATCAGGTAAGTTTGATGATTTAACTATTAGCGCCTATAATATTCTGGCTGATGTAAATATGCTTGTACTTCCCGGAAAAAAAGGAATTATTGGGTTTGCGGCAAATGCAGCTTCAGGAGATAAAAATAGTAAAGACAACCAATTAAATACTTGCAATTTATTGTACGCCAAACCTGCTTACGGCCTTGCGGTACCAATAGGAGCTACAAACATGATAAGTTTATACCCGTACGTTAAAATAAACCCTGTCCAAAAGCTAAACATTCTGGCACAGGTATTTTTTCTGGCAAGAAATAGTACTCAAGATGGAACTTATTCACCTGGAATGGTCGAAAACAGACCAAGACCTAATTTGCTTTTTAGTACAGACAAAAAAACATTGGGCGAATTATATGATGTTGAAACCAACTACCAACAAACAAAAAATCTATCCTTCTCATTTGAAGCATCTTATTTTAGGGCAGGAAGCTATCCTAAAGCCACCGGTAGTGGCAAAGACATTATGTATGTATCTTTTAAATCAACACTCAAATTTTAAATTGAAGAGTATGAAGAATAGATTTTTTTCAGGGAAAGTGATAGTGTCGGTAGGATATTCGTAATGACAATAAATGAACTTTAACTTGATTAAAATGTTCATCAAATATACATAACGCTTATTGAGAATAATAGATATAAATTTCGAGGTTATCATCAAAAATAAAAACACATCAATGACATCAAAAAGTCTACTGAAATGCCAGACATGAAAGTGAGGATTTCAGCACTTTGGCTCTTGACAATACAAAAAACACATCCCCGGATTAGAATAGAAATTTAAAACTCCATAATGAAAAAGTCAATCGTTATTTTAATCCATATTGGTTTTTGGGTATGTTATTTTTTACTAATAATCATCATATTAGCGGTTTTTTATCGGAGCAGTA
>Ga0209511_1004207_pt1 | contig 10567 bp, 6 predicted proteins | sample SSSSmetaG_FD_184141 | JGI IMG/M metagenome (GOLD analysis project Ga0209511, IMG submission 184141) | Glacier valley bacterial and archeal communities from Borup Fiord, Nunavut, Canada, to study Microbial Dark Matter (Phase II) - ​SSSS... | ecosystem: Environmental > Aquatic > Freshwater > Ice >... | reverse complement strand
CAGGATCCTTTAATAAATCGCCAATCCGATTAAAGAAAACACCCAAAATAAGCACACTCGCGAAGATGTCGAGCATAATACCGAGGTTTACCAACATCGGCATTTCATTCCCAACGGCGAGCGAAAGCACAAATACGCCATTCTCGATGATAATGTATCCAATAACGTGTGTAATAATCTTTTTTCGCGTCACAATCAGGTAGAGTCCCGTAAAGATCGTCGACAACGCCACCACAAAAAAGGTCTTGTCAAGATTCGGATCTTTGATCGAACTCGATAAAATGATCGTTGACACGGTAATAAAAGTCACAATAATCAGCGAAACAAAGTTTGGCAGATAAGGCTCTGCTTCGCGGGTGATGCCATTCCGCTTGATGATATGATTGATAAACCATGGAACAGCAAGGGCTTTAAAAACAATCGTTTCGAGCATAATGAGCATCAGGTTGATCGTGCTGATCTTCGTAAGGGTCAGATAAGTCACCCCAAAAAGGATAAAACCCTGAAAAACGAGTATGTTCAGGTACGTATAAAGCCTGTTCGCAATACTGATGTAAAGCAGCGACATGGCTAATGCGATTAAAAGTATATCTGTCATAGATCTAATGTTTTATGCGAATTTTCCCAATACCAGCAGAACTCCGAAAAAGATCAGCAGCGAAACCGATGTAAGAATAAAAACAAATTGAGGATTATGCCCCATCCGGAACCGCGCCATAAAGGATTCAATAACCCCCACCGAAACTGCAAAGACCAGCTGAATCATCAGAAACATTGGTATTGATATTTCATAAGGCAACATCCCAATAAAGAAGTTCGATATCAGGGCGCCGTACATGGCAAATTTCAAATTGGTCGTGTACATGATCGTTCCAAGGTCAAAGCCACTGTTATCCAATATCATCACCTCATGAACCATTGTGAGTTCAAGGTGTGTTTTTGGATCGTCAATTGGCATCCGGCTGTTCTCGATCATTGCAATCAGAACCAGCACAAACGATGCTAAAGCCCCCAGCAAATACGAAATCTGCGAACCATAATGCAGCGTGCTGAATATTTCGTGAAAAGAAGTTTGTCCGGTGAACAATGCAAAAGATCCCAGCAAGATGAAGAAGGCCGGTTCAACAAGCATCGAAAAAAGGGCTTCGCGGCTGGCGCCCATCCCTTCGAAACTGCTTCCGGTATCCAGCGCCGAAACAATCATCAGGAACTTACCAAAAGCCAGTAAATAGGCAAACATGATGAAATCGCCATCGAAAGAGATGAGACCCGGATTACCTCCAAGCGGAATCATCAGGATAGCCATCAGTACCGAAGCAAAATAAGCGCTTGGCGCGATTTGAAAAATAAAGCTGGTCGTGGTACTAACTACAGAACCTTTCTTCCATAGCCTGATTATATCTCTCATCGGCTGAAAGATTCCCGGCCCTTTACGACCGGAAAAGATGCTTTTTGTCCGGACGATAAATCCCGAAAAAAACAAGCTCACGAATAGGATGAGTAATAAACTGACCATATTATAATTGGTTTAAAAATTTAATTATCACGACAATCTTTTCGAATAAGGAAGGCAAAAGCAAGGCAAAACTCACAAATACAAACCCATAAAGTATATAGGCCTGAATATTGCCATTTTGCAGGAAGACAAAAGAACCCAACACCTTTCTGAACAGCAGTAATGGTTTATCGATCAGCCAGGTTTCGATTTTATCGTGTGCATGTGTTTTCTGCATGATGCCTTGCGGATACAATCCTAATGCTTCCACCTTGTCTCTTTTTATTGAAAGAACAGGTTCTGCCAATTTACGGTAAGTACGGATAAACGACGAAGCTGTGTACTGAAGCTTCCCCGTCTGCCCTGTATAAGCACATCCCCAGGTTGATTCCTGATTGATCGTTCGCCCTCTGGTAATGATAAACTTCAGGTAATAGATTCCTAAAACCAAGGCAACAAATCCCAACGAATACCACCCGACAAATGTAAGATTGGTAAGCGTTTCGCCAAACAGCCCTTTAACCTGCGGATCTAATGAAGGCTGGTATAAGCTGATGATATTTAGTAACCAGGAATTAAATATAAACGGGAATAACCCGATCACCATTATTGCCAGTACAATAAGATACATCGGCCAGATTCGCTGCGGCATTTCAATACTTTTATCTTCGTGCAATTTTTCACGCGGATTGCCTAAGAATACAATTCCGAATGCCTTTGTGAAACAGATCAAAGCAAGTCCGCCAATACAAACCAAACCCAATATTGTAAACAGAAGATTCAGGATAAGCTTAAAATTGCCAGCTATTAATCCATGGAATAAGCCATTGTATAAAAAGAACTCCGATATAAATCCATTGAACGGAGGCAATCCGCAAATGGCAAGCGATCCGATCAGAAACAAGTAACCGGTATGCGGCATCTTTTTAATTAAGCCGCCCAACGACTCTATATTCAATGTATGCCTTGCCTGATAAACATTTCCCGCGCTAAAAAAGAGCAGCGATTTGAAAAGTGAATGGTTCAGAACATGAAGCAATGCACCACCAAAACCAGCAACGACAAGTATCTGATTGCCATATCCCAGTCCTAAACTACCCAATCCGATTCCGATTCCAATGATGCCAATATTTTCGATGCTGTGGTAGGCCAGCAATTTCTTAAGGTTATGCTGGACAATGGCCAACATCACACCATAAACACCGGTGATCACAGAAACAAATAAAATAAAATAACCCACAGGAACCATGTCTGTCTTAATCAGCATCAGCATCCGGAGAATACCATAAATACCAATCTTGATGATTACACCCGACATGATGCCTGAGATATGGGCCGGTGCAGCCGGGTGAGCCAATGGTAGCCAGGTATGAAAAGGGACAAATCCCGCTTTTATCGCAAATCCTGTAAAGAAGAAGATAAAAAGCGCCAGTCCGGTCATCTGGGGCTGTGAGGCGGTAAACGAAGAGATAGCAATAAAATCGTAAGTACCTGTTTTGACCTTCATCCAAATAAATGCAATCGTAATGATTAGTATACATATATGCGATTGCATCAGAAAATTAATTCCTGCCTTTAAAGTAGCGCTCTTATCATTTTCGAAGATCACAACAATAAATGAAGTTAATGCCATGATCTCCCAGACAACCAAAAATACAATGCTGTTTTGGACCAGACAAATATCAATTAATGAAGTATAAAGCAAAATAAAAGCTACCGCATGAAGTGCCAGATTGTCGGGCTGGTCAATATATTTCTTCATATACTGAATGCCATACCAGGTGCCGGTAAAAAATGTAAAACTGATGACAAGTATAAACCAGGCTGATAAGTAATCGATCCGGATTGGAATGGCTCCTGTTATAAACGATCCGGGATAGAAATATTCGACAGGTCCGTTTGCAAACACAGAAAAAGCGAGCACCGAAATGATTGCAACCTGAACTGTAATTACGCCCATCGTAAGAATCCCCCGTCCTTTTGTTTTCAAAAAGGGGATGCAAACAACTGCGATAATCGCAATCAGATTAAATATTTCGACGAGATTCTTTTCCATTTACAAAATCAATAAATAAAATTGAGGGCTGTTCCCAGAAAAATTAAAATTATAAAGAACAGGCCATAGAGTACATAAGATTGTATTTGCCCGTTCTGAATAAACTGAAAGTAATTCAAGGTAAACGTTAACCTTTTCGCCAACGGAAGTACAAGGTACTTTTCAAGCATATCAATGTAGCTTGTTGCAAATTTGATTGGACCGGGGAAGATCTGCGTTTTCGGAATTTTGGCAATATTCTTCTGCTCCTTAACGAGGAAGGTAAATAACTGACCAAAAGACCGGGTAAAAGAACGTCCCGAATACTGGGCTTTCCGCACCGGAGCGACATATGCACAACCCCAGGTCTCATAGGCTACCTTTGGCCGTTTATGCACAATCAGCCAGCGAATTCCAAAGACAGACATGATCAGGACAATAAAGATCAGGGTTATCATTCCTATGTTAGCGATATTATCAGCTATTGGGGGCAAAGCCACAGTTGAAACCGGAAATTCGGAACCAAATGAATTCATTACAACCTTATTGGCATACGAGAAGAAAAACTGCGGCATCAAGGCAACAGCCATCATCACAGCAACAATAAAGTATTGAGGCAACTGCATGATAAAGGAGACTTCCTTCGGTTCATGAGGGAAATCCTCGCGGGGATTTCCAAGGAAAATAACCCCGAAGGTTTTTGTAAAAGTGATCAGCGACATCCCTCCTACCATTACCAGACCGGTAATTGTCAGAATGAGCAATATAGACTGGGAAATTCCTTGAACATTTAACAATCCCGTGAAAAGTCCGTTGTAAATAATATACTCTGAGACAAAGCCATTAAACGGTGGCACTCCGCCAATGGCCATTGACCCGATCAGAAAAAACACGGCGGTGATTGGCATCTTCTTTATTAAACCACCCAGACGTTCAATGTTTCGCGTATGTGTTTGCTGGTAAACACTTCCTGCACCGTAAAACAACAACGATTTGAAAAGTGAATGGTTCAGCGTGTGAAGAAGAGCGCCGCTAAAACCAAGGATAGCCATCGTCTGATTGCCGTTCCCGATTCCCATCAGTCCAACTCCAAGCCCAATCCCGATGATGCCTATGTTTTCGATGGTACAATAGGCAAGCATCATTTTAAAATCGAATTTTACAGCGGCATTTGCAATTCCATAAAGAGCAGTTATTATTGATAAGATCAGGATGACTTCGCCAAACAGCACCCAATCGTGTCGCAAATACATGATAATCCTGAAGATTCCATAAATTCCTAATTTGACAATCACGCCTGACATCACGCCCGAAACGTGTGAAGGAGCCGCCGGATGTGCATGGGGCAACCATGTATGAAAAGGGATAAAGCCCGCTTTTATAGCAAAACCGGAAAACAGTAAAACGAATATCCAGACAGAACTCTTACCCGCAGGCAATAGCGCCAACGCCTCAAAATTAAAAGATCCGGTATTGATATACAAAAAGATAAAACCAAGTGTCAGCAGCATAACACTCAGGTGCATCTGCACCATGTAATTGATTCCCGCTTTTAAGGTTTGCTTATTTTGAAATTCAAAAATGACGAGCATTAAAGAGGAAAGAGACATAAGCTCCCATGAAATGATAAAAGCAATTCCATGTTCAAATATGCATACCCAAACCATTGACAGGTGGAAAAGGATGTAAAACACCCAGTGCATTTCGAGGTTCGCTTTTAGTTTCGAATACGACTTAAGGTAACCCGTTCCATACAAAACACCTGTTATTGATGTAAAATTGATGATCAGAATGAACCAGGCAGAAAGACTATCAATTTTAAGACTGATATCTCCCATTAAATGAGGGATACTGATCACGCCGGTTTGTGGCCCAACGGTTAAGGCCAGTATAGAAGGAATTGAGGAAAAGGCTGTATTGACAAGTACAATCAATAAAACAAGAAGCGGCCTGTATCTCTCCTTAACAATAATTAGCCCAATCAAGCCTCCTGTCAGCACAAGAGCCATCCATCCCATTAATTGTGTTATTCCCATATATTCTAAACAAATAATACCAACGTATTAGAATCTGCGAAATTAGGCATTTCTCAACTGTAAATTTTTTGCGCAGGTCAATCAAAAAATTGATTTATGTCATTTTTTTGATAATTTTGTTGCATCTAAAAAGAATCCATCAATGTCAACCGAGACAGTTAGCCTTGCCGAAAGGTTCATTTTCAAAAGCGATTCCGCGTTTTCCAATTTGCCCGACAACATAAAAGAGGTGTTCCTAAGCCAAATGGTTGTTAAACAATTCAGGAAAAAGCAAAATATATTTACCGAGGGCACCTATCCGGCTGGTATTTACTTTATTAAAAAAGGCAAAGTCAAAAAATACAAATCATTGAATGGCGGGAAGGAACAAATTATTAACGTTTGCAGCGAAGGTGAATTACTGGGTTATGCTGCCTTTTTAAGCGAAGAGATGTATCCCGATTCGGCAGCTTCGTTAACAGATGCTACGATCGGATTTCTTTCCAAAGATAAATTACTGAAATTGCTGGACGATTATGACGAATTGTCCAAAATGCTTATGAAAAACCTTAGCCATGAGTTCGGTGTACTTGTCAATTTTATTGCAACTTTTACGCAGAAAACAGTAAGGGAAAGGGTCGCATTGACCCTGTTGATTCTTCAGGAGAAATTTAAGGATAACCTCAACGAAAATAATGAAGTTCAGATTGTCCTTACCCGGGCAGATTTTGCCAACATTGTTGGAACGGCTGTGGCAACACTTGTGCGGTTATTGCACGATTTCAAGGAAGAAAATCTGATCCGCACACAAGGTCGCAAAATAGTTATAATAAACAAGCTGCAATTACTTGAAATTGCCGACGTTGCTAATATTTATTAAAGAAGTCGATTTAAGAAACTTAATTGGACCTCGATTTGAAGTCTCAAAATCATTACCCTTACTGAAGAACATAAACAGGGAAAATATGGAACTGGACATACGCTGGGATTTATTTGAAATAGAATAATGGAATATGGACTTAAACAACAGGAAGTTGAAAGCATAAAGCAAATTTTTTCTGCTTTTCCGGAAGTTGAGAAGGCAATACTTTATGGCTCAAGAGCAAAAGGTAACTATCGACCAAATTCTGATATCGATATCAGAGTTAAGTTTTTAAAGTTAAGAGATACACGGCATAGGAAACTTAAAATATGAAGCTTATTCACTCAAATTGACCACTTGATTATCGATTTTAAACCAGCCTGAAAAATCATCACAAAATACCCCACCCGTAAATCTAAATTGTGTAACTTTAATGGAGATTTATTCCATTGAATGAGCCAATTCAGCGACAAGCTTCACAGCGCACCTTTTTTCAGGCTTCTGGTTCCATTTGTTGCAGGAATCGTTTTAGGCGACTCGCTTCCGCCTGAACATAAATGGTTTTACCTTGGTGCATCACTCTTCTTCTTGCTCCTGCTTATCTTCTTCATAAACACGTCGTTCAAAAGGCAGTCCGTATTTGGCATCCTATCCGTTCCAGCTTTGCTTTTCCTCGGACTTTTCATTGTAAGTGACCTGAAATACAATCCGCAACCTTTGCCGAAAGCTGAATATTTTGCGGTTGTCCACGAGTTTCCGCTCGAAAAAGAAAAATCCTATCGGGCGGTGATTCGGCTAATCCAACCGAAAATATTAGTACTTGCCTACTTCGAAAAATCGGACCTGATTTCAAAAGCGGAACCGGGTGACGTTATTTGGTTTCGTGGACAACCCGAATTACTTCAAAAGACTGGTAATCCATTTGAGTTTGACTACCAGGCCTATGCGGTCCGTAATGGAATTGGACATCGCATCTATTTAAAAGACAGCAATTATTATCCGCTAAAAGATGTAAAGAACCGGGATATCATTGAAACGGCATTGATTATCCGCGACAGGTTACTCAGGATAATCGAAAATTGCGGACTAAGAGGGGAAGTTTTTCATTTGGTTTCGTCCATATCGCTTGGAGCTCGAGAGGAACTGGAACCCGAGACCACGATAAGTTTTGCCAAAACAGGCGTGATTCATGTACTGGCAGTCTCGGGGATGAATGTTGCCATCATCTTTGTTGTACTCGATTGGATGTTGCGATTTTTAAAGCGGAAAAAAGGTGGCGTATTTCTCTATACATTTATTATTCTCACTGCAGTTTGGGGCTATGCACTCATCACCGGCATGTCAGCCTCGGTGCTTCGGGCTGCCGCCATGTTCTCGTTTATCGTGATCGGTACAAACATGAGCCGCCATCCGAATATTTACAACACATTAGCTGCTTCCGCCTTCGTTTTGCTATGCTTCAATCCCTCACTTGTGTACGATGTTGGTTTTCAACTCTCCTATGCAGCCGTTTTTTCAATCGTCTTTTTCCATCCTTCCATTTACGGGGTATTCTATTTTAAATACTGGATTCCGGATCAAATCTGGACGTTGCTATCGGTGTCAATGGCGGCACAAATCGGAACACTCCCCTTGCTTTTACACTACTTTCACCAGTTCCCAACCTGGTTTTTGCTGGCCAATCTGATGGTCATTCCACTTGTAACGTTGATTCTTTATCTGACATTTATTGTTTTTGCTATCGCTCCGTTTATACCACTTTTGGGAAAATTAATGACGCTTATACTCTACTGGGCCGGTCAGGGAATGCTTTTTTCGGTCCGTTTTGTTGAGCGACTTCCGTATTCAATACTCGATGGATTATATCCTTCTGACTTAACCCTATTTCTAATTGTCCTGTTTGCAATTTCAATCACGCTTTTTATCTTGTACAAAAGTCCGAAAGCACTGATTTCCGCTTTAGCTTTATTCATTGCAATCATGATATTAAATAATTTATCAGTCTATCAAAAACTTATACGGAAAGAAGTTGTTGTTTTTAACCTTCCGGGCAAAACACTGGTTGCTTTAACTACTGCAAATAAAACCATCTGGCTCACTACAGATAAAAGCGCTTCAATCGAAAAATTGAAATACTATACAAAACCCTATGAAGGATTCCGTGGCATCAAGAAATCATCGGTTATCTGTTTGACTGATACATCAAGCCAAAGCCTTAAATATTTATTACATCGGGAGAACTTCCTGAACTTTGCTGGGTTATCTTTATGCGTTATAAACGATCAAAGATTTAATGATGTGGATTGGAAACATTTTCCGAAAACAGATATATTGATCTTGTCTGAAAAGACTTTGCTTGATCCCACTTTGGTCCGGAAATATCTTCCGGCAACAGTCATTATCGAAAGCCGGCCGTCGCGTAATGCGGTCAATGGAAATACAGATTCAGTGATCGCCTCGAATGATCCAAAAACAATGAATTCAGCAATTGGCGGCGCTGTGAAGGTTGAATTCAAACGAGCAAATACAGGAGAAAAAAACATTCTCGCTTACGGATACTTTAATCGTTATTAATCCTTTACTTTGCATATAAAATCGATTGATTATTATGAAAATTGTAATTGCAGGTGCTGGTGAGGTTGGTACACATTTGGCTAAAATGTTATCAAAAGATGAACATGATATTATCCTGTTTGATGAGGCTCAGGATAAGCTTGATGACATCTCGGCAGCACTTGATGTGCTGACTGTTTCGGGAGGCGCCATCTCTATTTCCGATTTAAAGATGGCAGGCGTCGCTAACTGTGATCTTTTTATCGCCGTCACCCCATTCGAAGACAGGAATATTGTGTCATGCCAGTTAGCCAAGCACATTGGTGCTAAAAAGACCATTGCACGTATTGACAATCAGGAGTTTTTGTTTACCCAAAACCGCGACTATTTCAAGACCCTCGGAATCGACGAGTTAATATATCCGGAGCATTTGGCTGCGAAGGAGATCATTACCAATATCAAACAAACAAGCATGCGACAGATTTTCGAATTTTCGGGAGGAAAGTTAGTGCTGTTCGCGGTAAAGATCAGAGAACATGCCGCCATACTCGGGATTCCGCTCAAAGATCTGCATGGTGATATGGGCGATTTTGTAATTGTTGCGATTGCGCGTGATTCGGAAACGCTTGTCCCTCATGGTGATGATTTAATCAGAGTGGATGACCTGGTCTTTTTTGTGGCAAAACCAACAAGTGTTGAGTCGATCCTTCAAAAAGCAGGCAAAGAGAAATTTGTGATTAAAAACGTGATGATACTCGGAGGTAGCCGTATCGCAATGAAAACCGCAATGCGACTTGGCGATGGTTTCAACATTAAAATTATTGAGCAAAATAAAGAGCGTGCAATTAAATTTACGAGTAAAGTGAGTAATGCACTCGTGATTCATGGCGATGGCCGCGACCTTGAGTTATTGAGATCGGAAGGTATAGAGCAAATGGATGCCTTTATCGCCGTCACGGGAAATTCGGAAACAAACATTCTGTCGTGTCAGCTTGCTAAAAAGATGGGCGTGAAAAGAACGATTGCCGAAGTTGAAAACATTGATTATATTGATTTTGCAGAAAAAATAGGAATTGGCGGCGTAATCAATAAAAAACTACTGGCCGCATCCTATATTTACCGTTATACAATGAATGCGGAAGTCTCGCATGTCAAGTGCCTGACAGCTACCGATGCCGAAGCACTTGAATTTATTGCAAAGGAAGGATCGAAAGTCACCAAATCAATTATTAGCAAACTCGATTTTCCGAAAGAGGCGACCATTGGAGGATTTATCCGTAACGATCAGGGATATATCGCTTCAGGTAATTCGCAAATCAACGCCGGCGATAAAGTGGTGGTATTCACTCGTCCTGACGCATTAAAGAAGCTTTCGAAATTTTTCAATTAAGGTTTTTAACCTTTCATTCTGTCGGGTGAGGAATCAAGATTGTCTTTTCTTTTAATTGGTAAAACACCACCCATTTCGCCCATCACATTTACAAGGTCAGAACCTGTTGGAACGACAATTTTTGAATTATCCTTTAACGAGGTCTCCATTGCCTGAATCCGACGCAGCAACTGGGCATTTCCCACAAAATACTTTTCTGCAGCTTCATTCACCAACT
>Ga0209511_1004204_pt1 | contig 10571 bp, 13 predicted proteins | sample SSSSmetaG_FD_184141 | JGI IMG/M metagenome (GOLD analysis project Ga0209511, IMG submission 184141) | Glacier valley bacterial and archeal communities from Borup Fiord, Nunavut, Canada, to study Microbial Dark Matter (Phase II) - ​SSSS... | ecosystem: Environmental > Aquatic > Freshwater > Ice >... | reverse complement strand
GGGGAGATGGGGAGATGGGGAGATTGGGCAGTCAGAATACAGAAATTTGAACTTCAGAGATAAAAAACAATGTGGTAATATGCCCGTTAGCACACTACCACATCGTCACATTGATTATTTTGATCCGATTTTTATCATCGTCAACAACATCTTAAAAGGTGTAACCGATTCAACCGCATGAACAATACCTGCCGGAAGAATGATGCAATCACCTGTTTGCATGCTGTTTTTTTCATCACCAATACTGAAGATGCACTCACCGTCAACAACCTGAACCAGCGCGTCAAAAGGTGCCACATGCGGACTTAATCCCTGACCTTTATCAAAGGCAAACAGCGTAATCGTACCGGTTTCTTTTTTTATAATTGTTTTACTAACCACAGAACCGTCACCATAAACAATGTGGTCTGCCAATCTGAATAATGTTGATGTTTCCATATCTTTTAAAATTTAGAGGAGCGAAGGAATTTCCTGCACCCCCGGGTGAGCGTAACCTAATAATATTTTCATGTCTTCATCGACACTCTTAATCCCGGCAATACCAAAATTATCGACCAATACCCTCGCAACATTCGGAGAAAGGAACGCGGGTAACGTTGGCCCCAGGTGGATGTTCTTAACCCCCAGCGAAAGCAAGGCAAGCAAAACAATAACCGCTTTCTGTTCGTACCAGGCGATGTTGTATGCGATTGGCAGTTCATTGATGTCGTCTAATCTAAGAACGTCCTTTAACGTTAAGGCAATCACTGCCAACGAATAAGAATCGTTGCACTGACCTGCGTCAAGTACACGCGGGATTCCGTTGATGTCGCCTAAAGGTAGCTTGTTGTAACGAAATTTAGCACAACCAGCCGTCAGAATCACGGTATCTTTGGGTAGTGTTTCGGCAAACTGCGTATAGTAATCACGATCTTTCATGCGTCCATCGCAGCCAGCCATCACAAAAAACTTACGGATAGCACCCGACTGAACGGCATCCACGATCTGATCGGCCAGTTGCAGAACCTGGTTATGTGCAAATCCACCTACAATAGTTCCTGTTTCAATTTCAACAGGCGGAGCGCATTTTTTTGCATGTTCGATAATCACTGAAAAATCTTTCGGCTGTCCGTGTTTGCGGTCCGGAATATGGGTATTGCCCTCAAAACCTGACATTCCTGTTGTATAAATACGTTCCTTGTACGAAGTTTTTGGCGGAACAATGCAGTTCGTTGTAAATAAAACAGGTCCATTAAAGGATTCAAATTCTGACGTTTGCTTCCACCATGCATTGCCATAATTACCAACCAGGTGCTCATATTTTTTAAAAGAAGGGTAATAATGTGCTGGTAACATTTCGCTGTGGGTATAAACATCAACACCAGTTCCTTCGGTCTGGGCTAATAACTCTTCCATATCTTTCAGGTCGTGTCCGCTGATTAAAATCCCCGGATTGTTGCGTACACCAATATTTACCTTGCTGATTTCAGGATTTCCGTAGTTCGACGTATTGGCTTTGTCGAGCAATGCCATCACTTCAACGCCATATTTGCCGGTTTCGAGTGTCAATGCCACCAATTCGTCAACACTTAGCGAATCGTTGGTTGTTGCAGCCAAAGCCCTTTGCATAAATGCGAATATTGCATGATTGTTATAACCCAGGTTGAAAGCATGTTCGGCATAAGCTGCCATCCCTTTTAAACCGTAGATGATCAGTTCACGAAGTGATCTTACATCGGGATTAACTGTTGAAAGTACCCCGATATGTAACGATTTACTGTAAAATTCCTCGATCGTTTTGCCATTCCAGCGGGTCGATTCATGCAGTTTGTCACTTAATATTCCACCTTCTGCTTCGAACCGGTTCCTGATTTCGTTGCGCAGTGCGATTCCTTCACGTATTTTTTCTTCTATCTTGACTTTATCGAAATTGGCATTGGTGATGGTCATAAACAACGCATCGAATACAAACCGGTTGGCATCTTCCCATTCTACTTTTATTTTGCGGGCAGCTGTTGTGTAAATTGAAATCCCTTTGGTGATCCAAACCAATAAATCCTGTAGGTTGGCCACCTGATCATCTTTACCACACACCCCTTTTACCGTGCAACCGGTACCTTTTGCCGCTTCCTGGCACTGAAAACAAAACATCTCCATTATAAAAAACTTAATTAATTGATATTAAATTATTTGTTTATTGTATTGTTGAATTTGAGTCATTAAAATTTGCTACGAATAATACAGAGATAGCTTTTAAACCCACTCTTCGCTTAATATTTCACCCCTGATACTTACGGTAATGGCTTTTACAGGAACCTTTCTTCCGGCACGTAAAATTGCCATCTCAACCAATTGAAGAAGCCCTCCGCAACATGGTACTTCCATGATCATGACCGTGATTGTATTCACCTTTGCTGTCTCAATCAGCGTGATGAACTTCTGTAAATAGATCTCTTTTCCCTGGTCAAGCTTTGGACAAGCGATCACCAACGTTTTATTTTTTAACCAGTTTTGATGAAAATCGCCCAATGTAAAAGCACTACAGTCTGAAGCTACCAATAAATCAGAACCGATGAAATGAGAGGCTCCCGGGTTAATTAAATGCAATTGAACCGGCCATTGACGCAATTGCGATTGCAACGATCCATTGCTCTGTTGATCAGCCATTTTTATTTCGGCAGGATCGAAAACAACCGTCTTTGAACCAGGACAACCGCCATTATTGCAGCCGGCACCCGAACTCGTGTTATCTTGCTGATGAACAGCCTTCTTTACCTCATCTATCCTAAATCCAAGTTTTAATTCGTTTGCAATCAAATAAGCCATCCCTTGTTTTAAGAACACCGTTTCGTTGTGTTCGCGTAAATGGCGAAGGTGAGCAACAACGGTGTTGAATCCTTTTGTTACCATGATTTCCATCACTTTAGGCTCATCATAAGGTTCTGCTTCACGTCGCTCTATCGTAATTGCACCTTCAGGACAATGACCGATACAAGCACCAAGGCCATCGCACATCAAATCGCTAACCAAGCGAACTTTACCGTCAATTATCTGAAGCGCTCCTTCATGGCAATTGGGTACACATTGTCCGCACCCATTACATTTGTCATCGTCAATTTTAATAATATCGCGTTCCATATTTTACATTTTTAAATAAACATCCTTTCGGAAGAACGTAAGGCCTTTTCTGTGCAATGCCCGATCGTTTCTTTCGGTGACAAAAATAGAGCTACCAACGCTGCGAAAGTGTAACATCTGTGACACTCTTGTTATATTTGCGAAAAAAAAGATGTTTGAATCGTTAAAAGCGTCACCATTATTCAAAGGATTGGAAATTGCGGAGATTAACTCTCTGATAAATAATAGCTCCCATCAAATCAAACAATTTTCGAATAAAGAAGTTCTGGCCTATGCGGGTGAGAAAGTCGAAAAGGCAATCATCCTTATCGAAGGAAAACTTCAGGGTGAGATGATCGATTTTGCCGGAAACAGTCTGAAAATTGAAGAGATGGAACCGCCACAGATGGTTGCCGCTGCCTTTCTTTACGGACCTCAAAGTGCTTTTCCTGTCAATTTATCGGCTATTTCAGAAGGTAAAATGCTGATAATCTTTAAAAATGATTTTACACAGATGTTAGCTGCTGACCAGCGTGTTTTAAGTAATTACCTGAATATTGTCTCAGGAAAAGCCCAGTTTTTATCCCGAAAGATCACTTTCCTGAGTTTCAAAACGATAAAAGAGAAGATTGCCTATTATTTGCTCCAGAATTTTAAAACAGGTAATCAGGTTGTTATAATCAATCAAAGCCAGAAAGGATTGGCAGAGATGCTTGGCGTTGCACGTCCATCGCTGGCAAGGACGATCAGTGAAATGGAATCGGACCATTTAATCAAGTGGGAAAGAAATCAGGTTGAAATTGTTGATCTGAAGTCACTTCAGGCAATATTGGGAAGGTAATCATGGAAACTCTTCATTGTAAAGATTATATCAGCAAGATGAACCAGTGGGGAAAAGCGCGAAAACCCTTTATCTTCATCCTGGATTTCGAATTGAAAAACCCAATTGTATTACCACTGGATGAAGCAGCCGAAAACGCGATCTGCTTCACATTTAACAACCTTAAAAATGCTGATATTCATGAAACTGATAAAAGTGAATTCACATTTAGAAAATTTCCTGTCAGCTATGAAATCTTCAAAAAATCATTTGATCAGGTATTAACCGAAATCAAACTTGGCAATTCGTTTCTTACAAACCTTACTTTTCCGACAACCATTGAAACAGATCTTACGCTTCGTGAGATTTTTGACAGAAGCGAAGCACCCTATAAACTGTTGTTTAAAAACCAATTCGTTGTTTTTTCCCCTGAACTTTTTATCACGATAGTTGGTGGTACAATCGCTTCTTATCCGATGAAAGGAACCATCGATGCTTCAATTCCGGATGCTGAAATAAAGATATTAAATGACCTTAAAGAAACGGCTGAGCATCATACAATTGTAGACCTGATCAGAAACGATTTATCGATGGTTTCCACAAATGTGAAAGTTGAAAAGTTCAGATTCATCGATACGGTCAAAACACATGATAAAACGTTGCTTCAGGTAAGCTCGGAAGTGACTGGTCAACTTCCGGAAGATTATCCTGAACATTTGGGCGATATCCTATCGAAACTACTTCCAGCCGGATCAATCTGTGGTGCACCTAAAAAGAAGACGCTTGAAATCATCAATCAATCAGAGATTTATGATCGGGGATATTATTCAGGTGTTTTCGGTATTTTTGATGGCACTGATTTGCAATCAGCTGTAATGATAAGGTTTATCGAAAAGAATGACGAAAAGTTTATTTTTAAAAGTGGCGGGGGGATCACTTCGATGAGTAATCCCGAAGACGAATACCAGGAACTAATCGACAAAGTATATGTGCCTATTTATTGAAACGATTTGTTACGAACAGGGCTGCTTTCAGCAGATCGATTTGCACAACGAGCGATTCAACCGGACCCGTCAGCAATTCTTCAGGTTACTAGCGCCTCTTCAACTTGAATTATTTCTTTCCATACCTTCGGATTTAAAGGATAAAACCGTAAAATGTACGGTCACCTATGGAACTGATATTGTCCGTATCGATTACAATTTATATCAAATCAGGCCTGTCAATTCGCTTCAGATGGTTGCTGACGATACGATTGATTACGCATTTAAATATGCAGACAGAACAAAACTTAATTCACTTTTCAATCTGAGGAATCAATCAGATGATATTCTGATTATTAAGAATGGATTGATTACCGATACCTCGTATGCGAATATCATCTTTAAAAAAAAGAATAAATGGTATTCGCCTCAAAATCCGCTATTAAAAGGAACCCGGATAGATCGTTATTTCCGTGAAGGTCGTGTCACTCCTGCCCTTCTCCGCCCCACAGATCTTCCGCTTTTTTCAGAAGCCAGAATTGTCAATGCAATGATTTCAATCGGGAATTCACCTGTTATTCCGATCAATAATATTGTAGCTTTTATTTGAAATATTTTTTAAAAAAATAAGGGTGTTCAACCGATTAACCTTTACTGGAAACTTACGTAAACTAAGTTAAAAACAGTAAAAAAATGATCGGAAAGCTTGAATTGGAAAAAAAACTCAGCTATCTGGGGCGTGAATTGGCTGCCAAAATTATCGATGTATCATTGGTCGTTGAAGTAGAAAAAAATACTGAAATAGTTAAAGAAGGGCAGTATATAAAATATATTCCTATTGTCCTAGGTGGATTGGTTAAAGTATCGACCAGGAAAGAAGATAAAGAACTACTATTGTACTACATCCAACCATTTGAAAGTTGCGTGATGTCTTTCTCAGCCTGTTTGAAGAATGAAGTGAGTAAAATATTTGCGTCAGCGGAGGATAACAGCACCATTATCCTGATTCCAACAGAAAATGTATTAAAATGGATAAATGAATATCCCAGGTTAAACGGATTATTTTACCAGCAATACAATTTACGGTACCTCGACCTTCTTGAAACGATCAACGAACTCCTATTCGATAAACTTGACAAGCGGCTATTTGAATATCTTAAAGAAAAAGTTTTATTAACGGGAAAGAATCCCTACAATATTTCGCATCGGGAAATTGCCTATGAACTCGGAACCGCACGTGAAGTAATAACCCGTATTTTGAAAAAGCTTGAAAAGGAGAACAAACTCAAACAATTTAAGGAAGGAATTAGAATCTTATAATGATGTGACTTAAGTCACTGCAAATGCTAGTGTCGGCATATTATATTTGTATAAAGTTTAAGCACTTTTGTTGGTTTTTGTCCGTTTTGTTTATTTTTCGGTATTTCGACTTGTTGCCTTAAAAAAGTTAATTTTTATTTTTTTAATTTTCATATGTCTCACCTTTAAAATTATTTTTATGAAATCTAACATTTTCATTCTGATTGTTTTTTCTTTAATTCTGATTTTGAATGCCTGTAAAAAAGAAAATGATCCGCAAACGAATCTTGCTGTAGGTAAAACTGCCAGCAACGATGCGCCAATTGTAGGCACCAACGTTACATTTACTGTGACTGCCAGTAATAATGGTCCAAATGATGCTACAGTCGTAAAAGTAACAGACAATCTACCGGCTGGTTATACCCTGGTAAGTGGCACAGCCACTGTGGGGACATGGTCATCACCCACATGGACAATCGGCAATATGGCCAACGGCGCAAGTGCTACACTGACAGTAATTGCCACTGTTAAAGATGCAGGACCATATGCCAATACTGCAACAATAATGGGTGCCGAAAATGATCCGACAACTTCAAATAACACTGCGACCAGTACGCCGGTTCCTGTTGTGAAAATCACTTACAATAAAGATGTAAAAGCTATTTTTGTAGCCAGTTGCACCCCTTGTCACCTTGCAGGTGGTGCTAATCCCAATAAATGGGACGACTATACTTCGGCCAAAAATAAAATCGCCTCAATTCTTGACAGGGTAAAAAGGGATCAGGGAGCTGCAGGATTTATGCCAAGAAATGGCACAAAATTATCAGCCGCAACAATTGCAACTTTGGAAAAATGGGTGACTGATGGCACTTTAGAAAATTAGTATTCAGACCAATTTAGAAAGACTCGAAATAGCTTGAGTATATCAAATCATTGGCTATTTCCGGGAACATTTTAATTTTCCTTTTGTTAATTTGAAGAGTTTTAAACATTCTGTTTTGATGATCATTTAAATTTTGAAAATTAATATGAAAAGGAATAAAACACTTCGAGTTTCTTTAATCATGATGTCTGCTGCGTTAGTTTTAGTGCTTGTGCAAGTCAGATGCAGGCATGACGGACTTAATGTTGCCGAACTTGATAAAGTCTGTTACGAAAAAGAGATCGCTCCTATTTTTTTAAATAGTTGCGGAACAACTGGTTGTCATGATTCGCAAAGAGGTGAAGCAGGTTATTCATTTACGGACTATGCGGGCGTTATGAAGGCAGTAACCCCTTCTGATGCTCAGAAAAGCATTGCTTATAAAGCGATTACGGGAAAAGGATTTGTACAATTGATGCCTCCTGCAGGAGCATTGACAGAAAAGGAAAGAATTCTAATCAGGGTATGGATCGATCAGGGAGCTGTAAACGACCCCAATTGTATTCCTTCGGCGGGTAGCATTATTTCTCCGGTCAGCACGCTTTCTGAAAAGGTTTGCTTTCAGAGGGATTTATTGCCTGTTTTGGTCTCATCCTGTGGAATTTCAGGCTGTCATGATGCAGCAACGCATAAAGAGGGATATATCGTTACAAGTTATGCATCAGTGATGAGCAATCTTGTTAAAGCCGGATCGCCATCAACCAGCCGCCTGTATACTACAATTACCCAAAGCCCTTCATCTGAAAATTTTATGCCGCCAAAACCGTATCCTGCTTTATCTGGTGCTGTAAAGGATAGTATTTCCAACTGGATCAAAAAGGGAGCTCTCAATGAAACGTGTGTTTCGTTGTGTGATACTTCCGGAGTGGTAACCTATCAAAACCAAATTGCCGCTTTAATTTCGAAAAACTGTATTTCATGTCATAGTGGCTCGGGAGCCTCAAAGGGGATTTTACTCGATACTTATACCACCGTAAAGGCACAAATTGATAATGGAAAATTACTGGCTGCAGTAAAAGGAAGCTCCATACAAATGCCTCCTTCTTATAAAATTACAAGCTGTGAACTCCGTGAAATTGAACTTTGGAAAGCGAATGGTACATTACAGAATTAACTAAAAATATGAAGAAATTTATTTTACCACTTGTGTTTTTCGTCCTGTCTGCTTGTTATTATGACAGTGAGGAAGCTTTATATGGTACACCAAATACAGTATGTGATATTACTGTTACAAAATTTAGTACCGAAATTAAACCAATTCTGCAATCCAATTGTTTAACGTGTCATTCGAACGCAGCAGCAACTGCTAATGGCGGAGGTATTAAGCTTCAGGACTACGCTGATGTAAAAACCAATGTTATGAATGGTAAACTGGTAGGTTCGGTTGAACATCGGTCGGGATATTCAGCGATGCCCAAAGGGGGCGGAAAAATCAGTGACTGTAATATCCTGATTATTAATACATGGATTACAAAAGGAACCTTAAACGATTAAAGCTATGACAAAAAACCTGTTATCTTCAGCATTAATTTTAGGAATGATTGTTCTCTGTTCAATCCTGGCTAAAAGCCAGGATCTGGACGCCCTCCTCGATAAGGAGTTAAAACCTGAGACAACTTATGCAACTGCTACCTTCAAATCCACCCGGATTGTGAACGGCCATTCGGTTGAAAGGATGAAAAAAGATCAACTTGAGTTCAGGGTCTCGCACCGTTTTGGACAGCTCAATGAAGGTTCTTACAATCTCTGGGGACTTGATCAGGGTACAATTCATTTGGCTTTGGAATATGGACTAACTGATTGGTTGGAAGTTGGAATAGGTCGGAGTACATACGAAAAAACGTTCGATGGATTTGGAAAAGTCTCCTTGCTAAGACAAAGCTCAGGAGCGAAAAATATGCCCATTCAGCTCTCCTATTTATTAAGTACAGAGGTCATTTCGTTGAAACAGACGCCGGAAAAGTATGTTGATTTCGCTTCAAGAATGTCTTTTGTTCAGCAAATCCTCATCGCACGAAAGATCAATGAGAGTTTATCTCTGCAGTTGACTCCCACGTACATACATCGAAATCTTGTTCCAACAGAATTGGATAAAAATGACCTGTTTGCCTGTGGTATTGGCGGACGGTATAAATTGTCAAAACGCGTTGCCTTAAATGTCGAATATTTTTACGTTTACAGGGCAAATGGCAGTTCTCTTCCTATCACCTATTACAACCCACTGTCTGTTGGTATTGATATTGAAACAGGAGGGCATGTTTTTCAGATCATGCTGACAAATTCACAGGCTATGCGTGAAGGTGGATTTATTGGTAAAACAACAGGAAGCTGGTCGGACGGAGGCATACATCTGGGATTCAATATTTCAAGGGTTTTCTCTTTTAATTAATAATAAAAACGTCAATATGAATAAGTTAATATTATTTTTTGCCTTTGCTTTGGTTTTCTTTAATGCCGGTGCACAAAATCGCTTCTTTACGAAGGACGCAAAAATCAACTTTAACTCTTCTACCCCACTTGAAGATATTATTGCTGAATCGAATCAGGCAACAACCTTTATTGATATTGAGAAAAACGAAGTGGCATTTTCGGTATTGACAACCTCATTCAAATTCCGCAGGGCTTTAATGGAAGAGCATTTCAACGAGAATTATATGGAGTCCGCGAAATTTCCAAAAGCTAAGTTTACAGGGAAAATCATTTCGCCAATTGACTGGAAAAGCGAAAAAGCGATCGTCGTTGATGTCAAAGGTGAACTTACGATGCATGGCGCAACGAAAGAGGTAACCTTGAAAGCTACAATTACACCCGGGAAGTCGAAGGTTACTGCAACTGCTGAATTAAAAGTGACTCCCGAAGATTTCAAGATTGCAATTCCTTCGGCTGTAAGAGATAAAATTGCCAAAGAGGTTACGATTAAGATTGATGCCGTTTATGCACCTTATCAACAATAATCAAAATCATGACTAAGAAGCTTAAAACATTCCGTATTATTCTGTGGATTTTTTTGATTGGAATAGTTATTGGATCTGCTGGTATTTATTACGTTTTCAATATGCCACGAAGGGATATTTCCAAAGAAAATGCAGTTTACACATTGGAAGCCAAACAATTGATTTCAGATTTTAAAAATGATGAAGCTGTAGCGACCAAAAAATACCTCGATCAGACAATTACAGTGAAAGGTGAAATTAAAAGTATCCGGACTTTAGATAACCACAGCATGGTATTTAGTCTGGAGGATGAAATGGAAGGGGTCAGTTGCACGGTCGACAGCGCTGATGTAATAAACAGTTCATCAAAACTCAGCCAATTTACAAAAGGATCAACCGGCACGTTTAAAGGACGATGCTCAGGTATGTTGATGGATATCCAAGTGATCAATTGCGTTCCTGAATAGCTATGACTTTTAATTTATTGAAATTCAAATAAACAACCCGCACAACAAAAA
>Ga0209511_1004201_pt1 | contig 10584 bp, 10 predicted proteins | sample SSSSmetaG_FD_184141 | JGI IMG/M metagenome (GOLD analysis project Ga0209511, IMG submission 184141) | Glacier valley bacterial and archeal communities from Borup Fiord, Nunavut, Canada, to study Microbial Dark Matter (Phase II) - ​SSSS... | ecosystem: Environmental > Aquatic > Freshwater > Ice >... | reverse complement strand
CAATCTTCTTCATGGCGGTCTCTCCAGTTTTGAGCCTCGAGAATCCTCTCGGGGTCGGTTTGACCGCCACCTCAAATTTCAACAGGGATCGGGACTACGCCCTCTCCACAGGAGAGTGCGCGTCGTGCTCTCGAAGAGATAGCCGCACTCCCAGTTGTGCGGGAGATGTGGAGCATCGAGCCACCGCATCTGCTTGGCTCCCAGCGAGAGCGCCTGCCCGTCGGCGAGCGCGTGAGGAGGGCGGCGTGGACCCGTGCGACGAACACTACATCGAGCCGCGTACTTCACGGTCCTGCGGTGCGATAGAGGGCTCGGAGGTTGAAGCTCCGAGCTCTCGCTATTTGCGTAGACGCTCCGCGTATATCGCGACGCGATGATCGCCGCGACTTCCTGTCCCGCTCGGGCCACGGGAGCCCTCGCAGGTGCCGCCGTGGTGCTCTATTCCGCGATCCACACTTCGCCAGATCGCGGCGCCTGGTGCTCTTCCCCGCGATCCGCGATGACCACCTACGCCGCGTTCAACAGCGCTGCTTCGGTGTATGTCTTGGACTAATACGCGGTGTACTGCACCGCGACCACGCGCCTACTTCCGTCGGCGATCACGAGGCCGGCCATGCGTGCTAGGTACTTCTTGTTCGGCTGCTTCCAGTCGACGTTGGCGATCGCAAACGACCAACTGGCGCCGCTCACTTCTCGCACCTTGCCATTCACAGTGAAATCAAGCTTGCTCCAGCCGGCGAGCAGCTTCTTCGCGCTCGCACTATCCCACGCAGCTTCGCCTGTGTCGGTACCGAACACGACTGCCGACGGCGCGAGCGCGTCCGGAGCATTCCCCGGCTTCGCGAGCAGCGACGATAGCGGGCCCGCGGCCGTCGCGCTCTTGTCGGGGATATCATCCGCCTCGGACGGCGCCCCCGCCTTTCGCAGTTCCCCGAACGCACCTGCGACGACTTTCCAGCCCGCGTCTTTGGTCGCAAGCTCGGTCGCGCGCACCGTGACGGTCTTGCCGTCGGCGCGTTTCACCGCGAGTTCTGCGGACCACCACACCGCGCCGTCGTCAGCACCCGCGACAAGCTTGACGATCGCAACGCCCTTCAGCTGGGAACTTGGCTCGAGGCGAGTGATCGCTTCGCGCAGGCCCGTCGTATCGGCTCTCGCGACGCGGGCGTCGGGTACGAGCACTACCGCGTCCGGCGCAAACGTATCGACGAGCGCGGCATCGTTGTCGACCAGCGATGCGACTTGCACTTTCATGATCGGCGTCGCTCGCGTGTTGTCGCCACTGATCGCGTTCGGCGTCGCGGGGGCCGACGACGAGATCGCGGACTGGTGACAACCCAAGAGAATCAGGACAGCTAACCGGTGGTGCATATCTTGCCTGCTTACTTGTTGTGCTTGCGCGCCTGCTGCGCGTCGTAGCCAGCTTGATATACCTTGTGGCCGAAGTCGTCGTTACGGTTATCGAAATGCATGAAGTCGCCGTTCTGGCCGGTGCTCATCTCGGTACCTCCCCAGTTGAGGCCCGCGACGTCGCGCAACGCGACGAGCAGCTCCTTCGATTTCGTCATCGTCTCGTGGAACTCGCGCGCCCCCGTCTTCTTGTTATGAAAGATCTTCTTCGCGGGGTGGAACCATGACTCGATCAGCTTCTGCGCGCCGTTGTCGCTAGCGTCATCGTGATATCCGGCGGTCAGCAACGCGGCCTTTATTTCCTCGTCGGATTTCTCGCTCATCTCGACGGTCTTCGCGAACGACTTCGATGACGCGAGCATGTGCTCGTGTAACTCCTCGGACGACATCTTGGAGCCCTCGGCATTGATCAGCTTCAGGTCCAGTGCGTCTCCCCCGAATCCGAGCTTTGTGCCAATCTCCCAGCCCGTCTTGTAGAGTACATCCAGTCAGCGGCCTTGCCATCACTCTTGGGCATCGTGTACGGGTTGGCGCCCGCGTCGATGTCGACCGCGAGTCCCATCGTATGCATGTGCGATTTGGGATCCTTCGGATCGTGAGCGGCGCTTTCGGTCGCATACGCTCCTCCGATCTTCTGACTCCATCCGGTACCGGCGATGGCCTGAGCGTTCGACCCGAAACGCGACACGAGATAAGATTCGGCCGCCTCAAGACGACCCTTCATATGCGGATGCAGATTGCCGTCGGATTGCCCTTGCTTAAGCGTGACGCCGAGGAACTTCGCCTGCGTCAGACCCGAGTGGTAGTACTCGTCGTAACTCGCGTAGCCTACTGCCTGCGCCGCGATATCGGCCGGATCAGTTGCCGTCGCATCCCAGTACACAGCCAACTAAGGTTAGTCGACCCACAAGCGATGTCGCGTTAGTGCTCGCGCTCCCGACAGGAACTGACTCCTGGTCGGCCGTTGCGGCAAGCTACGGCGACATTCTGATCGGGCTCGAGAGCAGTCGATCTGATCTGATCGCTTCGATGGCACGCAACGAACCGGTTTCGCGCCATCGCTCCTTCGTGAGGTCGCTTTGATGTGGGCAAACAGCCGAAGTGCGCGTCCGTCTTTCTCAATCTCGGCCAGCCCTCTTGAGTTCGTTTCGTGATCACGTGCAGGCAATCGACGAGCACGGGATTGTTGTCGTCGGGATGCGCCCACGACCACGCGATGGTTCAGGTAGTCGGCGAACGCCGCCGCCGTCAATCAGTTCGCGGTGTACTGCACTGCGACGACCTGCCATACGCCACTCGCCGTTGGTGTGCCGATCACCAGCGCCGACATTCGGGTCGGCACCTTTTTTTTGGGCTTTTGCCAATCGATCGGAATGATCGCGAACGCCCAGTCTTTGCCGGCGACGGCGCGGGGCCTTCCACCGAGCGCGAACGGTAACGCCTTCCATTTCGCCAAGAGCGCGTGGCTGGCTGCTGCATCCCAGCCGACTTCGCCCTCGTCCGTTCCGAACACCGTAGCGTTCGGACCGAGAGCGGTGTCGAGCTTTGCGATGTCAATTGCGAGCGGCGTCAGCGGCCCGGCCGCTGTCGTGCTCGCATCGTCGATCGGGCTTGGGTCGGCCCGCAGGCTTGGAGCGGTGATTTCCGCAAACGCACCGGCGACAACTTTCCAGTTTGCATCCGCCGTCGCGAGCTCCGTCACGCGAATCGTCGTATTCGTCGTATTGGCCGCTGCTTCGAGCGAGTCAGCCACGAGGTTGACCTCGGCCGACCACCACACCGCTGACGCACTGGAGCCTGCGACGAGCTTCGTGACGGTAGCGGTCTTCAACGTGTCGTGCGGTGAGAGCTGGGCGATCGCAGCGGGAAGCCCGGTGGTCTCACCGTGAGCCAATCGAGGCGTGGGAACGAGGACCACTGCATCCTTCGCGAACGTGTCGACGAGCGCGGCCTCTTTCGCATTCTTCAGTGCACCGAGCTGCGCGTTCATGATCGCCGTTGCCCGTTCGACGTTCTTGTCAGAGGCAGGAGCCGCCGATCCCGACGCGGATCCAGCTCCCTTTGTCGAAGGCGACGCGCTTCCAGATCCAGCTTCGGCGGCTGGCTTATGACACCCGAGCACCACGACACTCGCGACGATCGCTCGCACCCACATGCGAACAACTCTACTTGATCTTCTTCGGCTGTTTCGCTTCCTTCGCCAACTTCGCCTTGCGATCCTGCTGCGCGTCGTAGCCGGCCTGGTAGACGGTGTGGCCGATCGTGTCGTTGCGCGTGTCGAAGTGCATGAAGTCGCCGTTCTGTCCGGGGCTCATCTCCGTACCGCCCCAGTTGAGACCGGCCGCATCGCGCAACGCGACGATGAGCTCCTTCGATTCGGTCATCGTCTCGTGGAACTGACGCTCACCCGTTTTCGCGTCGTGGAACACCTTCTTGGCGGGGTGAAACCATTTCTCGATCAGGTTTGGAATCCCTTTTTCTCCGGAGCCATCTTGGTATGGTGGGTTGCCGGCGAGCAGCGCCGCCTTGATCTCGTCGTCGGTTTTTTCGCTTAACTCCACGGTGCTCGCGAATGACTTCGAGGATGCGAGCATGTGCTCGTGCAGCTCTTCGCTCGACATTTGCTGGCCTTCCTTCAACAGGCTGTCGAGGTCGAGCGCATCGCCACCGAACCCGAGGCGATGTCCAAGCTCGAATCCGGTTTGGTAGAACCAGGTCATCCAGTCGCCCGCGGCACCGTCGCCCTTCGGCATCGTGTACGGGTTCACACCGGGATCGATGTCCATCGCCATTCCCATGGTGTGCATGTGCGACTTCGGATCTTTGGCATCGTGCGCGGCCTTGCCGGTCGAATAGGCAGCGCCTGCTCGCTTGCTCCACCCTGTTTTCTTGATCGCGTTCGCTGCGGACCCGAAACGCTGGACGAGATACGCCTCGGCGGCGGCGATTCGCGATGCGAGCAACGGATGGGCGGTTCCGTCAGAGTGTCCTTGGACGAGACTCACACCCAGAAACGTCATGTCGCGAAGCGTCCCCTTATATGTGTCGTAGTCCGGGTACCCGATCGACTGCGCCGCGATGTCCGCGGGATCGGTCTTGGCGAGATCGGCCTCGTCGTGACCGAGCGCATCGACCTCCTCACGAAACGGCTCGCCTTCAACGCCGAGCCTCGCGGCGAACGCGACGAGGAACGTCCGACTGGTGATCTTCTTCGCGTCGAGATTCTCACCGGTAACGTCCCGCATCGCGCGTAGCGTCTCGGTGTTGAAGGCACCCGTCGCGTCGCCGACCTGCAGCTTCTGTTGCATCTGGATCAGCCACGTTGGATCGAATTGCTGCTTGAACGCGCGGATGTCACTCAACACCTTGCCTTCGCCCTTTTGGTGAACCTCAACTCGCGTGTGTGCGATCGTCTCGAATGTCTCAGCCCCTTGATGAACGATCGCGTGTGGCGTCGCAGTGGGCACGACTTCCGCCGGCGATGGAGTTGTTGGTTGCGTCGTCGGTGCAACGGTATCGGCGCGCGCGGTCGCCGGTGCCGAGATCGGCGGCGCTGAGATCGGCGCGACCGGCGTGGGCTTCTCCGCCGCCTGTGCCGGTGTTTGTGTTTCGGAATGTGCGGCCGGATCGGGCGTCGGTGCACTTCCATTCAGCTCGACCCACTGACTCCACACGTACCCGGTCTGCTGGCCGTGTGGAATCTCCAGCCACGGCCCTTGTTTCGCCACGGGCTCGATCGGCGTCCCGCGATCGAGTTGAGCGATCACGTTATCGTCGGCTTTCAACGGCACACTTCGCACGTTGAGCTGCGACGCCGTGACTTTGCCGGTGTCAAGGCCGGCTTTCTTTTGCGCGGCTTGCGTTTGCTGCACAGCGCTATTACCGAAGTGCGTGGCGATCGTCGCCATGATCTGCGCCGCCTGCTGAGGCAACGTTTGGATCAGAGAAGCGAGTGCATCTGCATTGGGCCCGGTCGCGAGCACGCGAGCTTGAACGTGAGTTTATTGCTGTCCTCCGCCCGTCGGCGTCTGCTCAACATGCTCGACGTTGCGATTCGCGCTCTCCTTCTCGCCCTGTCCACCCATTGGAAGAATATACGCTCTCTGTGCTCTGCTGGTCCAACCGGATTTGCGAACGCTGTAGCTTCGATCGTCCGCAGCGATTGAAGGCTCGGAGTGGAGCGATATGCGGCACCCGTCGGGAAAGAGATCGACGAAACCGAGGAAGTCGTGCTCGCTCGACGAGGAATCGATCCAGCGCGGTCATCGACCGGCTTCGCGAAGTACTCGTCAACGTCCTCTCACAAGAAACCCGTCGAGCTCGGACGGTGTCGACACGCTGATCACGTCGTTCGCCGGTGACGTCGCGTAGTCTGCGCGCCAAGCCGATCCCCGCACGCTTCATTTCCCAGTGAAACGGAGACGAGCGAACGGGTGCTTCGGATCAGCGGGCACTGGAGGAACTGTTACCGAGTTGCCTGGCGATCGTCTGGATGGCGGGGTGCACGTCGGGGCCCTCAGTTTCGTGCGATCGGTCGCTGCTGTATCGCGATAGCGGGTTCACCCTGTCGTCGCCGGCGGGCACCACGTTCAGACCCACGGTGATCTTCACGGATCCCGATGGCCAGCGTCCGGACGAGTGTCACTACGCGCGCAACCAGGGCGACGAGGTCTGCACCGAGGAGGGCGGCTGGGTAGATCTGAATCCCGGCGAGAAGGACGGCACCCTGTCGGTGACACCGCACAGTCACGCGTGTGGTGGCTTCGCCACCGAGAGCACCTACTCGCTGATGTACTCGTTCACGAAGATTCCGGGCATCCTGTGGATCGAGCACTGGAGCGACAACCAGTAGACCGCGGCGTGACGTCGGTGACCGAGCCGCGTACATCGACCGCGATCTCGCAGCACGCCTCGAGCATGTCGCGCAGCTGCGCGCGACCGCGCTGAACGCGGGACCTCATGCCCGACACCGAGATCCCGACCAGCTCCGCCGCCGCGCGGATCGTCATGCTCTCGAGTTCGACGAGCGTGATCGCTTCGCGGTAGGGCGATCCGAGCCGCGCGACGAACAGCGTGAGGCATGCGGCGAGCGCGTGTGCCGCCGGGCGCTCGTCCGCCTCGGCGAGCGCCGGCTCGTCGACCGGGTGGCGAGCGCGATCGCGCGCGCGCTCGATGATCGACGTCCGTGCGATCTGGAACATCCAGCCGGTGAACTCGACGGGTTGCGTACGGAAATTGCGCGGCTGACTGGCTTGATCAAGGAACGCCAGGAGATCGCGATGAAGGTAACCGTTCAGGGGTCTGAGAAGCTGGATTATCTCGATCGGTTAGGAGTTCGTCGAAACGGACGATCGCACCGCGAGTAAAAACGTGATCTACGTTGGGCGTTGGACGCGCAGCAACAGATCGCCGACCTCGAGGCCGCGCTCGTCGCCAGGGACGCAGAGATCGCGGCACTGATCACGCAGGTGGTGGCGCTGACCAGGCAGGTCGCCGCGCTCACGGAGAAGTTGGGACAGAATTCGCGCAACTCGCACCTGCCACCGTCGACCGATCCGCCCGGCAGCGGGGGCAAACCCGGCGGTGGCAAGCCCCGGTCGAGGGGTGAGCGGAAGCGCGGGGGCCAGCGCGGTCATCGGGGTGCTCGCCGCGAGCTGGTGCCCGAAGCGCAGGTCAACGACATCGTCGACCTCTATCCCGCCGAATGTGAAAACTGCTGGGCGGCGTTGCCCGAGGTGGCCGACCCGCACGCGAAGCGGGGCCAGCTGATCGAGGTGCCGCCGATCCAACCGCACACGACGGAGTGGCGACGGCACGCGGTGACATGCCTGTGCGGGCACAAGACGCCCGCCGCCTACGACGACACGATCCCGACGTCCCCCTTCGGCCCTCGGTTGATGGGGATGGTCGCGCTGCTCACGGGCGTCTACCACGTGAGCCGGCGCAGGGCGGCTACGTTGCTGTCAGACCTGGTGGGGGTTCCGATCTCGCTCGGTGCCATCAGCGCGGTCGAGGCGCGGGTGTCCGAGGCCGTCAAACCTGCCGTCGACGAAGCGTGGACACGTGTCGAAGGTGCCGCGGTGAAGCACACCGACGGCACGAGCTGGCTCAAGGCCGGCACGTTGCTGGCGTTGTGGACGATCGCGTCGACGGCCGCGACCGTGTTCAAGATCGTCACCGACGGCTCGCGGGCGACGCTCCAACCGCTTTACGGCGCGCTGCGGGGCATCCTCGTGAGCGATCGCGCCAAGACCCTCGGGTTCTGGGCGATGGAGCGCCGGCAGATCTGTTGGGCGCACCTGCTGCGCAAGTTCGTCTCGTTCGCCGAGCGCGATGGACCGAGCAGCACGTTCGGGCGCGACTTGCTGAACTACACCGGCATCCTGTTCGAGTACTGGCATGACTACAAGGCCGGGAAGCTCGACCCGGCGACCTTCCGCGCGTGGATGGCGCCGGTGCGTGCGCAGGTGGAAGAGGTGCTCGCGCGCGCCGTCGCTGCGAACCTCGCCCAGGTCTCGGGCTCGTGCGCCGACATGCTTGCGCACAAGCTCGCGCTGTGGACGTTCGTCGACCGCGACGGCGTCGAGCCGACGAATAACCATGCAGAGCGCGAGTTGCGCGCGTTCGTCCTGTGGCGCAAGCGCAGCTTCGGCGCACAGAGCGACCGCGGCAACCTGTTCGCCGAGCGGCTGATGACCGTCGCCCACACCGCGCGCAAGCAGGGCCAAGATGTTCTGGTGTTCCTGACCGGCTGCTGCGAAGCGCAGGCCGCTGGCACCCGCGGCCCGTCGTTGTTCGCCGCCGCGTAGCCCCCGCGCAGCATCACGCGGCGGCGGGCGCATGCGCCGCCTTCGTCATCGGGAAGTAGCGCGTGAATCGCCGCTGTCCGACGGCACGCACACGTCCGGCGCGCTTGAGCAACGCGACCGCTACTTGCAGGGCGCGCGGCGATGCCCCAACCCGCGGCGCCAACGTCGCCATCATCTCGCCTGGGGCTTGGCACAACGCCGCGTAAAACTGCTCCGCCAGCGCCGCGACCTCCTCGACACGTCGGCGCGCTGCCGGCTTCGCCCTCGTTCTTGCGCTCACGCCCTTCGCAGGTTGTGGGTGGGGACCCGCGGCGGAGTTCGCCGCCGCGAACGCGCGCGTCACCGCTGCGGCCGCCGCGATCCGAATCACCGTGATGTGCTCCCGCACCAGCCGCTCGATCTGCTCTGCCAGTTCTTGGTGTGTCGTCATCACCTTCACGTCGCACGGCGACGATCAACCGCTCAACACCACCCCTGAACGGTTACGATCGGATCGATCAGAATCGCATCCCCGAGGTTCACCACTCCGAGACGGCCGCTGACATTATCGATCGGGTGGTCCGATCTTGGGTACGCTCGGCGTCTGTCGACGCTGGTATGGTGCAGACATGACTGATCGTGCCCGCAAGGTGCTTCATGACGCCTTGGAGCTGCCGCTCCCCGAGCGCGCGGAGCTTGCGGCCGACTTGCTCGCGAGCCTTGACGGCGAGCCCGAGGCGGACGTCGAAGCGGCATGGGCGAGCGAGATCGAACGACGGGCTCGCGAAGCGAGAGCGAACCCGGACGATGACGTCGCCTGGGAGACCGTGCGCGACGAACTGCACACCACTCCGACGCGATGACCAAGCCGGTTCGGCTCGCTCGCGAGGCGCGCGACGAGCTGCACAATGCAGCCCGACGCTACGGCGAAGTGCGTCCCGAACTGCGCGCCGAGTTCCTCGCCGCGATCGACGAGGCCTTGGCACGGCTGGTGCGGATGGCACGGCACCTCGGCTCGCCCGCCGCCCGGCATCGACGCAGCGCTCGTGCTCACCCGCCGCGTGTTCGTACAGGGCTTCCCGTTCTCGCTGTACTTCGTGGAGTTGCCGACCCGATACCGCGTGCTGGCGGTCGACCACGCTCGCAGGAGGCCGTTTTACTGGCGCAACCGGCGATGAGCACAGTGTCGAACTGCGCCTCCGCATCCTCGTTGTCAGGTCGAACTTCAGATTGATCCTGTAGTGATCGTCGTCCTTGAACAACTTCGCGATTGGGGCCCGCCGGCTCGGCTCGCGAGAACAATGGAAGCGGATCGCTCGAGTCGTTGAGCACGTACGCGATGCAGTTGTGGATCGGCGAACACCGTCCCGTGCATCCGCCCCGTCGTCGCGTTGATCTGGCGCGCGGCAGAAATCGCAAATGCCTGCATGCCCTTCCACGGCGCCTTGCGGTTCGCCGCCTCCGAATGAAAACATCTATATTCCGGACCAGGCGAGATATCTCCCGTCCCAGCAGGCGCGCTCGCGATCTGGACGGCGGTCACGGTCAGGTTGTTGCGCGCGAGCATCGCGCGATGCTGAACACGAGCGAATCAGCAGCGAATGAATGCGGGCGGTGCTGGCGTTGCGTCGATGGCTGGCGGGTCTGGAACTCCGCGAGCCACGCCGCTTGAATTCGTGGGCGCCCGCGTCCGGCTTCGCGTCACTCAGACTCGGCGCAATTGGAGCGCACGGAGCGGGACCTTGGCGTCGGCACGTTGCCACCCGGTGGCCGATCGTCACCAACTGCTTCGAGCAAGAGTGGAAGGTCGGAAGCGGCCACGTGTCTAAAGAACGGCGCAGCTTGTCGATGTTCTCCGACACGAAAACGCGGGCTCGTTCGGCTAAGACCGTGAAATACCTCGCTCGAGGTTTAATCCGGGTGTCTAGAAATCTCACGATCTGCGGGTCGTTCTCCGATACGTCTTGCGAGACCGCGCGGCAAGGTGATTCTTGATCTCATGGCGAAGCGACCACGGGGGCCGACCCTCATGACCGACGACCGCGAGATCAGCGTCGAGCAGAAGCATCCGCGGGCGGAGGTTCTCGAGGAAGCCGTGTCACCAAAAACGAGGACGCTGCCGGAAGCGCAGCGCGGTCCGTGGCTCGAACAACCGGACGTCGTCACCATGCTTCAAGTCTTCGGCAGTGCGACCGAGTTCGAGCTGCCCGTCGACGTTCGGAGATTCACGCTCGGGTCGGCGCCCGACTGTGACGTTTCGGTTCGTGACCCTTCCATCTCCAAGTTGCACTGCCTCATCGAGCGTCGTGGTCACGCGCTGAGAATCACCGATCAAGCCAGCTACAATGGGACCTTCTTCGACGGTCGAAGAGAGACGACCTTCGAC
>Ga0209511_1004190_pt1 | contig 10602 bp, 11 predicted proteins | sample SSSSmetaG_FD_184141 | JGI IMG/M metagenome (GOLD analysis project Ga0209511, IMG submission 184141) | Glacier valley bacterial and archeal communities from Borup Fiord, Nunavut, Canada, to study Microbial Dark Matter (Phase II) - ​SSSS... | ecosystem: Environmental > Aquatic > Freshwater > Ice >... | reverse complement strand
GTTCTTGGTGTTCGCGCTCTCCGGCCTGGTCGATAGAGGTATCTACCCAGAACTGCTGGAGAAAGTCGCGCTGGCCCCGCTGGCGCAAAGGCCTGCGTCACCGCGGCTGCGCTTCGATCCCGCTCATCATCTACTGACGCTCTCCGACGGAGACGACCCACTCAAACTCTACCCAGCGACGGGTTCGGCCGCGGCCAAGTCGCTGGCCGAGCTTGAGATCTCCGACAGCGCCAGGGCCGAGCTCGGCCCGCTCGGAGCGACGTTCTCCGTTGGTGCGCCGCCACCCGACCAGGATCGCGATCACGATGGCATCGTCGACCGCCTCGACATCCTCCTCGGCGCCAAAAAGCTCCTCCACAACGGCGCCCAGTACATCAACACCTACCACGCCCTCCGCTATCCCAACGGCGACGTCCCGCGCACCGAAGGCGTCTGCACCGACACCGTCATCCGCTCGCTGCGCAACGCCGGCATCGATCTGCAGGCCGAGGTCCACGACGACATCGTGCGTAGCCCGCGCGCCTATCCCATGGTGCAGAAGATCGATCCCAACATCGACCACCGACGGGTGCGCACCATCCTGCCGTGGTTCCAGCGCCACTTTCGCACCCTGCCGCCGGGCACCCCCTACCTGCCCGGCGACGTGGTCTTTTTCGACACCTTCCCGTCGAAGCCAGGCCCCGATCACCTGGGCGTGGTCAGCGACACCGTCGCCAAATCGGGCCAACGCGCCGTCATCAACAACTGGACCGACGGCGCCACCGACGCCGAAATGGACCTCTTCTCGTTCGTCCCCGTCACGCATCACTTCCGGATGAAATAGCCTCAGTCGAGAAGGTCGCTGCGCCCCGCCTGCAAGACCCGTCGCAAACCGAGGATCAGCGACTCCGGAGCCACGTAGCTCGGGTGTCCGCGAAACACCGCGGCCGCGCGTTCCAGCCTTTCCAGATCTTCGATCCGCCGAGCACCAGATATCTCGGGCACCGTCGCTGCACGCGTCCAGCTCAGCCGCGCCGGATCCAGGATCCCGCGCGCCTGGGCCCCAGCCGCCTGCGTGGCGCAACGACAGGGTCGCCCGGCATCGACGAGACCACAGCGCGCCAGCATGAACGCGCCCATCCGCTCCCGCGCCCGCGACAGCCGCTTACGAAACGCATCTGGCGTGAGCTCGAGCACGTCGGCCGCCTCGTCGCTCGGCAGCTCCAACACTTCGCCGAGAATGAAGGCGATGCGCTGGTCGCGATCGAGGCACAACAACATCTTCGACGTGCACGCCAGCTTGGCCTCGGTGACCAGCACCGCGTCGTCGAGTGGCGGCAGATTCGCTGCCAACCCGGCTTCGAGATAGCCGGCCATGGCCTCGAAGCTTTCTGTCTTGTCCTCGGCCTGTCGCTTGCGCGCCGTCAGCAAATGATTGGACGCCACCCGGAACACCCACGTCCGAAAGGTGCTATCGCCCCGAAATCCGCCGAGCCCGGTCACGATGCGGATCAGCACCTCCTGCGAGGCGTCTTCGGCGTCGGCGTGGCTACCCAGCATGCGCACCGCCAGGTTGTAGACGAGGTCCTTGGCCCGCCGCACCAAGGACTCCAACGCCGCCCGGTCGCCGCCTCGCGCTTTTTCGACGAGCTCATGGTCGGTGGACACTATTTGGCCCTTTTACCGTCGCTGGGCACGGGGATGAGCTTGCCGTCGGCCGTCGTCGGATGGTTGGACGCGCCGCGCTCCATGTGCACGAAAACCAGACACTCCGACTCCTTGAGGCAGCCGTTGCGATGGTTCTTCTTGCCTGGCTCGGTGAAGAACGTCCCCGTCGGTAGCATGGTCTCCGCGGCATCGCCTTGCTGCTGTTCGGTGAAGGTGCCCTTCAACACCACGGCTTCGTAGTCGGCATCGTGGATGTGCCAGCCGGAATCGGCGCCGGCCGGAAAACGGACAAAGAACGAAGCCGGCTTCTTGTCGCCGTACGCACCGACGACGTAGCCAAATGCCGGCCCCTCGGGACCGAACGGCTGCGCCCACTTGATCTCCGGCTGCGACAGATGCACCTCGGGCTTTGGCTTATCGGCAAAAGCGGTCAACGAAACCAGCAACGTCAGTCCTACGCGCGCCAATCGGTTCATGCGGCCTCCATGTAGATTGGACTCGGTGGCCCCGAATGTTGTGACCGATCAAGGCAGCTTTATCCCCGCAGCGACGGCAAGTCGATCCCATGCCGCGGCCGGCGCTTGCAGCAACAGCGGATGGGCATCGGCCTTGAGCCAGCTCACCAGGGTAAAAAGGTCGGCGCGGGGCATGGCGGTGCAGCCTGCGGTGCCCGCCCCGGCCGATCTCCAGATGTGTAGAAAAATACAGCTGCCATGGCCGGCTTTGCGATCGGCGTTGTGCTCGACGAAGATCGTCAGCTCGTAAAGCCCGTCGGTGCGATGCATTTTCTCGTCGCTGTGCCAGGTGGTCGATCCGCTTGCCGGCGCGTCGGCCAATTGGTTGTATTCGGGAGCCTTGGCGTCGTCGACACAGCGCAGTTTGTCGTCGCTGGCCACGCGATAGGGCAGGGTGGCACTCGGCGGGGCCGTCGGCGCATAGCCGGTGACCGTCCCCAGCCGAAACAAGCCTGCTGGCGAGCGTAGATCGCCTTCGCGTTTGCGCGGCTCACCCGCCTCCACCGACGGCGTTACCAGGCCAGCACCCCAGCCAAGCCCATGGCCACCCAGTACCACTGCGATTGGCTTTCCTACGCGCACCCACTCCCTTTCCCTTCGCTCCCAGCGTTGCAGCTCGGCGGCCCGATCATTCCAACCGTGCCCACGCACGGTCACGAGCTGACTGCTCTCTGCAGCTGGATCGGCGGAGGCCTGACCGCACAGAAGGAGCAGCAGCCCCACGATAGAGCGTGGCCTCAATGTCCTACGTTCAGATATGATGCGCGCCATGAAAATGATCACTCTGCTGGGGGTTGGGATTCTCGTGGGAGCCGGCGGTGTCGCCTCCGCCAACAACATTCGCCTGACCATTGTGTCCGCGAAGCTCGACGGCGCCAAGATTGCCAAAGGTCCGGCACGTTCGGGCGGCTATCTGTCGGATCTGGCGTGTTTGTCGACGCCGGGCCTGCGCGAGCAGCCGGGCCTGTGCGGTCATGCCACGCTGCCCGCCGGTAGCGTCGCGGTCGACTCCCTGGCCCGCGTCGAAATCGGCGATGCTGTCGTCCGTACCTACCCGGTGCCCGGCACCCTCACTCCGCACTGGGAGTACGGCGTCATCCTCGACGGCGACTTCCTCGCCAAGCAGCCCGACGCGGTCTTCTCGCTCGTGGACTTCGGCGGCGACGGCAACGACAAAGAGATGGCCAAGGCCTCCGTCAAGGTCAAAGAGCTCATCAAGCCCGGCGAGCACACCATCAAGCTCGGCACCCACGAGCTCGTCTACAAGACCGAGGCGCTCACCGCCACCGCGCCGCGCACCTATGCGTTCCGCGTCCCCGCCGACAAGCAGATGGCCGATCTGGCCAAGACGGCCAAGATCGCCGCCACGTCGACCTCCGGCGAATATGTCGTCATTCCCGTCGCTGAAGGCGAGTTGGTCGCCGTGACCGCCACCGGCAAGGTCCAGCCCAACGCCAAGAAGCACCCCGACCGCGTCGCTGGTCCCGAGGGCATCCCGACCATCACCACCAAGATCCAGTTCAACCAGCCCGGCTTCCGCGGCTGCGCCGGCTGCGATCACGCTGCGCTCATCGGCCAGATCGGCTCGCAAGGCATCGTCCTCGGCAAGCAGAAGAGCTTCAAGGCCGAGACCTCGGGCCTGCTCATCCTGGCCATCAATGATCTCAAGGTCGAGGACAACGCTGGCGCGTTCGACGTCTCGGTGACCGTGACTCTGCCGGCCGCCACGCCTGCCGTCGAGGCGCCGGCCAAGAAGAAGGGCGGCAAGAGCGACGCGGTCGGCCGCTCGCTCGACCCCCGCGTGCTCGAGCAGGTCATCGACTCGCACGGTAACGAGCTCGACGCCTGCGTGGCCAAGGAGAGCAATCCGTATGGCGCTTTGACGTTGCTGTTCTCCATCAGCGCCGACGGCAGCCTGCTCGGTGTCGTCGTCGAGAATGCCTCGCCCAACCTCAAGAACGCCGGCGAATGCATGCGCAAAAAGGCGCTGACCTGGAGATTCCCGCCACCGCGCGGCGTCTTGACCGCCCGCTACCCCTTGAGCTTCAACCAATCGTAGATCGGAACCCTGAGAGGGTTCCGAACCTCCGACGCTCCGCGCGGGCAAAGCCCGACGCTCCGCTACGGAGCGGTGGTCAACCGAAGGCGTTTCGTACCATCGCTTTCGCAGCTCCTTCTACTTCTACTCCCACTTCTGAGTCGGCGAAGAGCCAGGCGACGATTGCGCCCGGTTCTCCACGCACGCGGATTTCTGCCGTTGGGCAGGGGCGTTCTTGGACTGACAGATAGGTGCCTTGGCCTTGGAGCTCGAAGTGGCGGGCGCCGGCTTCGATGGCGATCAACCGGCCTTCCAGCGACGAGGGGCGATAGCGGCGCTTCAACGACAAGAGGGCCCAGCCGAGGTCGAAGCGATCGCCGCGCTTGGGGTTGTCGAGATAGCGGCCGCCGAATCGGCCGAGCTCCATGATCACCGGCTCGAGCGCGCGGCCAGCGTCGGTGAGGCCCCACAGCGACGCGTCGCGGGTGTCGACTTTCTCGACGAGCTGATGACCCAACAGTGCGTGCAGGCGCTTGGCCAGGAGGTTGGTGGTCAGGCCCGGCAGCTCGTCGAGGAGGGTGCCGTAGCGACGTGGGCCGAGCAGCAAATTGCGGACGATGAGTAGCGTCCAGCGCTCGCCGAGGACATCGAGGGCCCGGGCCACGCCGCAGAACTGCTGGTACTTGCGCTTTCCGATGCTCATCGCGCTTGTAGCTAAAAGTAAAGCATGTACTATTTAAAAGTAAAGTAAGGAGGCAGTATGCTACCGAGCGCGTCGCTGATGGTGAATCTGGGTTTCGCAGCCGTGACCGCGACGGTGGTCATCCTCTGGCTGCTCGGCGTTTGGCGTTGGGCCCGCCCGTCGCTGGGTGTGGTCGTGGTCGGCACGCTGGCGTGGCTCGGCCTCTTCGCGGCACTGGCGCTGTCGGGCATCCTGCAGCGCTTCGATGCGCGGCCGCCGCCGATCGCTGGCGTCATGCTGTCGGTGCTGCTGATGGGCATCACCCTCGGCCGTTCCAAGATCCTCGACGCCATCCCCACCGCGGCGCTCGTCCTCTTCAACGGCTTTCGCCTGCCGCTCGAGCTCTTCATGCACGCGGCGGCACGAGAAGGCACCATGCCGTCGGAGATGAGCTTTTCCGGCTACAACTTCGACATCGTCAGCGGCGCCAGCGCCATCCTGATTGGCCTGGCCCTCTGGCGTGGTGCGCCGGTTTGGCTGGCCAAGGTGTGGGCGGTGCTAGGCCTCGCGCTCTTGCTGATCGTCGTCGCTGTAGCCCTGGCCGCCACACCCACGGTGCACGCCTTTGGCCCGGTGCCGCACCTCAATACATTCATTGCCTACGTGCCGTTTGTCTACCTACCGACGGTCAGCGTGCTGGCCGCGCTGGCCTCGCACATCGCGCTCTTACGCCGGCTCTTCTAAGACGCGCAGCGCGATCCGGGCGGCGGCCTTGAGCTCCGCTGGGCCCACGCCGGCGCGGGCCAGCACCGCGAGGCCCATGCTCTGTGCCGCGAAAAACCGCGCCAGCGACGGCAAATCGCGGCGACCGCGCAGGTTGGGGTCGCGTCGCAGCGCCGCCAGCAAACCAGCCTCCGTGCCGCGGACCGCTTGGGTCGCACGATCTAGAAGCGGCGCCGGCGCGGTCACGCAGGTCATCGAGGCGTTCAACATGAGACAGCCGCCGCCACCTTCAGGGCTGGTGATCGACGCCACTACCGCCATCAGATAGGCCTCCATGGCGTCGCGGCCGGCAGCTGGCGGCGCCAGCGACGCGTGCAGCGCCGTCGACACCCGCTCGTCGTAGCGCTGCATTACCGCCCCGAAGAGCTGTCCCTTGTCACCAAAGGTGGCATACAGGCTCGAACGGTTGACGCCGAGGGTATCGACCAGGTCCTGCATCGAGGTGGCCTCGTAGCCACGCCGCCAGAACAGGCCCATCGCCTGGTCCAGCGCCGCTTCGGTATCGAACTCTTTGACCCGGGCCACGTCACAATCGTTCATCAACCGAGGGGTTGACGCCAGTCGGAAAAAAATCTTCCAAAATCGTCCTCGGCATACTGGAACGATCGTTCCGCAATGCTTACCGTATCTGCCACCCGCAGCACATACGGAGAACACACATGGCTCGTTTCACCGACAAAGTCGTACTCGTCACCGGCGGCAACGTAGGAATTGGCCGCGCAGCGTCGCTCGCCTTCGCCGAGGAGGGCGCCAAGGTCGTCGTCAGCGCCCGCCGCGAAGCCGAAGGCATCGCAGTCGTCAAAGAGATCCAGAAAGCCGGCGGCACCGCGACCTTTGTCCGCGCCGACCTCGCCATCGAAGCCGACGTGGTGGCTGTCGTCGCCCAGAGCGTCAAGACCTACGGGCGCCTCGATGTCCTGTTCAACAACGCCGGCATCGAAGGCAAGAACGCGCCCATCGGCACCCTGACCAGCACCGACTTCGACGAGGTCTTCACCGTCAATGTCCGTGGCCTGTGGCTCGCCATCCGCGAAGCACTTCCCCACCTCAAGAAGACCGGCGGCACCATCGTCAACAACGGCTCTGTCGTCGCTGAGACCGGCTTCGCCAACACGAGCATCTACTCCGCCACCAAGGGCGCCGTCCATGCCCTGACCCGCGCCGCCGCCATCGAGCTCATCAAAGACGGCGTGCGCGTCAACGCCGTTGCCCCCGGACCCATCGAGACCGACATGGGCGCCCGCTTCTTCGGCTCTCTCGACAACATGCGTGGCTTCGCCCAGACCTCGCTCCCCATCGGCACCGCGGGCCTCCCCGCCGACATCGCCGCCGCAGTGCTCTACCTCGCGTCTTCTGAGTCGCGATTCGTCGTCGGCCAGGTCCTGAACGTCGACGGTGGCCTCACGGCTCAATGATGGTATGGGAAGGAAGTCGATCGCAAACCACCACCGCGACGTCGTCAGCGAGGGCCGCGCGCCTTCATCTGCGCCTTGAACGCGGCCAGCACCTCGGGCTTGCGACCCAGGATCGCGCGGAAGCAGTCCTCCGACGAGAAACGCGGGACGAAGCCGAGCTCGCGACGCGCTTTTTCGCCGGAGGCCACCCACGGAAAGCGGAAAAAATCGACGACACCCGGCGGGAGCGCGACCTGAATGAGACGGGTGCGCCACACGAGCCAGGTCAGCGCCTTGACCAGGCGTGCGGGCACGGCGATGGCCCGCTTGTTCTGCAGGGTGGCCAACGCACGCGCAGTCAACGTTCCGGTACCGACGGCATTGTAGACGCCGGTGGCGCGTGAGGCGAGACAGGTGGCGATGAGCTCGACGAGGTCGTCCTCGTGGATGAACTGCATTTCGGGGTTGGCCCCGTCGAGGAGCGCGCCCATCGGTAGACCCAGCAAGGTGGCGGCGATGTAGTTCGACACCGTCGGGCCGAGCACGATGCAGGGCCGGATGACGCAGGTCTTCACCTCGGGATGGCGCGCGCTGAAGTCGGCCAGCATCTCGTCCATGAGCCGTTTGTCGTGCGCATAGACGAACTCCGGTGTGGCCCGCACGGGATCAGTTTCGGCGAGCGGTAGCGGATTGTCCGGCAACGCGCCGTACGCCGTCGTCGACGAGGTACACAGCAGATACGGAACCTTGGCGCGCCTCACGGCCTCGAGCACGTTGCGTGTGCCGCCGAGATCGATATCGGTCATTTCCTGTTCGTCGTAGAACGGGTCGAGCACGAAGGCAAAGTGCAGCACCGCGTCGACGCCAGCCTCGACGAGCACCGCCGCCAAACGTTGATCGCGGACATCGAGCTGATGGAACTCGATACGCGGATCGGCAATGCGTGGCGCCCGCACGTCGACGGCAATCACCCGGCAGTCCGGCTCCCGCTCCAGTAACAAACGGGTCATGCGGGTGCCGATATAACCGCTGGCGCCAGTGATGGCGTACGAGCGACCTGGCATCAGGGCACGAAGTCGGAGGCAGTGCGCGGCTCGAGCGAGCCAGTCAGAAACGTATTGGCCACGCCGGTGATGGTGCTGTACGCGGTGCCGTTGGCGCCGGGCATGCCGGGCCAGTTGCTGGCGAGCTCCGAGCCGAACAGGGCCCCGCCTGTGACCGCCCACAGATAGGGATTCGGCTGGAACAACACGGCAAGCTTGTTGCTGCTGGCGGCGCAGCCCGTCGTCGCAGCGCCGCACGACAGGGTCACGACCATGCCTTCGTAGCTCTGAAAGCCTGCGCCATAGCCGCCGAAGATGGCCGGATCGTTGAGGAGCGTGGCGCTGACGGTGCCGCCGCTACCGACGGTGGAGAGCGAGTCGATGAGCACCGAGTGCTGGACCAATGAGCTGCCGTCGCCGGAAAAGGTCTGCACGAACAGTCGGCCGCGGATGTCGACCACCTCGGCCACCGGGTGACCGACGAAAGGCCCGTTCGGGGGCACCGCGGCACAGCCGGCGCCAACCTTGTTCTGCACGGTGAAGAGCTGAATTCCCGACGGTGCGGCACCGGCCGGATCTTGCGCCCACGCTTGGTAGGTACACATGCCGCCCGAGGTGGAGCGGACGCGGACCTCGGTGGTGATGACCGCACCCGAGATGAGCACCAGGGTGTTGGTGGAGAAGGCGCCGGTGTCGATGTCGTGGATCGTCGCCGGCTGATAGACGCGCGGCAGATCGTTGGTGGCCAGGTCGTCGACGCGGGCGGACAGGTCACCGAGGTCGTCGGTGCCGCCCGTTGCGGACAGGTCCGCTATACACTGCCCATTGTTGCAATTGGCGCTCGGACTGGCGCAGCCAGGTGCAACGAGCGCTACGCCGACGATCGCGGCGAAGATCCAGCTATGACGCATGATGACAATGTAACACGAGGTGCTAGGGACAAGGGCCCACGCCCGTCGGTAGCGAACAGAACACGGGTGGCGTGACATTGGTCTTTACGCCCCAAACTTCAATCGGTGCGTCGGTAATATCGCCGGCGGCATCCCAGCTCAGCGGACCCGATGCGCCCGTCAGATTGATGCTGCCGCCCTGCGCGAGCGCGGTGGCGCCTTTGACGAAGTCGGTGGCCGGCTTGACCTCGACCACCATTCCCGTCGGTGCGGCCATTCGGCGCATGGCCGAGACGAGCTGGGTCGAGCCGACGGTGCCGTTCGCAGTCGCCGCGATAGCCAGTGCGACGGCGAACGTCGCGTCGTAGGTGTTGGCGACGAAGGCCGTCGTGGTGGGGTCGCTGCCGAAGCGGTCCTGGTAGGCGAGCTTGAAGTTGGCGAAGGTCGGGTCTGCCGCCGATGGCGTGGCCGGCGCTGTGCCGCGCACCCGATCGAGGACCGAGGTCACCGGCTGCGCGCCGAACAGGCTCGGACCCTTGCCACCGTCGGTGAAGAGATACTGAACCGCCGCTGCCGGCGCGCTGACATAGAGCTTTTGCATGATGGCGCCGGCGTCGGTGTCGGCGACAAAGACGGTGTAGTCGGGGTTGTCCTGCGCGAGTCGGGTAAAGACCGCGTCGCTGCCGCCGGTGCTCTCGGTGAACTTCACCGTCGACGCCACCGTCGAGCCACTGCGCGCCGCCCACTCCGAGACAAAGGCCGTCTTGAGACCGTCGCCGTAGCTCGAGTCCACGTAGGCCACGTTGACGATGGTGTTGTGGCCGGAGGTCATGGTCGGGATGAGCGAGGCAAGCACCGGGGCTTGTAGCGTGTCGCTGCCACAGGTTCTCCAGATGAGGTCGCCGTCGGAGAGCGAGGTGACGGCGGGGCTGGTGGCCGACGGCGATACCAGCAAGATCCCGTCTTGGTTGATGATCGGCGCCACCGCCAACAGCTCCGTCGACGTGGTCGGCCCCACCACCGCGACGGCTTTGTAGCGGCTCACCGCGACTTCGATCGATCTGACCGCGGCGTCGTTGGTGGTGTCGCAGAGCACCATGGCGATGTTGCGCGAGGTGACCTGAGAGATTTGCTCGACGGCCAGTCGTGCCGCGTTGGCCAGCTCGGTGTCTTTGTCGCCGAGCTCACCGGTCAAGTGAAACAGGCCGGCGATGTAGACGGCGTCGGCGGCGGGCTTGTCGGGAACGATGCCGCCAGTACACAGGCGCTCGGCGGGCAGTTGCCCGACGCAGAGATGGTCGCTGGTGCAGAACATGGCGCCGTTCTTGGTGCAGTCGGCGTCGAGCTTGCACTCGTCGAAGTTGAGCACCGCCGAACAGCCGCTCAGGAGCAATGTCGCCAGCAGCGCCCTCAAAACGTGCCTCCGACGACGAGTGCGCCGCCGTGCTCGAGCGGGACCAGGGCGGCGTGCGCCGACGGTGCCGGACGAAAGCCACGATAGAGAAAATAGGCGCTCACCCCGACGGCAGCGGCGCCCACGGCGTAGAGCACATCGGCGCCGATGGCGTAGCTCTTGGCCGTGTCGCGGAAGTGGCGCTTGTCGGCCTCGA
>Ga0209511_1004189_pt1 | contig 10603 bp, 9 predicted proteins | sample SSSSmetaG_FD_184141 | JGI IMG/M metagenome (GOLD analysis project Ga0209511, IMG submission 184141) | Glacier valley bacterial and archeal communities from Borup Fiord, Nunavut, Canada, to study Microbial Dark Matter (Phase II) - ​SSSS... | ecosystem: Environmental > Aquatic > Freshwater > Ice >... | reverse complement strand
ATTGGTGATTCAATTAAAGCAGAAAATCGGTTTCAGGTATTTAACGATTCTGCACAGCGATATTAATTGGGTGTATAATCAGGTAGTGAAGTTTGAAAAGGGTACCGACGGATACTATGCGATTCATAAAAAAATTATGGATTCGTTTATCAGTTATGGAGTTATGGACAAACGAAAATTTGTAGTTATACCTAATTGCGTGGATTTTGACCTTATTTCAATAGCGTCTCACTACCGTACTACCATACGGAGTGAGTTCGGATTTAAAGATGGGGATTTTGTGATCGGAATGATCACGCGTGTAGCTGCAGACAAGAATATCCTTGATGCTGTGAAAATATTATCAAAACTGCCGGAATCGATCAATGCCCGGTTGCTTATTGTTGGAGGCGTTTGTGCGTCAGCTGCAAGTGAGAGTTATCATGGCCGGGTAAAACGATTTACACAAACAATCGGCGGTGGAAAGTTTCGAAACCGGGTTACGATAACCGGAAATCTGGCAACGGAAGATGTGTATAAGACTATGCAGGCATTTGATATTGGTTTGAACTGCTCACCATCAGAAGGGCTTCCAATTGCACTTTTGGAGATGATGGGTGCCGGAATCCCTTGTGTCATGCCTGGTATTGGTGATATCCCGGATGTTCTGACCGGCAGAGGAATCGTAGTTCCAATAAGGCAACGTTTGGAGATCAAAGAGATATTATTGGAACCATGTTATTCACCGGCAGAGATTGGGTTGTTTGTGAAGGCAATTCACCATTTACACCAACATCCTGTGGAGAGGAAACAGATGGGAAATGATGCTGCACAATATGTGAGCGAATTCAGGAGTTTAAAATTTCAGGAAAAACTATTTATAAATTTTTTAGATATGGGGAAAAAGACAGAAGTCGGGAATCGGAAGACCGAAGAGAAGGTAAAAGCGAAAGGTTGCGCTTTGGATGCGGCTATTGAACTGATTGATAAACCAATTGAAAGATCAACTGTAGAGACGCAATTAATCGCGTCTGAGCTGAAGGAACCACAATTAATCGCACCTGTACCGGAATTTCCAAGGGTAAGCGTATTAATGCCGATCCGCGATAGTAACGAAATGTGGATCGAAAAGGCAATTGAAAGTATTGCTAATCAGGATTACGAGGGAGAGATGGAGCTATTGGTAATCAACCATGATTGCAGGCTGAGTCAGACGGCAATCATTGAGAGGCTTGTTTTGGAACAATCATCGCAGAAAATTCCAATTGCATGTCTCATTGTTAAGGATGCAACGCTTCAGTTTTCGGAGGTGCTTGATTTTGGTGTAGGCAATTGTAATGGCGATATTATAGTCCGGATGGATTGTGACGATATTGCTGAACCTAATCTGGTAACTAAGCTGGTTGAGTTTTTGGAGGCCGATAAGGATTTTGACGTATGCGGTGTGCAGGTTCAGTTTTTCGGGGCCAAAGAGATGGTGACCTCTCACCCACCGGTTGTAACCAGGCAAAGTGCATTTGAAATGCCCGGCACCTGGTTTATCAATCATCCCGGAGTTGCGATCAGAAAGTCGGCCTTACTCAATGTTGGCGGATACGGAAAAACCAAAACCGGGTTTGCTGAGGATTACCACCTTTGGTGTGAAATATTAAAATCAGGTGGTATGATTGCCAATCTTCCGGATGTGTTACTTAATTACCGGTGCTACCAAAAAGAGTGGCGATACCCTGAAGGATATGCAGAATTTCTTCAAAAGGAGAAAGCCTGGTTAAAAAACCAATAGGTCAATTTAATAATGTTTCGGTGTGTTGACTTGATAATCAGCACACCGAAATACAATTTTAAAAGGTCGAGATATGCTAAGTGATTTTGAAAGGGTTGAAAGTAAAAGTCTTGTGGAGCTTCGGGCATTACTGCTAAAAACAAATGGCCTTTATGATTCTGACGAAATTGAGGACACAGACAAGATAAAGCTATTGGATAAGATTGGGGAGCTGGAAAATAAGATCCGTGCAGAGGAGTATAAGGAGCGGGTATTAAATGGCGAAGAATAAATAATTGCAAGCGATGGCACGGTTGAAGATGGAGGTGATGAATATTACGGCAGACCAGATTAAGGAGATGGTAACAACGATGGATTGCAAGTCGTTGCCATCAGAGATGGTTGAATACCTGGGATACATGGAGAAAGCACGGGACTGGCATTACAAGATGAAAAGTCGCCTCTATGTCGTTCGTCACCTGCAAACAGAGTATTACGCGAAAAATGAGGAGGAGCTGAGTGATTACCTGGCACGTCAGATTTACGACAATGCGATGAATTATTATTACGCGGACCGCACCATCCGAAAAGACAGCTGGAGAAATATGCTTGCGGAGAAGTATTTAGTTTCTGCCCAATTGTGTTTTGATAATAGTGATTACGAAGGAAACCGGAAATGCCTGGAAGCGGTTGAACGCGTCATGCGATTGAATGAGAAAGATGATGAAGGGATGGATCCAAAGTTACTCGATCGGAGAACCTTTGTGTATGTCGTTTCGGGTAAGGATTTGGGAGTCCCTGAAGTTGACCGGAATGAACTGGCAAAACTGATTGACACCTATGATATCAAAGAGTCAATGAAAGTGAAGGTGAAAAGAGAGGCCGGAAGTTTACCGAGGCGATTGTTTGAAAATGCAGAAGTTGAAGATGTCGAACCGGTTAACTGATCGAAATGAGAATTGATACCAACATACACAAAGTAGAGAAAGCCAGCTGGATAAAGGCTGCCATTGACCTTATGAAACCAAGGGATTTATATTTTTACGGTGGCCGTGGAATCAGTAAGACAACCGATATTCTGGCCAGTCGGGTATATGACTGTATTTACGAGATGCCAAGAGCGCCGATGGTATTAACCAGTAATACCTATATGGACCTGATGACCAACATTGTTCCCGGAATTGTGAAGGGATTAACTGACAGGTATGGGTTTTATGAGGACAGTCATTTTGTGGTTGATCAGCCAGGAAAGAAAGGATGGATTCCTCCGTTTTATCCCAGGGTGTTCGATTACAAACATACCATCACAACCAGTAACGGATGTTTTTTTTACCTTACCTCACTTGACAGGCCAAGTTCAAATGCAGGGCTAAGCGTTGTGCATGTATTCGGCGATGAGGCTAAATACCTGAAAATTGCAAAGCTGAATAAACTTTTCCCGACACTCCGGGGGGACCCGAAAGTATTTGGACATTCACCATATTTCCTGGGAAAAACTTTTACATCGGATATGGCCAACCCGATGATTGGTGAAGATCCGTGGATGAGCGATATGGCAAGCAACATGGACAAAGATCAAATTCTAAAAGCTTTGCAGGCAGGAATTGTCGTTAATGAGATACTGACAGAACTAATTGAGGCACAATTATCACACAATGTGAAGGAAATTGAAAATATCCAGAGTAAGCTGAAGCGGTGGAAGGAACGACATTCGAAGATACGCTACGGATCGACTTTTTATTATTCGGCATCGTCGTTCTGTAACGTTGATATTCTGACCATGGAATATTTTATCAATATGGCTGCGACGCTCACCAAGGAGGAATTCAATACTGCAGTGTTGGGAATACCAACATTTATGGAGCGCGGAAAATTGTTTTATCCGGCAATTAAAGATCGCCATTTTTACAGCGATGGAACAGATTTTGAAGAAGTGGATAAACATGGTTTGTTGGGTGGAATACACAATGTTAGTAAGTTGTTGCGACACATCAATCCGGATGAAACGCTTGATGCTGGATTTGACGCGGGGAATATGTGTTCGCTGGCAATCGGGCAAATGAAGGGTAAGGATTACAGGATATTGAAGAACCTCTACACTTTGCCTCCTGAGCATATTGACGAGCTGGGCGCTGCGTTTGTGGATTTCTTCAGTCCCCACAAAAAGAAGGTTCTTTATCTTTACCACGACAGGGCTACGAATCAGTATAGCAAAGTAAAAAAGGATCAGGCTTCGGCACTTAAAAAAGCAATCGAATTTGATAAGGGTGGAAATAAAACCGGGTGGAAAGTGGAGTTAATGAATGTCGGGCAGGGGAATATTGAACACGCAACCGAGTATGATTTTATGATTCAGCTGATGAGCGGGAACAATCCAAAGTTGCCACGATTAATGATTGACCAGTATAATTGCCGGGAGGCAAAAAGCTCTATGGAGCTGGCCCAGGTAACTTATGTGACCGGAAGGCTCAAGAAAAAGAAAACATCTGAGAAAATTGCTGTTCTGAGACTGCCCATGGAGAGTACGAACATGAGCGATGCAGTGAAATACCTTCTTTGCCGCAGGGAGTGGCTTGCTGCTATTCGTGGTGTTAAATCTTCCATCTCCAGCTATGAGGCAAAGGTCTTTGGATAAAAATAAAATTGTTTGTGTTAAATATAAATGTACATTCGCAGTGCCTTGGCGGATATTGGAAATATATATGCAATGCTCCAATATTCCTGTTGACAAACAATTAACATAAGACATACCTATGAAGAAATTAATATTATTCCTAATCCTTGTACTGAGCTGCAATCAAAAACAAGTCTTTAACATTGAATTACTCCCCTATACGAATTTCTTGGAAAAGGATCATAAAAAGGCAAAGGATTATGTGTTAGACTTATTCGAAAAAAATGATTTGGTAATTATATGTGAGAGAGACCATAGAGAATTTACGCAATATGAGTTTTTAAATGAATTAATCTCCGACCCTAAATTTATTCAAAACGTAGGGAATGTCTTTACCGAAGTAGGGATGAGAAGTCTAAATCCGGAAATCAATAATTTCATTCATTCTACGGGTATCGCAAATAATACCAAAAAAGCTAAAATTATTGAGTTGCAACGAAGGTGTTCTTTTTATCCTATTTGGGAAATGTATAATTTCTATTCTCAAGTTGAAGGCATTTATGAAATAAATCAGGCTCTAGGACAATCAGAAAAAATAAATTTATATCCAACAGATGTCGAACTGAACTTAGATTCTTTCAATGTAGACTATTTAAAGAAGTTTTGGTACAATGAAGCCAATAATAGAGATAGTCTGATGGCGGACTATATTATTGAGAATTTTGAAAAAATAAAGAAATCGGAAACTAAGAGAAAAAAGGCACTTATAATTATGAATTTCCGTCATGGCTTCAATAACAATTTTAAACAAGCTGATGGTAGTAATTTTGATAATGTGGGAAGTTTCTTATTTGATAAGTATCCAGGTAATATTGCCAATGTTTTAATCAATCCATTAGGAATCCTTGAAAGCAAATCTGACATTGATATAACATGGATTGCCTTACAAAATGGTAAATGGGATGCAGCCTTTAAAGTTAGTAAAAAGAATAATATTGGTTTTGATTTTAAGAGTACTCCATTTGGAAAAGACAAATTTGACTATTGGACTTTTACTCCTCATAAAAATAATTATCAAGACATTTATACTGGATTTGTCTATTATGAATCTCCAACTGATTTTAAAATTATAACAGGTGTAGATGGATTGGTGGATACCTTATTTCTTGAAACTTATAAAAAAAGAGTGTCGTTATGGAATAAAGTGGTTGGAGATCGATTAGGCAATGAAACCGAAGACAGTTTAATATTTAAGAAGTATAACAGAAAAAATATTTCTAAAATAGAGAAAATTGACACCATAGTTTCACAAATAGATAGATGGTTGAAATAATTAAAACGTTTGCCAACAGCAAGCTACACAAGTCGGGGGTTTCTGCTTCATTGACAGGATTCAGATAGATCGGGAGAAAGGCAGCATTTCGTAGGTAGTTTATCTGTTAAATCCCTCCCTGCGTATAGTTGTGGGACATTATGCCAGGAATGATAAAATAACAGGGACATATCATCATGTGTCTTTGGGTAAACTTGGAATTCACAAATTGAAACGAATTTCACAAATTAATTTAACAAATAGATTGCACCCCATATTACAGCAATTAAAACAATCACAGCGAGTATGATATCGGAAGCCTTTTGCTTGTTGGTGACGGAAGGCGGAGGCAAAATAATTTCCGGTTGTATTTTGTTGATCTGCATCATAAAAAACAGGTTGATTATTTGCTGATCATTGTCGTATTCAATCGCGGTTTTATCTCCACCCATCCGCATTACATTTCCGGTGAAATAGGCATGGTGCTGCTGAATTCTGGGCAAACTGGCGTTGTAGTCTGCCCTGTTGAATTGGAAAACTTTTAGTGTATCTGTCATATCCTGATAGTATTAGAATTGTTTAACGTAAGCGCCAACCTGGTGTCCAATGTCGGCAAGTTGTTTTGTGTTGTTGTAGTATAACGTGTAACTATCCGCTTTGGGAGTAAGCCGGAATATCCTGCAATTGTTTTTATTAACGATGTATCGGAACATGGCCGGATCGATAGAGTAACTGGCAACGCTGATATTGACTGAATGTGTGAGATTTTCACTGTCAGGTGGCACCGAAGTATTTTGGCAGTTTGACGAACAATAAAACTGATTGCCGCGACGAACCAATTCGGAGGAGCACTGCGGACAATGGGTAAGAAGTTCACTTTTTGTTTCTCCATCGGTAAAACCTACGATTCGGGCAACTCGGGTTCCTACACGACGAATGTCGACTGTTTGCCCAATTGCGATATCCATATTGGGAAAAAATGCTGGGAATGGAATTTTACTGATCACTTCGTTGTTGATCACGATCGGATTAATAAACAGAGTGTGTTCAACACATCCATTTGCAGCCACTTTACCTCCGATTCCCGCAATAATACCTTGATGTATCTCCTTGTCAAATTTCCACGATATGGCCCAATTAACATTTCTCGAAGTATGCCCTTCTGCCTGGCATGTAAGGAGATCGTTGTGTTTGAAAACAATCCCATCTGCAGGGATATCTTTCATTGATGCAACTTTGTCAGATGACCAGTTGGGATCAGTATTAATAATCCGTTTAATGGTTGCAACATCGAAGGTAACAGGTGTTTCGAAGTGATTGTTTTTTAGCCATTCAATATTTTCAGAATGGGTGGTTCCGGCATTGCCATCGGTGAGATGATAGGCTACAAACGAAAGGTTGCGCTTTGAACATCTGGCACTTTGTTTGATCTTAATCGTATTGATGGCCACTGCAACCGGCGACTTCACATTTTCGCCCAATGACTGCAAACGTTTCAATTCAGAATAAGGGCAATATACTTCGCCACGGATCTCAATTGCTTCGGATGTTTTGACGGTGTAGGGAATTTTACTGAAAGTACGGATATTGGCAGTAACATCAATGCCCTTGTATCCATCACCCCTGGTTACTGCTTTGTACAGCTTCCCGTCTTTGTAGATCAGGTTCACTCCTACCCCATCGTATTTGAGCTGAGCAATTGACTCGAAGCCTGTTATGAATTCTTCAATTTGGGTTGATGTTTGCACAGAATTGACAGAAAGCATTGGTGAAAGGTGGCTGATCGTCCCGAAGGAATTGGCAAGATCGGATCCAACCCGTGAAGTTGGTGAGTCAGGATTGTAGAATTCAGGGTATTCATTTTCAAGGTCTTTCAGCTTCAGGAACATCTTATCAAATACGGCATCTGATATTTCAGGATCGGCCAGTACGTAGTATTGATGGTTGTGATGGTCAATGGTAGCGCGGAGATTATTTATTCGATCTTTCATAATGAAGGGATTAGTGAATGAAGATATAATCACACAGGATTGCCCATACTGGTGGAGATCAGATTAATGCGGGGGTAATCGTTTCGAGTATTTGATCCACGGATATGGTGATTTGCCCTTGGTTAATGATCGTGATTCCTGATCCGTTAGACAGCATAACCCAGCCACCGTCAATTGATCCTAACAGGTCGAGAATCTGGTTTGGGATGGATGCAATTAATTGTCTGTTTATACGCATTTTAATGGATGGATGCGTTCCTGTACAAACTGATATGATCATTCCCACATCAGAAATATTTCGGAAGATCATTGAAGACAACCGGCGACCAGTGGTGTTGATTATGATTTTGGTAGTTCCAATTATTTCAACTGGCAATGCTCCAATATCAATCGGATCCATTGCTTTAAGTTCTGCCCGGTATCGGGTGATAGAGTGAAATTTTAAGATACCGTACTCATAGGTGTTTGGTTCAATTTTTTTAGCCACCCCTTCGCAAAGAATATTGAAGAAGATAAGACCTGCATTTTTTGGGTCGTTATCTGCAATAAAGGATAATGCCCATTTGAGAGAACCGTAGCCATGATGGTAGGTTTCATCTCCGGATACATCGGCCAATCGGCAATAATCGACAATGAAGTCTGATACTATTTCGGGATGATGTTTCTGCAATGGGGCAAGTAAATAGGATAATTTTAAAACCATGATGATGTGAATATTAAACTAAAAGGGCAGTCCTGCGTGACTGCCCTTTTAGTTAGGATAAGGATTTGATTAATACTTCAAGGTCGGGTTTGGTGGCATCGTCGCGATTCCAGAACGCCCACAATTCGAGTTGAAGGATGGATGCTTGAGCTGATGTTAATTGTTTGATTTTTTCGATCAACACTAAAGGATCGGCACCGTTGCTGGATGCTGATTGCCGGTATTTTTCGGCATCTTCTGTCTGAGTAGCCAAAACTATTGGATTGCACATAATTCGCCAGGTAGGAACTAAGCGCTCGAAGCTATCTACTAGTGCGCTAATCTCCTCGCGGCAAAACTTACCTTTTAATTCGTGAAGTGTGGCACGTCGAAGATACAGTAACACTTCGATTGCCGTCTGAACCGACACGGTCGGTCGCACGCTGATTTCTGAAAGCATGGACATTAAGTCGTCTTCAATTCTAATACTAACGTTTTTCATAGATGCAAATTTAATGTTTTACAAATGTATGCGAAATAATTACAAAGTGATTGCAATATTCAATTTTGATTTTCAAGTTTTAATACACCATCATTCCGGTTTCTTTAACATGTTCGGTGCCTTTGTTTTTTGAGTCTGTTTTGCGTGGCAGCGCCCATCCTTTGATTTCGGCTACACGGTAATTGAACCGTTCCCAAACCTTATCGTTGGCAAACTCGAAGTGCATGGTACCTTTTTTATATCCGCGTATTCTGAAGAATCCCCATTCGTACCATTTGCCCCATTCACAATTCATTTTTGAAATAAAAGTTTGAAGATTCGTGGTTACTGCGTAATCGGTTCCTGTCAGATAACATAGCGCTTTAACTATATCGTCAAGAGAATAATTAGATCCGTAGCCAACATCGACGTGATCTTTGGGCCATTTGGTATCGTACCTGCAAATATGTGGTTTGATAAACCGGCGATTGATTTTGTAATCGCTATTGGTTTTCCACTTTTCGCCAGCTGTACTGTTTTCGCTTGAAAAGCTACATATTTCGTCAAAGGCTTCAACCAACACCCGATCCATCCGCTCTTTATGTGTGCCCTGAATCATTTGCAACATCTTATAAACGTTTGGCACAGTGAAAGGAACGTTCGATTGTTTTTCGACAAAAGCATTCAGCTCACCAATTAGTTTTTGGGTGATGAATTTTGCCATCTTCATTTTATTGAAGACACATTGCCACGATGATTTTTGAAGTTCTTTTTTGAACGTATCGCGGTCGATCGCATTATAACTATTGTTACGCCCGGTACGATGGGCACCGAAAACAATATCTAAACCCGAGCTGATCGGCGCAATAACTTTGTTCATCTTATCAGAAGCCGCAATAACTTCGTTGAACATCTTAACGGCTCCAATATACCTATTGACAATATCAACGATGTCGTTGTAGGGCATCAGGCCATTTTCCTGACGCTGGTATTCTTCGAACATATCGAAGTATCCTTCAAATTCGGTTTCGGTAGAAACACGCGGTTTGAAAAGATGAACAAGACCAATTGTAACGTCGGTTTTGCGCTCAGCGGTGGTGAACACTTCACCTAAATTTTCGCTATTGCCAAAGTTTTTGACTATATCGGAAAGCTGTTCGCGGGACCGGTTCCAACGGTTTTCGAGTGTTTGATAATTACAAAGTGCAATGATTTCGCATCCTTCGGGTGCAATGGTCCAGGCATGGAGAATGTGCTTTTCGTCTGCTGAAAACGGAGGATTCATAATGATGTAGTCAATGTGGCTGATCTCTTCAGGTGTTATTTCAAGAAAATCGGTATGAAGTAACCGACATTTGTTTGCTACAATCGTTGCCAGGTCGGGATCTTTTTCGCAGGCCAGAACATTGGCGCCATAGAGCTGAAGGTAATCGACAATGTTGCCTTTGCCTGCTGAAGGTTCGAGAATAATACGGCCATTGAGCTCTAAACCATAACACATTTGAGATATTACGGCAGTGGGTGTTGGATAGAAATCGGGTGAGAACATGATGAATATTTTATGTGATAATTAGACAATTATAATTTATACGCCTTAAATTTTTGATCTGCAAATTCCATTACACAATCATCCCAACAACAAACTTCGGGTGATAGATCCCATAGGCCTGGGTTGTCGAACACTTCGTCACTCCATTCAGTGACGGATTCAAATTTCATGTAGAATTCGATTGCCCAGTTTCCAATTAACTCAACTGTTGTAAAGTACCCTGAATTGCAATT
>Ga0209511_1004185_pt1 | contig 10611 bp, 7 predicted proteins | sample SSSSmetaG_FD_184141 | JGI IMG/M metagenome (GOLD analysis project Ga0209511, IMG submission 184141) | Glacier valley bacterial and archeal communities from Borup Fiord, Nunavut, Canada, to study Microbial Dark Matter (Phase II) - ​SSSS... | ecosystem: Environmental > Aquatic > Freshwater > Ice >... | reverse complement strand
TTTTTTGTCTACAGGTACCCGATACCCCAACTCCCCAGGAGCAAATGGACCTGCAATGGCATTAAAACGGGCAGTAAATATTCCTGCAGCATATATTCCCAAGGTTTGTAAAAATTTCTTGCGTTGCATATCAATATCAAGTTCAGTGTATGTACAGGGCAAATTTAAAAACTATGTTTTCAAGTATGTATTTTCATAAATTTATGGAAACGTAATAGATTAATAAATTTTATCTGATTTTTATGTTCTTTAACTCTTTTTCAGGAACAGTTTTTCTTTTTTTCATCGCCTTGATGGTATTTATTGTGTCTTTCGACACTTATAGGCAACCCACGCACATGAAGACTTTTTATACCATGTGTATCTAAACAAATTATAAGTCAGGTTTATAAACCTTATTTTTATTTTCGCTCTTGCTTTACCGATAGTTCTTATCAGCAAGCCTATTGTATAATGGTGCATAAATCCAAATACATGTTCGACTCCTTCGCTGATCTTACTTTTTTATTGTTGCTTTTTATTTGTCTGCCACTCAATGCATATCGAATGCTTTCAGAATTGGCATTTTAATTATATGAAAAATGGTATTTGATATAACAATTTTATCAAAGCAACATTTCTTACATCTGCGATAAAAATAGGTTCGACTTTTTCAACTTTCCTTATGGCAACATTTAGTACAACGACATCAATCTTTCTGTTTAATTTCTATCAAATACTGATAACAAGATTCATTATTAAAGAATCTTTTATTGAACTCTGTTGCATTTATTCTTTTAAGCACAACTAAATACTTTAACTAAAAATGCTTATGTTTAATTCTAAACATACACTACATTTAATTCGGGACTGTTCCACCTGATCCTAAAAACAGTTGGTGGGCAAAATTAAAATATTGTCCAAGGCTATTTTTGTATATACGGGCGATGAAAAAATTACTCTACAAAAAACATTGCACCGGCTGATACTTTTTATTGATAAAATCCTATCATTAAAAACCAATGACATATTTATTTTTTAAGGTAATACCTTCCCAATCATCAGTACGGAAAGGGGCAGCGGGGAATAGATCTTTATTAAACAGGTTACCTTCGGAAGCATCGTCGGCCCAGTTATAACGAACGGCTACGGGTATGGTTACACCATCGGCAAATACAATTATCTTATTTCCTTCAACCATCGCTTTGGCATAATGAAAATGTTTGTCGGCACCGGCAATTTCAAACCCTTTTATATAACCATATTTATCTTTTACCAATAGTCCGCTGCTGGTATGTGTAAAGGTTAATATTATTTTATTGTCATCCACTTTTATACTTTGATAAATAGGTCCTGTGCTTTCACCTGTTTGTTGGTAAATATCATGTAAGGCAATGGTAGCTAGCCTTTTACCAACATCTTGTTTGTTTTTAGGGTGAATGTCTGCAGGGTCGCCAATATCAGTTGTAATGGCCATGCCGGTATGCGGAAGGCTCTGTGTCATGGCCTGCGCCTCTCTTAACTCGGCCCAGTTACTGCCATTGGTACTGTTGGATTCTGATGATCCGAAAGTGGATAATTGAACAAACAAAAAAGGAAAATCGCCTTGTCTAAAATGTTCCCGCCAATCAGTGATCATTAATGGAAATGCAGTACGATATTGGTAAGCACGTCCAGTGTTGGTTTCTCCTTGGTACCAGATGGCACCCCGGATACTGTATTGTATCAGCGGGTACAACATAGCATTGAACAGCATACTGGGGTAATCGTTAGGACCAACAGATGTAGGACCAGTGGGTATAGACGCCACCTGAAATACCCAATCACCTGCGAGGGACTGTGGCTTGTTGTCGATGATAAAAGTCATATCATTAGCAGAGCCATAAATGCCACCATCACCGCCAGTATCTTCCACTTTTACCGCGATGGTATTTTTGCCTGTTTTTAAAATACCTGCCGCAATGGTATATTTTCTTGCCTCATTATAGCTTTGAGTGCTGCCCACTTTTACACCATTTACAAAGGTTTCGTCATTGTCATCAATCATAGAAAGATTCAACGTTGCCGCCTTGCCAGCATCAGCATCAGCGATGGTAATTATTTTTCTAAACCATACCGTGCCATCAAGGTCGGGCAAGCCCTGGTTTTCCCACACACCAGGCAATTTAATTGATGGCCATTTGCTGTCATCAAAATCGTTGTTCTTCCAATTGATGGTGTTGGCATTATTTTCAAAACTTCCCTGAACTTTTAAGATTTTTTTCAGTACGTTCTCTCGCCGCTGTTTCAACATGGTTTCGATGTTGCTGCTTTTCATGGCATCGGCAACATATTTTAATTCGTGGCTTTTTGCAAAAGCTTGTTCACTTGTCCATGCTTCTGACATGGTACCGCTCCAGGAAGTATTGATGAGCCCGATAGGTACTTTTAACTGATTGTACAATTGCCTTGCAAAAAAATAGGCTGTGGCAGAAAAATCACCTGCGGTGGAGTTACTACACACTTTCCAGTCGCCACCGGTAAGGTCATCTTTTAAAGTAGTACTAACCGTGTTAGGTACTTTAAAATGGCGTATCTGTGGATAGTTGGCCTCAGCAATTTCCTGTATGTAATTATTTATTTTACCCCAACCTTCAATTTGCATTTCCATATTGCTCTGGCCACTACAGATCCAAACTTCGCCAACCAGTATATTTTGTATGCTAAGCTGGTTTTTTCCTTTTACAGATAATATAAAAGGACCGCCTGCACTTTCAGGCGCCAGCATTACTTTCCATTTACCATCTTTACCTGTTTTAGTGGTTTGTGTTTGTGTATCAAAATGTACCGTTACTTTTTCACCTACAGCTCCAAAACCCCAGATGCCGATGGGCTTGTTGCGTTGCAATACCATATTGTCGCCAAATATTTTTGGCAGCGTGATGTTGGCAAATGCTGTAAAAATAAAAAAGAGACAAGCGAAAAGATTGATCGTTTTTTTCATAATGATAAGGATGTTGAATGGCGTTATTTTTAAATCGCTAAAGTAGTGAAAACAAAGTAGCCTTAAGGAAATGGTTAAACTATTTTTATGCGAAGCAATTTGTTGCAGGTTTTGAATGGCTTGTGAGCAAGCCGTGGCCCTTTACTTTTATTTAGGAATGGGATCTTGTTTTACAAACTCAGGATCTTTCATATCCATAAAGTTACTAATCAAATAAATGCCGGCTTTGCAGCAACGCTTTCACAAAGCCTTGTGAGCAATTTTAGAATCTTGCTTCGAAGCAAATATAATTTTATGAACTTATGCGCATGGTTATAGATATTCAGCGGTATTATTTTATGAAAAAAGAATTGATAGATTCAATTTTTTCGAACATAATTAGGATTTAATTTTTTTTACCTTGACTTTGTCGGCAGGTCAGTGATTTTACTGCTCGTAAATCTATTTATTGCTTAATATAATTTTGTGGAATACGAAGTTTAAAAACTTAACCAATTTTAATTCTCAGCAAAAATGAATAAATAGTCAAGATAAATCTGTTAATATTATTGAAAATAGAATTAGTAAATAGGAGTTATTTACACAACAGACAAAAAACAAAATGTCAAGATTTTGGGGCTAAACCTTTTTAAGATAATTTTTGGAATTGTGTTGGAACTTCATTTACGAAGGACTAAAAACCTTTTTTAAAAAATGTTGTTTACGTTTTTTTGTTACTAAGCATAATTGTTCTAATATATTATTCAAAATTTATATTACGCTTTATTATCGGCATTACCTATCAAACTCCTAATGAGGTGTATTAACTAAAAGCAAAAGTTGCACTTATTGTTTGAACACTGCATAACTGAAAAAAATAAAAATAAATTAATAATTATAAGTTATAATTTTTCTAACAAACGATGAAAAAAATTGCTTTGGTTTTTAAAAAATCTAGGGGTGAATATAAATTTAGTGGGTATCATTCAATAACCTATCCTTTGGAAACTTCTAACTTCGCAAGTTATTATGTTCCTTAATCTTAATTATTGAGGTTAATTTTGTGCTATACTATTCGATTCGAATAACAATGAAATACAAAAAAGTTCTACACTATATCGCCATCATTTCCTGCATTGCATTAATAGCGACCTGTTTTATTCCATGGGTACATTACAATAATATAGATGTTACTTTCAACGGTTATAATGTAAAGCGATTTGCTACCGGTGTTTATTATGGTAGAGCCGGTATAATAATTACAATTTTAGTTAGCATAAGTTTACTGTTCACATTGATGCAATCGGTAATTGCCAAAAGAGTAAATATGTTTTTGTGTGCTTTATTAGTTGCATACACACTGCGTACTTATGTAATATTTACAGGTTCTTTGTTTGATGGGGAGGTAACTAAATTGGCAGGTATTTATTTAATCGTGATCTTATCTTTCGTGCTGGTATTCTGCAGTGTGTTTCCAAGTTTAAAAAGCGAAGAATAGTTGGGAGAGGAGTGAGATTTGAATGAAGAGTTATGAAGGATGAATTATGAATTTTAAAATGAAGCGATCTGCTGAACAAAGAAAAAATGTTGAAAGGCTGGGATATTGAAGTGAAAAGCCCACAGTGTAGCAAAGCGTAACGAGGACTTGTAATGCAAAGTCCCAACTGCTGTTCATTGTAGAACCCAAGTACATAGTCTCAAAATCACGTATTGGTTTTGTCCCGCAACTCCAAACCAATATCTGTAATGCTTAACCTTTTTTAACTTCCTTCACCCACGCATCTTTTAACGTTACCGTTCTATTAAAAATAATATTATCTGCAGTGCTTTCTTTGTCTAAACAAAAATAGCCTTTGCGCAAAAACTGAAACCTGTCTGTTGCCGTGGCTTTTGCCAAAGAAGGTTCAATGTATGCCTGCACAATGTGCAACGAATCTGGGTTTATATGATCTTTAAAATTGCCCTCCTCGCTGCTCGGGTTTTCCACTTTAAAAAGTCGGTCATACATGTTAACCTGCGCCGTTGCTGCATGCGCCGCACTCACCCAATGTATTGTTCCTTTAACGGCGATGCCGCTTGTATCGTGGCCGCTTTTACTTTCAGGGAAATAGGTACAATGTATAGCAGTTATTTTACCACTTTCATCTTTATCAAATGTGTCGCAACGCAGTATGTACGCACTCTTCAGGCGTACGTTTGCACCGGGCGCAAACCTGAACCATTTCTTTGCCGAAACTTCCATAAAATCATCCTGCTCTATCCAAAGTTCTTTGCTGAAAGGTATTATTCGGGTGCCATAAGCTTCATCAGGGCCGTTCTCACTTTGTAGTTCTTCGGTTTTGCCATCTTCATAATTTGTGATAATTAATTTTAGGGGATTAAGCACTGCCATTGCACGCAAGGCGGTGCTGTTTAAATCTTCCCGAAGGCAAAATTCCAGCAAACTAAAATCTACAATATTTTCTCTTTTGGCAATGCCCACTTTATCGCAAAACGTACGAATACTCTGCGGCGTAAAGCCACGGCGGCGCATTCCGCTAATCGTCGGCATACGTGGATCATCCCAACCGGCCACATGATTTTCTTCTACCAATTGCTTTAATTTTCTTTTGCTCATTACCGTATAGCTCAAATTGCGGCGTGCAAATTCGTATTGGTGCGAGGGGTAAATTTTAAGTTTTTCTATAAACCAATCGTACAGTTCACGGTGCGGAATAAACTCTAATGTACAAATAGAATGAGTAATATTTTCAATAGAATCACTTTGCCCGTGTGCAAAATCGTACATCGGGTAAATACACCAGGCATCTCCTGTGCGGTGATGGTGTGCTTGTTTTATGCGGTAAATTAAAGGGTCACGCATCAGCATATTTGTATGCGCCATATCAATTTTTGCACGGAGCGTTTTTGTGCCATCTGCAAATTCCCCGTTTTTCATTCGGGTAAAAAGATCAAGGTTTTCAGCCACCGATCTGCTGCGTGCTACACTGTCTTTTCCTGGTTCGGTCGGTGTGCCTTTTAGTCTGGCAATTTCTTCTGCCGATGCATCTTCAACATACGCCAATCCTTTGCTGATAAGCGTTACAGCGTATTCATACATTGTATCAAAATAGTCAGATGCATACAATTCATGCTTCCACTCAAAGCCGAGCCACTTTATATCTTCCTTTATACTCTCTACAAATTCAGTATCTTCTGTTACGGGGTTGGTATCATCAAACCGCAGGTTTGTATAGCCCGGATATTTTTTTGTAAGCCCAAAATTTAAACAAATTGCAGTAGCATGACCCACGTGCAAATAGCCATTTGGCTCCGGCGGAAACCTGGTAACGATCGATGTATATTTCCCATCTGTCAAATCTGTCTCTATAATTTCCTCTAAAAAATTAAGGCTTTTCTCTTCGCTCATACTATTATTTTGAAGCGCAAATTTAAGGGTTGTTGGGGCGGTTAGCAAATACCATTGTTGGGCTGAGGTAACGGGCTGTCTGTAGTAGTGCCGCAGCAAAGATTATAGAACTTTTCAGTTTATTCTTACGGCAGCTACTACTGCCCATCCCTGCGCCTTTGGGCTTTTGTTCTTTGACCGGCAATACTTGTAGTGGTTTGCATTTTCGCAGTACTTTTTTAATAATATTTAAAAATCCTTTCGGATAACGCTATTCCTCGACTCTGCACATATTTAAAAATATTGTTACTTTGAAAAACATTGAAACTGCTTATAAATGAAAACAAAAATCTGCGCCATCTGCAGCAAAGAGGAAATAACACTTTTCCGCATACAAATAGAAAAAGGTAAGCTGTGGATTTTTGTTTGCACTGCATGTTGCAATGCCGCCAAAACAAAAGAGCAATACAAATACGGCGGCACATGGAAGGGCTATAGGCATTAGGTTGTAGGCTTATACCCAAAACAAAATAAACCAACGAAACATTTTAAAATCTACGCTGCAATGCCTAAAAGAAACTCTCCCAACGATATTAAAAACCTGGATGATTTAAATGATTTACAAAACATTGTTGTTGATAAAAGAAATGGAAAACGCAAAACAGAAAAGCGCAACAGGCGGGACAGGCATTACAATAAACTTTTTATTAAAATAGCGCTGAAGAATCATTTAGAAAATAATGATGAAGAGCCACAGATTTGATATTAGCCTGCAATAATTCCAGTAATGGTTCGTCTCACCAACCGCTTGAAAGAAGATTTATAAAAGCTACATTATTTAATGCCATTTATAATAATAATACAAAAACAATTGCCAAATAATAAATATTTAAGATTAATGCCTTTTCCAATAGCGCCATTATGTTTGTTACCATTACATAACTTTAAAGAATGCTTTTAAGACCGGTTAAAAGTGACATTTTTAGATTTTTTAGTCAAAAAGGTTTTTGAGTTAAAATAGACTTATCGTGAGTTGAATTTTTTAAAATATTTTAAAAAAAAACCCGATAAAAATCGGGAAAATCTAATATCCTAAATCTATTTTCGTTCTACGCTCTTCCCATCCTTCTTAAGTAAGAAGCGTGAGATACAAGTGCATGACGCATTTTGCGGTGCTCAATATATTTTACATTAAATTCTTCGCAGGTCTTTTTAATGATCTTACTTATTTCAGGATAATGCACATGTGAAACTTTAGGAAACAAATGATGTTCTATCTGAAAATTTAACCCACCAACCAGCCATGATATCAATTTGTTTTTTGTTGCAAAATTTGCAGTGGTTTCTATCTGGTGAATAGCCCACTCATTTTCAATATCATTTGTAGCAACTGTAGGCAAAGGGAAAGCAGTTTCTTCAATAGTATGTGCTAATTGAAAAACAACACTGAGTACTAAACCTGCAAACATTGCCATTACTAAAAACCCAACCATCCAGGGCAAAAATCCTAAAATATAAATTGGCAACGCAATCATAAAAATATAATAGAAAACCTTTGCCGCCCAAAATGCAAAATGATCAAATGCACTGAATTTTTTTATGGGAACACTGCCGACCTTTTTCTTAAAATATTTTGTATAGTCAGTTCCAAATACCCAAATTACTAATAAAAGCGTGTATAAAAACCAAACATAAATATGCTGGAAACGGTGAATTTTATATTTTTTTTGCGTCGGGCACATACGTAGTAATGGCTTTATCTCAATGTCGTCATCAATGCCATCAATGTTTGTGTAGGTATGATGTACAATATTATGTTTGTTGTTCCACATCAACATACTTGCACCTAAACCGTTTACAGAAAATGCAGCAATTTTATTCCAGAAAGCACTGTCACTAAAACTTCCATGCCCACCATCATGCATTACATTAAAACCAATTGCTGCTGTAAGTCCACCCATTAAAAAACACTCTCCAATGGCGAACCAAGTACCGGGGGTAAAAAAAAGTACATGCACATACAAAGCAACATACAATGTCCAAAAAAGTACTGCTTTAAAATAAAGTGAAAAATTACCTGTGCTTTTTTTCTTGTTTTCTACAAAATAATTATTCACTCTTTGTTTTAGTTCTTTGTGAAAGTTTATTCCGGTCGAGTTTTTAAATTTTGGGGTAGCAACCATTTTAAATATTATTTATAATCGTTTATTAAGTTGTTTCTTTTACCAGCGCATCCAGATTTTTAAAACCAATCATTTTTTTTGATAAAAATCCTTCTGCATATTTTACTCCAATCATTTTGCCAAACATGGCCGCACGTGCATATACACTTTCTAAAAATTCAGGAGAAGAGATGTATGTCTGTGGTCCGCCAGGATTTTCAACATTAAAAAACTGTGTTTTGTAAGCTTTTACTGATTCAATTTTTTGCTCCATTTCTGCTGAAACATCAATTAAAAAATCCGGTTTCAAATACCTGTCCTGTATAAAATTAAAAACAAATTTTGGTCTCCAGGCAGTTTGTAATTCATCGTCTAAAAATGTTTCTATTTTTGATAATCCAGATAAAAAGGCTGCTTCTTCTACAAGTGCTGCACTTCGTCCATGGTCAGGATGCCTGTCTTCAGGAGCATTGCAAAAAATAATTTCAGGCTTATATTTTCTAAGAACTGTGATTATTTTTCTCTTGTTTATTTCATTGTTTTCAAAAAAACCATCTTCCATCATTAAATTTTCTCTTGCATCTGCATTTAAAATTTCGGCCGCTGCTGTGGCTTCCTCTTTTCTTATTTCAGCATTACCTCTTGTACCAAGTTCGCCTTGTGTAAGATCTACGATAGCAATCTTTTTTCCATTCTTTTTTTCAGCAATTAAAACGCCTGCACATCCAAGTTCTACATCATCGGGGTGTACCCCAAAAGCCAAAACATCTATCTTCATAAAATATAGAAAACTGTTAGGCTGCAATCTACGATAAAAAGGCGGTGGGGTATTGCCAAACTACTCACAAACACCTAAAAACGATAATAATAAATTACATAATCTTGCTGTGTGGCGGATTACTGTAGCCGTACATTCTCTGTACTTCTCTTACAATATGTTCAATAGTGGCATCGTCAGTGTCAGCATCGTAAGACTGTTTCAGGTTGCTGTCAAAAAAGAAGGCCACCGTTTGATAAAGCCTCGCAGTAATACCACCCTTGTATTCTTTAATAATTTCGTAGCAGTTGTTGCCTGTTTCCCTGTTAATTAACTTCATCAACACTTTACCCTGATAGACTGATAAATTAGTAAGCGGGTCAGTAAACTCTTTTTTAAGTTCTTTCTCTCGAGATTTTATGTAATTTTTTCTTTCTTCCTTGCTTTTTACATTCAGCATTTTTTCATTTATATCATTCATAACTGTACCAGCTCTTCGAGCATATGGATAAGTAATATAAACCGCGTTTCTTAATCGGTTGTATTTGGCATTTGCTTTAACCTGCGCAGGGGTAAGTTTTGCGTAGGCGTAAGCAAATTCCAGCGTTTTCATTTCAAGTGTATCACCTTCATAAATAATTGCCTGAGTTTTAACTGTATCATTTATACCGGTTTGTTGTGCATAAATTAACTGCACGCTGCAGAGCACACAAACATTAAACAACATAAAATGTATTATAAACAATTTCACTACAGTAAACCACGTTTTTATAATTACTAAAGTTCTTTAATTAATGCGGTATAAAATTTAAAGGAACCTTAAATTTTTAATAAAGCAGGTGTGGGCGGTTTGGCTTTTTAATGGAATTTTAAATTTGTCCGGGCTTTACGCAGTACTCCTCGTCATGCCGGTGCGCTCCATTCCTGTGGGCTACTTGCTGCAATCCCGCCGCTCTTCAGCTTTAAAACATTTTTCAACATTTTAAAATTTTGTATTGCTGTATTTATATAAAGCAAATAATTGGCTACGCATTGGCCAGCAAAAACATGTAAAAAACAAATGCAACAGATAACGTAAGAATAATACCTGATTGTAACTTTGTAAATTTCCCTCTTTGGAGCATACTTAAAACCAAGCCTGCAGCCATTATAACAAGCCCAATCCAAACCAAATTTATAAGTGGGAAAACATAGGCTTTTATTGTTACATAGTCAATAAGTGTATTCGATTCTTTAATACCTATGCGTATTTTTTTATTTTCATCTATACCAATAAAACGGACAAACAAATTTTGCGCAAACACGGTGTCGTCTATATTTACAATTCCTAAACTGTCAACAAGTACCAGGGGCTTTGCATTAA
>Ga0209511_1004184_pt1 | contig 10613 bp, 10 predicted proteins | sample SSSSmetaG_FD_184141 | JGI IMG/M metagenome (GOLD analysis project Ga0209511, IMG submission 184141) | Glacier valley bacterial and archeal communities from Borup Fiord, Nunavut, Canada, to study Microbial Dark Matter (Phase II) - ​SSSS... | ecosystem: Environmental > Aquatic > Freshwater > Ice >... | reverse complement strand
GTCTCGGCGCTGGATGGCTCGACCGCGGGGCTGCTCGCGCGGCTGGGACGGGCCTGATGTCGCGAGGATTGCAGGGCAGAAACTTCAGGGGAACCCAGGTTCGACCACGTCAAATTCGGAGTCAGCGTCCATGCCGCAAGCAGAGCTGGAGGCGGGTGGCAAAGACAAGAGTGCGCCTGGCCTGCGCCCAAACCACCCGGCGAACCACCATGCAGCTTTGATCTTGCGGCCGGCTGGGCACAACCTCGAAGTGGCTTGCCACCAACTGGAGGCCTGACCCTTCCATCCGATCACTCCGCGCTGGTTCTCTGCAATGATGTTCGTCACCGCGTCTCAAGGCCTTTTCACCTCATGACATCCAAATTTCGGTTGCTGCTTGCATGCACGGCGGTGGCCTTGTTCGTCACTGGCTGCAACGATCGCATGCCGGGTCCCGTACCGGTGAGCGCAGCGAGCTCGGCGAACACGGCATCCGCTCCTGTGAGCGACAAGTGGCTGGGCAAGTGGCGTGGCCCGGAAGGTACTTTTCTTCAACTCGCGGGCGGCAGTGGAAAGTACGAACTCACTGTCCAGAACCTGGATGGTCCCCGCACCTTCCAGGGCAAAGCTGCAGGCGATCGGATCGAGTTCGAACGCGACGGCAAGAAAGAGTCTTTGCGCGCTACGAATGGCGCCGAAACAGGAATGAAGTGGCTCAGTGAAAAGTCCGACTGCCTGACAGTTCGGGCCGGTGAAGGCTACTGCCGCGATGGCCAGTGACGCTGTCGAAACCGGGCACCGACGGATGCGCACACAGGATCCGTCTGGCTTCGAACCTGCAAGGTCACTTCTGAAACCAGCATGGATGCTGAGTCTGCTGTCTGCCGTCTTGCTTCCGCAGAGCGCCGTTGCCGCTCCGAATCCTTTCGAGGGGCGCTGGTCCGTCGTGCTGGTCTGTCCGGACACGAGCGACAAGACCGGCCTGGTCAAGGGCTACGAATACGCTTTCACCGTCTCGATTCGTGAAGGCGTCGTGCAGGGAGAGTACGGCGCATCCGGGAAGCCGTCCTCGCTGGTCTTTTCGGGAAAGGTGAGCGACCAAGGCGCGCTCGAAATTACCGCTACCGGAAACACGGGGCAGTCGGACTATGCAGTTGGCAAGGTGGCTCAAGGCACCCGGTACAGCTACACGATGCACGGCAAACTCGATGGCGCAGGCGGTCAGGCCACGCGCCGAGAGCTCCGGCCGTGTACCGCCAGGTTGACCAAGCTCTAGGCCGTGGGCGCCATCACGTGGCGACCAGGCTCCGAAATCGACAGCCCTCGTACCGCCCCGTACGCTGCATCCATCGCCTGTTCGACGATGTGCGCCTTCCACGCATCGGTGTCGGTATAGAAAGCGTCGCGCACCTGTTGCTTGATCGCGGCGCGCGTTTCGGCGCCGGCCTGCGGATGGTTCTGCAGCCACTGGTCGGCACACAGGGCGCCGATCACCTCCTGCTGCGGCAGCGTGCCGTACTCCATGGCGACGCCGGTGTATTCCGCTTGCGCGCACTCCTCGTAGGCGGCCAGCCACATCAGGCCGGTGAGCAGCGCCGAGGTCGAAGAGCCGTCGTAGATCGAGGTGATGCGCTCGCCCCACCACGCCTTCGCCCGTGCGAAGGCCGCGGCTTCGTCTCTGCAGGCGAAGATGCGCTCGCCGACGCCGCTCGGGCCGAGGCCGGTGTGCAGGTCGATCCAGCCGAGGCGTGCGCAGCGCGTGCCGTGTTGGTGCAGCACCTCGCGTAGCGTGCGGTGGCTCCAGGTGGGCTCGAGGCCGCCGTAGAAGATGCCGTTCGGGTGGCGGAACTGCCCGCCCGAGACGGCCTGCTGAGATGCCTTCGCACCCCGCGCTTCGACGAACGCGGCCATCGCTCGAGTGGTTGCCTCGTCGGGCGGCCAGACCTCGGGCACCACGAGATGCGCGATCTCGTCGTAGGCCGAGTTGACCGGAGCCTCGGCGGCGAAGTCGCGGAAATTGCGGTTGAGGTCGACGTTCTCGTTCGTCGTGCGCCGCCACCACGAAAAGCCCCACGGGTTGAGCGCATGCACGTACAGCACGGCCACGCCGGCTGCCTGCAGCGCGGCGTGCCAGGCACCGTCGGCGAGCAGCGCGTTCTGCACGCCCGAGCCGCAGAAACCCTCGACGCCATGGCAGGCGCTGCTGACGATCAGCAGCGCCTCTGCATCGGCCGGCCCGTCGCGCGCGACGTCCATCGCGAGCGCTTCACCGTCGCGGCCGGGCAGTGGGTGCGGATGCGACTCGACGGCGAGCCCGCGCGCTTTTGCAGCCGCCAGAAACTTGGAACGCGCTTCTGCGTAGGTCTGCGCGAAATGGCGGCTCGTGTCGTCGCCGACGTTCATCGCGCGGCAGCAGCCGGTGCGGGCCGCGCCAGCCAGGCCTCCGCCAGCTGCACCCACAGCGAGCCGCCGAGCGGAATCAGCTCGTCGTTGAAGTCGTAGCTCGGGTTGTGCAGCATGCACGGACCCAGGCCATGGCCCATCTCGCGGTGCGTGCCGTCGCCGTTGCCGATGAGGAAGTAGCAGCCCGGTTTTTCGAGCAGGTAGTAGCTGAAGTCTTCGGCACCCATGGTCGGCTCGAACTCGATCACGTTCTGCGGCCCGACCATGTCGCTCATCACCTGGCGCGCGAAGGCGGTCTCGGCCGGGTGGTTGATGGTGGGCGGGTAATTTCGGCGGAACTCGAACGTGCACTCGGCACCGAAGGCTGCACACGTGTGCTCGGCCACTTCCTTCATGCGCCGCTCGATGAGGTCGAGCACCTCGAGCGTGAAGGTGCGCACCGTGCCCTGCATCTCGCAGCTGTCGGGCACGACGTTGGTGGCCTCGCCGGTGTGGATCATGGTCACCGAGATCACGCCGGCGTCGATGGGCCGCTTGTTGCGCGTGATGATGGTCTGGAACGCCTGCACCATCGCGCAGGCCACCGGCACGGGGTCGACCCCGAGGTGGGGCATGGCGGCGTGCGCGCCCTTGCCCTTGACGACGATCTTGAACTCATTGCTCGAGGCGAACGCCGGCCCGCTCTTGAGGGAAAACTGGCCCGCCTTCAGGCCGGGCCAGTTGTGCGCGCCGAAGATCGCCTCCATCGGGAACTTTTCGAAGAGACCCTCCTTCATCATTTCGCGAGCGCCGCCGCCGCCTTCTTCGGCCGGCTGGAACACGAGGTAGACCGTGCCGTCGTAGTTCCTGTGCTTCGACAGGTGCTTGGCCGCGGCCAGCAGCATCGCGGTGTGGCCGTCGTGGCCGCAGGCGTGCATCTTTCCGGGCGAGGTGCTCTTGTGCGCGAAGGTGTTCTTCTCGGTGATGGGCAAGGCGTCCATGTCGGCGCGCAGGCCCACGGCGCGGTCGCTCGTGCCGTTCTTGAGGATCGCGACGATGCCGGTCTTGCCCAGCCCGCGGTGGAAGGGCACGCCCCAGGCGGTGAGCTGCTCCGCGATCAGATCGGCGGTGCGGTTCTCCTGGAAGCAGAGTTCCGGATGGGCATGGATGTCGCGGCGGACGGCGGCGATCTGAGCTGCGTCGGCGAGGATGGATTCGATGACTTGCATGGCGGGCACGCTCCTTGAACACCCATCTTACCGGGCACCATCGATCCGTCGCAGGGCCCTGTGCCATCATTTCACGATGCCCTCGACAACGGTCCGCGCCGCCTGCCCGCACGACTGCCCCGACACCTGCGCGATGCTGGTGACGGTGGAAGACGGCGTGGCGGTCAAGGTGCATGGCGATCCCGGCCACCCCACCACGCACGGTGCGCTGTGCACCAAGGTCTCGCGCTACCCCGAGCGCACATATCACCCTGAGCGCCTGCTGCACCCGATGAAGCGCATCGGGCCCAAGGGCAGCGGCCGGTTCGAGCGCGTGTCGTGGGCCGACGCGCTGAGCGACATCGCAGCGCGGCTGAAGGCCATCGCCGGAGAAGACGGTTGCAACGCCGAGGCCATCGTTCCCTACAGCTACGCCGGCACGATGGGCTTGCTGCAGGGCGAGAGCATGGCAGCCCGCTTCTTCCACCGTCTGGGCGCTTCGCGGCTCGACCGCACCATCTGCTCCTCGGCCGGCGGCGAGGCCCTGGCCGCGACCTACGGCGCCAAGCTCGGCATGCACGTCGAGCACTACGCCGAGAGCCGGCTGATCGTCATCTGGGGCAGCAACTCGATCGCCTCGAACCTGCACTTCTGGACGTATGCGCAGGCCGCCAAACGCGCTGGCGCGAAGCTCGTGTGCATCGACCCGCGGCGCACCGACACGGCAACGAAGTGCCATGAGCACATCGCGCTCTTGCCCGGCACCGACGGCGCACTCGCGCTCGGCCTGATCCACGAGCTGATCGTGGGCGACTGGCTCGATCACGACTACATCGATCGCCACACCGAAGGCTGGCCCGCTCTGCGCGAGCGCGCGCTGCAGTGGCCGCCCGAGCGCGTGGCCGCCATCTGCGGCATCGGCGTCGAACAGGTGCGCTCGCTAGCGCGCGACTACGGCACCACGAAGCCAGCTGCGATCCGCCTCAATTACGGCATGCAGCGCGCGCGTGGCGGCGGCAACGCCGCTCGGCTGGTCGCGATCCTGCCGTGCCTGGTGGGAGCGTGGCGGCACCGTGCAGGCGGCATGCTGCTTTCGGCCTCGGGCTGGTTTCGCCATGCGCGCGACGATGCTGCGCTCGGCCGGCCCGACCTCATCGCGAAGTCGGGCGTGGCCAACCCGCGCACGATCAACATGAGCACCATCGGCGACGACCTGCTGCGCGAGAGCAGCGCCGCGTTCGGCCCGAAGATCAAGGCGCTCGTGGTCTACAACAGCAACCCGGTCGCCGTGGCGCCCGACTCCTCGAAGGTGGCGCGCGGCTTCGCCCGCAGCGATCTGTTCACGGTGGTGCTCGAGCATTTCATGACCGACACGGCCGACCTCGCCGACTACGTGCTGCCCGCCACCACGCAGCTCGAGCACCTCGACCTGCACACGAGCTACGGCCACACCTACGCCATCGTCAACGAAGTCGCGATCGCACCGCTCGGCGAAGCCAGGCCGAACACGCAGATCTTTCGCGAACTCGCCGCGGCGATGGGTTTCGACGAGCCGTGCTTCGCCGAGACCGACGAGCAGCTCGCGCGCATCGCGTTCCGCCCGCGCAGCGAAGGCGGCTTCGACTTCGCACACCTGCGCACGCACGGCTGGCAACGGCTCGACGTGGCCGAGGCGCCGTTCGCCGAGGGCGGCTTCGCGACGCCGAGCGGCAAGTGCCTGATCGACGCGCCGGGCTTCGGCGTACCCGACTACGTGGCGAACCACGAATCGGCATCGAGCACGCCCGAGCTGGCCACGCGCTTTCCGCTGGCGATGATCTCGCCACCGGCGCGCAACTTCCTGAACTCGAGCTTCGTCAACGTGAAGAGTCTGCGCGACATCGAAGGCGAGCCGGTGCTCGAGATCTCGGCCGCCGATGCGCACGCACGCGGCATCGTCGGCGGCGAGCCGGTGCGCGTGTTCAACGAGCGCGGCAGCATCGTCTGCCAGGCGGTGGTCGGCGAGAGGGCGCGCGCGGGCGTGGTCAACGGGCTCGGCGTATGGTGGAAGAAGCTGGGCTCCGACGGCAAGAACGTCAACGAGCTCACGCACCAGCGGCTCACCGACATCGGCCGCGGGCCGAGCTTCTACGACTGCCTGGTCGAGGTCGAGCCGGCGCACGGCCTGGCCGGTGCGGCGGGTGCGCATGCGCCGGCAGCGGCCGCCGCGTGACGCGTGGCGGGCTGCGCACGCGGGCCATCGTCGTCATGAGCGTGGCGAGCTCCGTGATCGCGCTGCTGATCGCCGGCAGCGCCGTCTGCCTGACCTCGGGCTGCACCACGCTCGGCTATTACGCGCAGTCGGCGCGCGGCCACCTCGCACTGCTGAGCGACGCGAAGCCGGTGAGCGTGTGGCTCGCCGACCCGGCCACGCCCGAGGCGTTGAAGCAGCGTCTGGCACTCGCGCAGCAGATGCGCGATTTCGCCGTCGCCGAGCTGCACGAGCCCGACAACGCGAGCTACCGCCGCTATGCCGACCTGCATCGCAACGCGGCGGTGTGGAACGTCGTTGCCGCGCCCGAGCTCGGCCTGACGCTCAAGACCTGGTGCTTCGCGGTGGTGGGCTGCGTGGCGTATCGCGGCTACTACGCGGAGGCCGATGCCGCGCACGAGGCCGCTGCGCTGCGCACAGAAGGGCTGGAGGTCTCGGTATATCCGGTGCCCGCGTATTCCACGCTCGGCCGCTTGCCCGAATCGTCGTGGCTGGCCGACCCGTTGCTCAACACCTTCATCGGCTACGGCGAAGCCGATCTCGCCAGCCTCATCTTCCACGAGCTCGCGCACCAGGTCGCCTTCGCGCCGGGCGACACGCTGTTCAACGAATCGTTCGCCACCTCGGTCGAGAAGATCGGCACCGTGCGCTGGCTGAAGGAACGCTCGACCGACGCCGTGCGATCGGAATACGAGCGCAACGAAACGCGCCGGCACGATTTTCGCGAGCTCACGCTCCGCTACCGTAGCCGGCTCTCTGCGCTCTACGCGAGCCCCATCGACGACGCCGCCAAGCGTGCCGGCAAGGCCGCACTCTTCGCCGAGATGCGCGCCGAGCACGCTGCGCTCAAGGCCGGTCGCTGGAATGGTTATGCCGGCTACGACGGCTGGTTTGCACGCGCGAGCAACGCATCGCTCGGCGTGCTCGCCGCCTACAACCAGCTCGTGCCCGGTTTCGAGCGCCTCTACGAGCGGGAGGGCCGCGACTTCCCCCGCTTCTACGCCGAGGTCAGGCGCCTCGTTGCACTGCCTGCAACCGATCGCCGCGCCGCTTTGGACGCAGGCGCGCCGCCTGATGCCAGCTCAACCGTCACACCACCCCGGAACTGATCGCCATGGCCGACATCCACATCCACCGCGCGCATTCACTCGGCTTGGCCAAGGCCCGCAAGATGGCCTGGAAGTGGGCCGAGGCGGCCGAGCAGAAGTTCGGCATGGAGTGCACTGTGATCGAAGGCGAGACCAGCGACGTGGTCGAGTTCACGCGATCGGGCGTCGACGGCCAGCTGCTGGTCGAGGCGGCTGCTTTCGACCTCACCGCAAGGCTCGGGTTTCTGGTGGGCGCGTTCCGGCAGAAGATCCAATCGGAGATCGAAGCGAACCTCGATCAGCTGCTCGCCGGCAGCGTCAGGAGCACGACCGAGAAGAAGACCCGCAGCAGGAAGAGCTGAAGCTGGAAGAGCCCAGGCTGACGGACCGCAGGCTACGTCGAACGCCGCGCAGCGAAAGTGGACGCGCAGCCTCCGCTCTCGCCTATTTGAGCGAGTCGATCAGGTCGACGTATTCCTGCATCGCCTCGTCTTTCGGCTTGCCGGCGAAGCCGTTCCACGCGTCCCACTTGGCACGGCCGACCATGTCGGCGAAGCCGGGGCGCTTGCCTTCGGCATCACCGCTCGAGGCCTGCTTGTACAGGCCGTAGAGCTTGAGCAGCGTGGCGTTGTCGGGTTTTTCGGGCAGGCCCTTCGAATCGGCAACGGCTTGCTCGAACTGCGAATGGAGGTCGGCCATGTCTTGTCTCCCGTGGGTCTTGTTGCGTAGTGAAAGTCGCGATTGACGCAGGGGATGTTACCCAGCATCTTGAGCGCCCTTTCGCCCGGAGCTGCTTGTGCCCACTGCCACCGCCAGCCGCGTCACGCGCGAACCCATGTCGAAGGTCGATACCGCCTGGCTGCGGATGGACAACGACGTCAACCTGATGATGATCGTGGGCGTCTGGCTGCTCACGCCGGCGCTGCCGTACGAAGTGCTCTGCTCGCGCATCGAAGACAAGCTGCTGAAGTACGGGCGCTTTCGGCGCTGCGTGATGCATGGCGCGGCCGGTGCGCACTGGGCCGACGACGAAAGCTTCGACATCCATCGCCACGTCGTGCGCGAGCGGCTCAAGCGCACGCGCGGGCAGAGCGAGCGCAGTGAGCTGCAGGCTCGCGTGGGCGAGCTCGCCTCCACACCGCTCGATGCCGATCGGCCGCTTTGGCAGTTCCATCTGGTCGAGGGCTACCAAGGCGGCAGTGCGTTGATCGCGCGCGTGCACCACTGCATCGGCGACGGCATCGCGCTCATCTCCGTGATGATGACGATCACCGATGGCGGCATCGACCCGCCGAGCCGCAGGAAGCGCACGATCGAAGCAGTCGGCGAGAGTGCCGACTGGCTGGCCGACACGGTGCTCAAGCCGCTCGGTGGCCTCTCGGTCAAGGCCGCCGGCATCGTCGAGGCATCGGTCGCGCGCACGCTCGAGCTGCTGGCCGATCCGCAGCGGGGCCTGCGCGGCACGCTCGACAGCGCACGCCTCGGCGCCCAGGTGATGAAAGACGTGGCGGCGATGGCGCTGATGCCCGACGACTCGCCCACGCTCCTCAAGGGTCGGCCGAGCGGCATCAAGCGCGTGGCGTGGGGCGAGCCGCTGCCGCTGGCCGACGTGAAGGCCGTGGGCAAGGCGCTCGGCTGCTCGGTCAACGACGTGCTGCTCGCGCTGGTGGCCGGCAGCATCGGCCACTGGCTGCGCGAGCAGGGCGACGACCCGGCCGGCAAGGAAATCCGCGCCATGGTGCCGGTAAACCTGCGGCCGCTCGAGCACGCCTGGAAGCTCGGCAACCGTTTCGGCCTCGCGCCGCTGGTGCTGCCCATCGGCATCGAGAACCCGGTCGCCCGCGTGGCCGCGGTGCGTGCGCGCATGAACGAGCTGAAGGCGAGCTACCAGCCGATGCTCGCGTTCGCCGTGCTCACCGTCGCGGGCCAGGCGCCCAAGCCCGTGCAGGACATGATCCTCGGGCTGTTCTCGAAGAAGTCGACCGCGGTGATGACCAACGTGCCCGGCCCGGCCGAACCGCTGCGCTTTTGCGGCTCGACTCTGCGCCAGACCATGTTCTGGGTGCCGGCCTCGGGCGACATCGGCGTGGGCGTGAGCATCCTCTCGTACGGCGGCGGCGTGCAGTTCGGCCTCATCACCGACGACGCGCTCTGCCACGATCCGCAGGCGATCGTCGACGGCTTCGAGCCCGAGTTCGAGAAGCTGCTGTTGCTGACGCTGATGCTGCCCTGGGCCGCTTGAGCGCAGGGGTCGTCGCCGGCCCGATCAGTCTTCCAGCTCGGCCTTGGCCATCTCCACGTCGAGCCGCTCCATCGCATCGAGCGGTTCGCAGGCGGCGGCTGCTTCGTAGAGCTGGGTCGCTTCCTTCATGCGCTTGTCGCCTTCGAGCATCACCAGCCCGTTGGCGTATTCGATCATCGCGATGGCGGACGACGGGTTGAGCTTGAGCGCGCTCTTGTAGTAAGCCAGGCCGGCGTCCTTGCTGGCGCCTTGGGTGCGGCCGAGCAGCGAGCCGACCTTGTCGATCACCTCGGCGTGGAACGCACCGAGCGCGATGTGCGCATCGGCATGTTTGGGTGAGAGCTTGATCGTGGTCTCGAGCGCGCCCTTGACCTTGGCGCCGAGTCCTTGCGCGAGCGCTTTCGCAATCGAGATGCCCTGGCTGTAGCGACCGAGCGCATACGCCGTGAAGTACCACGCGTTGGCGTCTTTCGGGTCTTGCTGGGTGCGCTTCTCCGCACGCTCCGAGACCTCGAGCAACAAGATGAGCTTCGCCTTCTCGCTGCCTTCGAGATAAGTCGCGTAGATCGCCTGAGCCTTGTTCGCCACCGTCATGCCGGCGTGCGCACCGGCAGCATCGGCCTTCAGGCCGGCCTCGGCGGCCTTCTGGAATTCGCCCGCGTGAAACAGCGCCCACGCGGCGAGCACCTTCTCGTCTTTCGGCAACGGCTCGGCGTCGCCCTGGTGCAGGCGTGCCCACTTTTTCTTCAGCGTCGCCGGGTCGTAGGTGTAGGCGTCCGCGTCGTGCGGAAAGGGTTTCCATTGAGCCATCGTCAGTCTCCTCCGTTGGATGCGTGGTAGCGGGCGGCGAGCGCGTGCAGGTGCTCGCGGCCTTCGCTGTCGAGATAGGGCAGCAGCAGGCCGAGCACGTGGAACGCGCCGCGCAGCAGGGCCGCGCCGGCCTGCTCGGGCTCGAGCGCTCGGCGCGGGTCGCGCACGAACTCGAAGCTGAGCCAGTAGGTGAGCACCACCACCATCGCGGTGGCCACGGGCGCGGCGTCGCGCGGTTCGATCGCCAGGCCGTGCGCGTGCGAGATGCCGGCCAGCACGGCCTGCACGGCGCGCGTCTCGTGCTGCAGCACGAACTGGAAATGGGTCTCGAGCTTGCGGTGGTTCGAGAGCAGGTCGTTGAGGTCGCGATACAGGAACCGGTAGTCCCAGATCAACTCGAAGTGCATGTGGAAGAAGAGCCACGCGTCTTCGACGTCGGCCACGTCGTCGGCCGCGCGCAGCAGCTCGGAGAGTGCGGCCTCGTAGCGGTCGAAAAGCCTGGTGATGAGCTCTTCCTTGGCCGGGTAGTGGTAGTAGAGGTTGCCCGGGCTGATGCCGAGTTCGGCCGAGATCAGCGTGGTGGAGACGTTGGGCACGCCGAAGCGGTTGAACAGGGCCAGCGTCGTGTCGAGGATGCGTTCTGCGGTGCGGCG
>Ga0209511_1004182_pt1 | contig 10616 bp, 7 predicted proteins | sample SSSSmetaG_FD_184141 | JGI IMG/M metagenome (GOLD analysis project Ga0209511, IMG submission 184141) | Glacier valley bacterial and archeal communities from Borup Fiord, Nunavut, Canada, to study Microbial Dark Matter (Phase II) - ​SSSS... | ecosystem: Environmental > Aquatic > Freshwater > Ice >... | reverse complement strand
AGGTCAATATTACCAGTATAATTAACGCAAATGCCCACTTCATGTAAAAAGGTAACAGCAGCTTTTCTTTCATTTAGTAAATTTTAATGAAGTTTTTATAAATGTAGAATATTTATGCTTTAATGTTAATAAACTTATTTGTATTAATAAATCTGTATAAGATACAACAGGTATTAAAACTTATTTGCTGTTTTTTAGAAAATATTTCAAAAGTGCTGATAGAATATGTAATTTGGATCTATGCAAAAAATACCAAAGTTTTTAAAAATAATTGTTTGTTTGTTTTATTTTTTAGTACTGACATTTAAAATCCATGCACAGAATATTTTTTTGCCTCCGTTGGTGCCCATGTCAACAATAAATGAGTTTCATCCTATCACGCATTCACCAAGTCTTGGTCTTTTGACCAGCCGACTCAGCATAGGAAAGTTAACCCTCGTCCTTTTCTATCCGATGAATTATACAATTATCTTCTTTTGGTAACCGAGACATGTGACCTTTTATTCCTAACTTTATTCTATAATAAAATCACGTCCTAATACAATATATTGCCTTCTGGTATTTAAAAAAGTCTTTCTGAAAACTTAAGCTGCAATATTATAAACGCATCAGCAAACACTAAGCGACATACCAGACTTAATAGAGTAAAACCAAAACAATAAAAAAATACAAAAAAATTAATGATTACTTTATCTATAATCTTTCAAATTGTAATAGCCCTGGCAATCTTAATTATATGGGTATTTAGATTTTACAAAGTAGAAGTAGAATTTAGAAACTATCACTTAAGCGACTTAACCCGAAATCTTGTTGGCGCAAGCAAAATTTCCCTATCAACCTTATTGGTAGCCGGTATATGGTATCCAGGTTTGGTGCTTATTCCCGCACTGCTTATGGCTTTGCTTATGGTAGCAGCACAGTATTATCATTTTCAAGCAAAACACCCTTGGCTCTACCATGTGCTTTCTTTTTTACTCTTACTGATGTGTCTTTTTATTGCAGCAGTATCAGCTAAATTATTGTAAGACATGACTTTTCTCAATATCCTTATTGTTATTTCAAGTGTGTCGTTTTTACTTTATGGGATTTCATATTTCGCAACCACAAACATGAAAATTGAGTTTAAACGATTTGGACTCGAAAAATTTGGCGCACTTACAGCAGTTCTAGAAATATTGGGTGCCCTCGGTCTGCTTCTAGGTATGAGTTTGCATCCTATATTACTTGTATCATCAGGAGGACTAACTGTACTAATGCTTCTGGGTGTCATAGTCAGGATAAAAATGAAAGACAGTCTCCTGATATCAACTCCTGCTACAATTTATATGCTGTTAAATGGCTGTATATTTTACCTAGCTTTTTAGTGGGTTAATAATTTAGAACATTGAAATTTTTTTCACCCTATATTCAGGATTCTTGTACAATCGCAGAGATAATCTCTAGCATAAATGAGGTGTGGCGATGTGCGGTAGCTTTCTGTGCAGCTATTTATAAAACCACCATTTCTTCTCAGCAATGTCTCTGACCTTTTATGACTTTACGTACCTTAAATAATTTCTTTTTTCTCCCCCATTTTTTTACGAAAAAGGTATAGACCAAGTTGGTTTGCTAAAACATTTTTTTTGATAAATAGAAATTTCACAAAGCGGGTCAGCAATGGGCGCTTTCAAAGCCTTATAAATATTTTGTTAGGACACATCAATTTTTCTCTCCACTAAAAAATGATTTATATTTCCAGAATAAATAACTGCTTCATGATAAAAAAAATTAGCTGCTTCATTCTTTTGCTTTCATTTTTTACAGGTGCCACAGCACAAACAAAAAAAGACTCTTCCTTATCAGACCTCAACAATTATTTTAAATCTGTAAAATGGCGCTCCATCGGTCCATTCCGTGGCGGACGTTCTGTAACTGCTACGGGTGTGCCGGGTAACATCAATACCTATTATATGGGCACAACCGGTGGCGGTTTATGGAAGACGGAAGACATGGGCATTACCTGGAATAACATCTCCGACGGTTTTTTTAAAACAGGTTCTGTGGGTTCAGTATCAGTGGCAGAAAGTGATGCCAATGTAGTGTATGTAGGAATGGGTGAACATGCAGTACGTGGTGTAATGACGAGTAGCGGTGATGGTGTTTATAAATCAACAGATGCAGGCAAAAGCTGGAAAAAAAAGGGACTTGATCTTACACAGCACATTGCCCGTGTGGTAATCCATCCAAAAAATCCTGACATTGTTTTTATTGCGGCACAGGGTGCTTTGTACAGCAAATCAAAAGAACGGGGTATTTATAAATCAACCGACGGCGGTAATACCTGGAAAAATGTATTGTATGTGGATGATAAAACAGGCTGTGCAGAATTATCAATGGATATAAACAACCCATCTATTTTGTATGCAGCTATGTGGGAACATGGTCGCCAGCCGTGGAAAGTAACCAGCGGTGGCCCCGGCAGCGGATTGTATAAATCAACAGACGGCGGAGAGCACTGGGAAAAAATGCAGGAAGGCCTGCCAAAAGAAATGGGTAAAATGGCCATAGCTGTTTGCAGGTCTAATTCAGAAAAAGTATTTGCTTTAATTGAAAGCGACTGGGACAAAGAAGCAGGCGGTTTATATGTTTCTAACAATGCCGGTAAAAGCTGGAGCCAGGTAAGCAGTGATCACCGTATAATTGGAAGGGCATGGTATTATATAAAATTGTTTACCGATCCGTTAAATGAAAACGTGCTGTATGTAATGAATGCCCCGGCCATGCGTTCTATTGACGGTGGAAAAAACTGGGAAGATATTTCGGCAACCCACGGTGATCATCATAACCTCTGGATAAATCCAAATAATTCAAACAACATGATTATTGCAGATGATGGTGGGGCAGCCATTACGTTTAATCAGGGTAAAACATGGAGTTCACAAAACAATATGCCTACGGCACAGTTTTACCGTATTAATGCAGACAATCAGTTTCCATATCACATTTATGGAGGCCAGCAGGATAACAGTTCTGTAAATATTACCAGCAGGGAATTGGGGAGTGCCGGCATCAGCAATACTGGCTGGTCTCATTCTGCAGGTGGCGAAAGTGCTTTTCTTGCATTTGACCCCGATGATCCACAATATGTTTTAGGCGGTAGTTATCAGGGCACTATCGAAGTACTGAATACAAAAGCAAAAGCCAGCACAAACATTATGGCGGCCCCCATTCAATACCTTGGCCGGGATGCAAAAGATATTAAATACCGTTATAACTGGAATGCTCCCATCATCTGGAGCAGGCATGAACCAAATGTATATTATCATGGCTCACAATATTTATTAAAAACAACCGACATGGGTAAAACATGGACGGAAGCTTCGCCCGATCTTACCCGCAACGAAAAAGAAAAACAGGGACGGCCCGGTGTTCCCTTTACAAACGAAGCTGTGGGTGGAGAAAATTATGGCACACTTGCCTACGTTAAAGAATCACCATTTGAAAAAGGTGTAATCTACACAGGGAGTGATGATGGTTTGGTTCATATTACAAAAGATGGTGGTGCTCATTGGCAGAATATTACACCGGCAGGTTTGCAGGAATGTTTGATTAATGCTATTGAAATTTCACCGTTTGATAAAGCCACGGCATACATAGCTACCACCCGCTATAAATTTAATGATCATACGCCGGGTTTGTATAAAACAACCGACTATGGTAAAACATGGAGTAAAATAAACAATGGCATTCCTGCCAGTGCTTTTACCCGTGTGGTAAGGGAAGATGATCAGCGAAAGGATCTGTTGTTCGCAGGCACAGAACTGGGTATATATATTTCATATAATGGTGGAAAAGAGTGGGTACCTTTTCAATTAAATTTTCCTGTTACTCCGGTTACTGATTTAAAAATTCATCAGGGTAATTTAATTGCTGCAACATCAGGACGTGCATTTTGGATACTGGATGATTTGAGTTTGATTCGTCAGTATAAAAAAGATACCTCCAATATTATAATGTTTGAACCATCACCCGCTTACCTTGTAAATGGCAGCAGCGAATTAGATGAAAGCAAACCTGATTTTGACGGCACCAATAAATACCGTGGTGTTAATCCTGCAACAGGAGTGGTAATGTATTATCAACTGCCTTCACTAAAAGATTCATCTGCAATTGTAATGATGGAAATAAAAGATGCGGCCGGAAACCTGGTTCACAGCTTTAGCTCAAAAGCTGACAGTACGTATAAAAAATATGATGGCGCTCCACCGAAGGAACCCGTATTAACCAAAGAAAAAGGACTGAACCGTTTTGTATGGAACATGCGCCACGCCACCATTCCCGGCATACCAAATGTGTACATAGAAAGCAGCTTCCGTGGTCATAAAGCCATACCTGGTACTTATACCATTACATTAAAAGCAGGCGAACAGCAAGCCAGCACCAAGGCAATTATTTTAGCCAATCCATTATATTCTACCACGCCGGCTTCATATACCGTTTACAACAGCACCATGAGTGCTATGGAAGCAGACGTTACCATCATGCATAAAATGATCAACACAATGGATGCAAAAAGAAGCCAACTGGAACAGATGATGACCACACTTTTACCAACTGAAAAATATACAGCCATTAAAACACAGGGAGCCGCTTTGGTAAAACGCATGAAAGCCTGGGATGAAGATATGATTCAGCGGAAGTCAACAGCTTACGATGATGTAGAAAATTTTCCCAATAAATTTTCTGCAAATTATATGTTTCTGCTGAACCAATCAGAGAGTGAAATTCCGGAAATCAATCAGCCTGCACTCGATCTTTTAAAAGAGTTAAATGCACAATGGACACTATTAAAAAACAGGGGAACCGATTTACTCAGTAAAGATATTCCTGCTTTTAATCAAACGCTTTGGCAGGCCGGCGTTGGTGCGATATGGAAGAATTGAGAAGCGTTTTTATGACGGTGGTGCATTTTAAAATATTCCTAAGACTAAATAGTCAGAGCCTGGTTGTGTGTCTCACTCAATGTTCGGTAAAATTTTCTACGAAATTTTAAACATAAAAATTATACACTGCAATACCAAGTCTTAATATCCGTAGAGTTGAGCAAAGCGTCTTTACGGATTTGTAATAAAGATGAGTATTTACCTGTTAAAGTTTTCTTCATCAAACTAATCTGTCGCTTGCAACGTTCGCTAAAATCTTCCCAAAAATATTAAACATATCAGAGGCGAGCAGCGAACAAATCATTCTGTTTATGTTTCAATTTTTACAACCCAAATATTTTATCGCATCATTCTATTTATAAATTGTTTTAAAAAGGTTTTCAATTAATTTTATGTCTACCACAAACTATTGTTATGAAAAAACTATTGCTGCATTTTTCATTTGTAATTATAAGTACGCAGGCATTTGCACAAAAGACTCCTGTAATTCCTGTTAAAGATTTAATACCTGCAGGAGTACAGGTTACCATTACAAAAGGAAGTAACACCATAGCAGGAAAAAATATAGATTATACCACACATACAGGTTATTTAGATCTAAAAAATGATACAGGTAAACTCGTAGCTAAAATATTTTTTACCTATTATAAAAAAGATGGCGATGCAGAAAATAAAAGGCCTATCTGTTTTACGTTTAATGGCGGCCCGGGCTCATCATCTGTATGGTTACACATGGGTGGCCTGGCTCCTAAAAGAGTGTTGTTAAAAGATGATGGCACAGCAACAGCACCTCCTTACAAAATTTTAGACAATGAGTACAGCTGGTTAGATAAAACAGACCTTGTATTTATTGATCCTGTGGCTACGGGGTTTAGCCGTCCGGCAGCCGGAGAAAGCCCAAAACAATTTCATGGCTTTGTAGAAGATGTGCAATCTATAGCATCTTTTATCAGGCACTTTCTATCACGCTACCAAAGGTGGGGCTCACCAAAATACCTGGCAGGAGAAAGCTATGGCACTACAAGAGCAGCAGGCCTGTCAAAATATTTACAGGATAGTTACCGAATATATTTTAATGGAATATTTCTCATTTCTCCGGTACTTAATTTTGGTACAAACGATTATTATATAGGTAATGATCTGCCACGTGCATTGTATATTCCATCATACACAGCCGCTGCATGGTACCATAAAAAACTTGCACCTGCTTTACAAACAGACTTACAAAAAACCTTGAGAGAAAGTGAAAAATTTGCATTAGGTGATTATGCAGCTGCGTTAATAAAAGGAGGCTGGATGACCGAGGCAGAAAAAAACAACATCGCCGAAAAAATGAGTTATTACACAGGCTTGAGCAAAGAATATTGCCTTGCAGCAAACCTGCGGGTAGATGAAAATCGCTTTTACAAAGAACTGAGGAGAGCAGACGGATTAACTATTGGCAGATTGGATGCACGCTTTACCGGGCGGGACTTTGATGATGTAGGTGAAGGGGTAAGTTATGACCCATCCTTTGCAAATATTGATGGTCCATTCACATCTGCTATTAATGATTATTTTGAGAAAGACTTAAATTTTAAAGAAGATAAAGCGTACAATATTTTTGGAAGCGTTACTCCATGGAATTACAGTAATGTACAAAACCAGTTTTTAAATGTTGCAGAAAACCTGCGGGATGCTATGACAAAAAACCCGGCATTAAAAGTTTATGTTGGATCCGGCTATTATGATTTTGCCACACCATATTTTACCGCACAGTATGATATTGAACACATGTTTCTTCGCCCAGAAGCAAGAAAAAACATCAAACAATATTTTTACAATGCAGGGCATATGTTCTACATAAACAAACCCGATATGATACAGTTTAAAAAAGATGTAGACGCTTTTTTTGACTCGAGCAGTATTGTAAAGAATTAGTGTTTTAAGAGAACAGTCTTATCAACCCTTCTCACATTCAAGGAATTCCGCTTCATGATTTTTCTGTAACTTTAATTATTAAAAAGTTAAACAATATGCAATACGGTCAGATAAGCATAGATCCCCTGGTTATGAGTGGTGCGGCAGTATTTGCAGGTACAAGAGTTCCTATTAAAAACCTGTTTGACTACATTGAAGGTGGGGATGATCTTTCAGAATTTTTAGATGATTTTCCTTCGGTGACGAAAGACGCTGCATTAAGTGTTTTAGAAATGGCTAAACAGTCTCTTACTTCAGAAAAAGCATTACATGAAAATTTTGCTTGATGAAAGTTTGCCCCGCAAATTAAAAAATGACTTTCCTCCCGATCATGAAATTTTTTCAGTTAGAGATATGAATTGGTTAGGAAAAAAGAATGGTGAGTTACTGCAATTAATAATTGAGAATAAATTTGAAATATTTGTAACTGTTGACAGAAATCTTCCTTACCAACAAAATCTACAAAGACTTCCCTTTACCATATTTGTTCTGTGTGCAGTTAATAACAGAAGAGATACGCTTCAAAAATTAGTACATGCTATATTTGAAAAAATAAACAACGGAGCATTACAAAATGTAGTAGAAATAATGTAGACATTTTGCAATTTTAATTAATCCTAACACACATCACATTTTAATGAAGTATTTAATAATCATCACTCTCTTACTTTCCGTCACATCTAACATTTTTGCACAAACGGCTATAAATCCAGCCAACATTGATATAGTAAGAGATAGTTTTGGTGTACCGCATATTTTTGGCAAGACAGACCCGGAAGTAGCTTACGGGCTTGCATGGGCAGAAGCCGAAGATGAATTTGCAAGTATGCAGCAATTACTATTACCTGTAAAAGGTTTAATGGGCAAAGTATTAGGCAAGCCAGGAGCTGCCGGCGATTATGCATTTGCATTGTTTCGCTGCAAAGATATTACAGAAGAAAAATGGAGCACTTTATCGCCCGCATTTATAAAATATATTACAGGATATGTTCAGGCGCTTAACCTTTATGCTGCTAAACACAAAAGCGAGGTACTCAATAAAAATTTATTCCCCATAACACTCAAAGAATTTGTTTCCTCCTCCGTATTTGCGCTTACTATTTTTAACGGAGCCGACGGTGCTTTGCAAAGAATATTTAATAATACTGAACCTGAAGCACCGGAGTTAAATAAAAAAGGCAGTAACTCCGCTGCTGTATTAAATACAAAAACAACTACCGGCGAATCTTTTTTACTGATAAATGCACACCAACCAAATACCGGCCCGCAGGCATTTTACGAAGCGCACATTTGCAGCGAAGAAGGCCTGAATGTTTTAGGAGGTTTGCTTGCAGGCGCACCCTGTATTTTACATGGCGTAAATGAAAACTTAGGTTGGGCACATACAGTAAATTATTGCGACAGGATTGATGAATACCAACTACAAATGAATCCTGAAAATGCCATGCAGTATATGTTTGACGGGCAATGGACCAACCTTGAAGTAAAAACAATCAAGCTTTCTATAAAAGGAGTTCCAATAAAAATAAAACGGAAAGTTTACTGGAGTAAGTATGGTGCAACAATGAAAAACAAGACTGGTTTCTATTCCATAAGATTGGGTGCAAATATGAAGATCGGCGAATTAGACCAGTGGTACCAAATGGACAAAGCAAAAAATTACACAGAATTTTATGCGGCATTAAGCAAACAGGAGTTAAGCATGTTTAATATTATGTACGCAGATAAACATGATACTATTTTTTACATAAATAATGCTTTAATGCCTGTTAGAAACTCAGGTTATAATTGGCTGAAAACGTTACCCGGAAATACAAGTAATACATTATGGACAAATTTTAGAAACATAAAAGAACTGCCGCAATATATAAATCCCTCCAGTGGATTTTTATTTAATACAAACCATTCTTCTTTTTTAGCGACAGCCGCCGCTGATAATTTAAAAGCATCTTCATTTGCAAAACAGGATGGTTGGGAAACTTATAACTTAAACAGAAGTGTTCGTTTTATGGAACTGTTTCCACAAAATGAAAAATTAAATTACGAGCAATTTAAAGTCATAAAGTTTGACAGACAATTGCCGGCTGTATTGCAATACAATTACAATATTGACAGCATGTTTGTATTGAATGAAAATGAATATCCGCAATACGCATCCATTATTTCTACATTAAAAAACTGGGATAAAAAAGGTAACATTGAAAGCAAAGGCGCAGCAATATTTTTATTGTCGTACGAGTATTTAAAAAAGAAATTAAAGGGGCAGAACCCACGAAAAATTACCAAAGCTGAAGCTGTTGAAACTTTTAATTATGTAAATAATTACCTGCAAACAAATTTTGCTAAAACAGGTATTGCTTTAGGCGACTTACAAAAATTGGTGAGAGGAAAAAGAGAATGGCCTTTGGGTGGTTTCCCGGATGTATTATCACCACAGTGGACTGCACCAATGAAAAATGGCAGATTAAAATCTATAGGTGGTGATGGTTTAATAATGTTTGTACGTTTTGCAAAAGATGGTTTGCCCAAAATAGAAACTATTAATATGTATGGGGCAAGCAGTCACTCCGAAAGCAAACATTTTGATGACCAGGTAGAAATGTATTTACAGCAAAAAACAAAACGGATGACATTGGATAAACAAGAGATTTATAAAAATGCCGAAAGAATTTATAATCCTCAATAAATTCTATTCGTCCATAAGTGTGTAGTCTTTTACATTTATTCGTACATAAAAGTGTAATCTCCGCTTCGTAGTAAATTAACTTATTTTCTATCCGTGTCATTGGTGAATATTTATCTACTACATAATAAAAGCTAAATAGATATTCGAGTGTTCACGGGCTGGCGGATAGAAGTGGAAATCCTTTTTGCTGCCTTTGAGCAAAAAGATTGTAACGTAGAGCCGCAACAAATGTTGAACAAAGTTTCTTTAGCACACAGCCCCAAGCAATTTTTATAAACTTGGTCAAATAATTGCCTGCTACCAAACACTGTTATAAAATAGGTACAACCCTCAATTTTCTATAATATTGCAAGTCAAAAAAAATAAATAAATAATCTAACATAAACTTATGTGCGGAATTGTAGGATACACAGGCCCACGAGAGGCATACCCAATAATTTTAAAGGGGCTTAAAAGACTTGAATACAGAGGTTACGACAGCAGTGGTGTAGCTTTGCTACACGATGGCAAACTGGATGTTTATAAAAAGAAAGGCAAAGTTGCTGAGCTGGAAGAAAGCCTTATAGGTAAAAATCTGCATGCAAATATTGGAATTGGGCACACACGGTGGGCCACACATGGCGAGCCAAGCGATAGAAATTCTCACCCGCACACATCTGCAAGCGGAAGGCTTAGCATGATACATAATGGTATTATTGAAAATTATGCCCCACTTAAAAAAGAATTAATAAGCAAAGGCTACAGTTTTACAAGTGATACAGATACAGAAGTACTATTAAATTTTATTGAAGATATACAGATAAATAATGACTGTACGCTTGAAGAAGCCGTGCGCATTGCACTTAAAAGAATTACGGGCGCATACTGTATTTTATTGCTCGATGAGCAGGACCCCGAAACAATAATTGCAGCCCGCAAAGGAAGTCCGCTTGTTATTGGTATTGGCAAAGGAGAACATTTTTTAGCGAGTGATGCTTCTCCAATTATTGAATATACCAAAGAAGTTGTTTATGTAAACGATTATGAACTTGCCATTGTGAGACCAAATG
>Ga0209511_1004180_pt1 | contig 10622 bp, 6 predicted proteins | sample SSSSmetaG_FD_184141 | JGI IMG/M metagenome (GOLD analysis project Ga0209511, IMG submission 184141) | Glacier valley bacterial and archeal communities from Borup Fiord, Nunavut, Canada, to study Microbial Dark Matter (Phase II) - ​SSSS... | ecosystem: Environmental > Aquatic > Freshwater > Ice >... | reverse complement strand
CGAGGAAAAAATTGTGTGTATTATAAATGTGGGGGAAGAAGAAAAAAATATTGATCTTAATACAAAATACAAAGAAGTTACACAAGGCTATTCAGGTATAAAAAATATCTTTTCGGGCAAAAATGAAAGTTTAAAAATTGCAATAAAACCAAAAGATATATTTATCGGTATTCTAACAAAATAAAAAATACATTTTTGCCAATCTTTTTTATTGAAATTTTTTAAAATGATTAAAATCATTTTTTGATTATTAGATTTTTCTACTGTTTGTAATTTTTTTTACACCTCGAAAAAAAAATTTTACGCAAACGTTTGCGTTTATATAATTTTTTCTTATTTTTGAAATGGCTCTTGATTTCTCAATAATCCTCGGGCAGCGATAAAATACTTGTTATCACAAAATCAAAACTTTTTTTTAATTATGAAAAAATTTTACTCAAGGCAATTCCTGAGAATTTGCATGTCTTTGGCGTTTGTAGTAATTGGATGTACAGCTTTTGCGCAAACAATAATCAGTGGAAAAATTACAAATTTGAAGGATGATTCCGCTTTGGATGGGGTGACTATTTCGGTAAAAGGTTCTAAAACTGCTGTACAGTCAGACATGAATGGAGCTTATTCTATTACGGTTCCTTCAAGTAAATCAGTACTTGTATTTACTTCTGTAGGATATGAAACAAAGCAATTTTCTGCAGTTTCCAGCTTATTAAATGTACAGCTTTTGCAAACCAATTCACAACTTCAAGATGTTGTAGTTGTTGCATATGGTACTAGGAAAAAAACAGATCTTACAGGGTCTGTTGTATCTGTAGGGATTAAGGATTTTCAGAAGGGTTCTATTAATTCTTCTGAGCAATTGTTGCAGGGTAAAGTAGCAGGTTTAGAGGTAACACCGGGCGGTGGATCTGCGGGTGGTGGAAGTAAAATCCGTATCAGAGGTGGGGCTTCACTAAATGCGAGTAATGATCCATTAATAGTTATTGATGGTATTCCTGTTGTAAACAATGATATATCCGGTTCACCAAATTATTTAAGCACTATAAATCCTAATGATATAGAATCTATGAGTGTCTTAAAAGATGCTTCTGCAACTGCATTATATGGATCACGTGCATCTAATGGTGTTATTATTATTACCACTAAAAAAGGTGGTTCCGGAAAAACTGTATTTAATTTTAACTCTAAATTTACCACAAGTAGTGTTCAAGATTTTATACCTGTTTTAACCGGCGATCAGGTTAGAGAAATTATCAATACCGATGCATCAAAAAGCGGTAACAATGCTTTTAAAAATGCTCTGGGAACGCAAAATACAAACTGGCAAAAAATTATTTATCAAACCGCACAAGGGTATGACAATAATTTAAGCGCATCCGGAACAATAAATGATGGTGCCGGTTTTAAACTTCCTTTTAGAGCATCTGCCGGTTATCTCAATCAGGAAGGTGTGCTGAGAACAAATAAATTTCAAAGGCTTTCAGCATCTTTAAATTTAAATCCAAAACTTTTTAAAGATCATTTGCTTTTAAATTTTGCATTAAAACTTGCAAGCACCACTACCCGGTTTGCAAACGAAGGTGCAGTAGGAAGTGCTGTGGCTATGAATCCTACAGCCCCGGTATATAGTGGTCAAAAAAACTGGGCAGGTTATTATGAAACATTACAGGCAGATGGAAAACCTTTTGACCTTGCAACAAGAAATCCTTTGGCTTTATTAAATCAACAAAAAAATATTGGTTATGTAACCAGGCTTACAAGTAATATTCAGTTTGACTATAAATTTCATTTTTTACCGGATTTACATTTCTTAGGTAATTTTGGTGTTGATAATGCAAATGGATTTGGTACAGTTAATATTGATTCTAACTCAGCTACCAATTATCAAAAACTTGGAAGCAACTCAACTTATAAGCAAGATAAAAGAAATCTTCTTGCAGATGTTTCGCTTTTTTATTCTAAAGAATTACCGGGTGTAAAAAGTAAATTTGATGTATTGGCCGGTCATACTTATCAAGACTTTTACACCAATGTTTACAATTTTGCAACTTATGTGGGAAATGCAAAAATTGACTCTACAACTATTCCTTCCTTCTTAACGGACAAACCTCAATACAGAATTGAATCATATTTAGGCAGATTAAATTACACGTTTAATGATAAATATTTATTGACGGCCACTATAAGAAGAGATGCAACTTCAAAATTTGCAAAAGAGAATAGGGTTGGTTATTTTCCTTCAATAGCAGTGGCCTGGAAACTAAAAAATGATTTTTTTAAAAATGTTTCCTCTATCAGTGAACTTAAACTTCGTGCAGGTTACGGAGAAACAGGCCAACAAGACGGGATAGGTTATTACTCGTATTTACCTGTTTATGGCCGGAGCAATTCAACAGCTCAATATCAGTTTGGTAATACTTTTTATTCATTTCTTCGCCCTTCAGCTTATGATAAAAATTTAAAATGGGAGACTACTGCTACAACCAACATAGGTTTAGATTTTGGTTTATTTGGTAATAGGATTTCGGGCTCAGTAGAAGTGTATGAAAAGAAAACACGTGATTTGTTAAGTACAATACCGGTAGCACCAGGTTCAAATTTTAATATTGAATTGCTTACAAATGTTGGAAATATAAAAAACAGAGGTATTGAAGCGTCTTTAAATTTAATACCTATTAAGACTAATTATTTTTCATGGGATTTGAATGTGAATGGTTCCTACAACAAATCTGAAATAACAAATCTTTTAAAAACGCAGGATGGAAGTTTTAAAGGGATTTCAGTAAGCGGTATTAGTGGTGGTACAGGTAACAATGTAGGTAAACATTTTGTAGGCTATGCACCATATACTTATTTTATGTATAAGCAGGTTTATGACCCTCAAAGTGGCAAACCAATTGAAGGACTTTTTGAAGATTTAAACAGAGACGGTGTTATAAATGAAAATGATAAATATTTAAGTAAAAAACCGGCACCGGACTTTTTGTTTGGAATAAGTACACAGTTCAATATCTATAAATTTTATGTAGGTATGGCAGCACACGGTATGTTGGGTAATTATCTTTATAATAATTTTAATTCTAATAACGGCACACTTTCATCTATCCAAAACACTTTAGGCTTTATTGGAAATGCTTCTGCTAATTATTTGGATACAAGATTTAAACTGCCACAATATTCATCTGATTATTATTTAGAAAATGCATCGTTTTTAAGATTAGATAATATTAATATCGGTTATAATTTTGGAAAAATAGCAAATAAAAAAGCAGTTTTAAGACTTAATGCTAGTGTTCAAAATGTTTTAGTAATTACCAAATATTCAGGTACTGATCCTGAAAATGCAAATTCAACAGGGGTAGATAATAATATTTATCCACGTCCAAGAATATATACAATAGGTGCTAGTTTAGATTTTTAATAAATTTTGATAAAAAATATAAAAATGAAAAATAATTTTTTAAAATTGCTTACATGTTTTGGAATGATAAGTTTAATCATTTCATCTTGTTCAAAAAAACTGGATCTTACTCCGGTAAATGATCTTACACCTGTAACCACATATTCTACGGCAGCAGGTTATAAAAGCGTATTGGCAAAAATGTATGGCACTCTGGCCATTACAGGAAACAGCGGACCGGCAGGTTCTCCGGATATTAGCGGTGGGTTGGACGAAGGTGGACAAGTAGCTTTTATTAGGGGACTATTTAATTGTGAAGAACTGCCAACCGATGAGGCAATATGTGCATGGAATGATCAAACTGTAAAAGATTTTCATGCTTTAAAATGGACTGCGGCTGATCCATTCTTAAAAGGAATTTATGCAAGGTGTATTTATAACGTAACACTTATAAATGAATACTTAAGAGAATCTACCGATGCTAAATTGACTGAAAGAAATATTATCGGCAATGATGCAGCAGACATAAAAAAGTCTAGAGCTGAAGGAAGATTTTTAAGAGCGTTTAATTATTGGGCTATGATGGATTTGTTTGGTAAAACTACATTTATTACAGAGGCAGACGGTGTAGGTGCTTTTTTACCAAAAGAAAAAAGCAGAACAGAAATATTTACTTTTATAGAATCAGAATTGAAAGCAGTTGAAACTGAACTTGCTACTGTAAAAACTATAGAATATGGCAGAGTAGATCAGGGAGCAGCTTGGGCATTGCTTGCAAGAATTTATCTTAATGCAAAAGTATATACAGGAACTGAAAGAAATACAGATGCCATCACTTATGCAAATAAAGTTATTGCGGGTGGCTACAGGTTACAGCCAAACTATGGTCAGTTATTTATGGCCGATAATGATAAACGTAAAGATGAATTTATGTTTGCAATTACATGCGATGGCGCACGCACTCAGGCTTATGGTAACACCACTTTTTTAATACATGCAGCAGCGGGTGATGATCATAATGAATATGGCGCTAATTCCGGTTGGGGTGGTTACAGAGCTACAAAAGGATTTTCGGATCTTTTCTCAGATCTTTCAGGCAATACAGATAAGCGGGCAACTTTTACAACATCAGTTTTTAATACTTCTGCAGCGCAAATAAATATTTCTGATATCTCTGTATTTACTAATGGCCTTCACATAAATAAATTTAAAAATATTCGTTCAGATGGCGGAGTAGTTTCGGATCCTACTCTTGGCTTTTCAGATATTGACTTTCCGGTATTTCGTTTATCTGAAATGTACTTAATCTATGCCGAAGCAATGCTTAGAGGAGGCACAGGAGCAAATGCAATAATGGCATTGGGTTACGTAAACGCTATTCGTACAAGAGCAGGCGCAACTCCAGTTACAGTTTCAAATATGGATCTTCAATTTATTTTAGACGAAAGAGGAAGAGAATTATATTGGGAAGGTCATAGGAGAACGGATCTTGTACGCTACAATCAATTAACGACCTCTTCATATTTATGGCAATGGAAAGGCGGAATAATTAATGGAACAGCAGTAGATAATAAATATAATATTTATCCTATTCCTCAGGAAAATAGAAATTCAAACATTAATCTTACACAAAACGCCGGATATTAATTTATCAAAATAAAAAAATATAAATGAAAAAAATACTTAATTATGTTGTTGGATTTTCATTATTTGTCTTCTTATTTGTGTCATGTAAAAAAGAAGAAAATAAAGTAACGTATGATGGTGGTACTAATCCTGTATTGTCTTCTACAGCACCAACTTCTTCACTAACTCTTGCAAAAGCAAATGAAAGCAATACATGGAATATATTTTCATGGACAAACCCTGCATATAAATTTAATACAGGTAGCAGTTCGCAGGATGTAACCTACACACTACAGATTGATTCAGTAGGGTCAAATTTTACTAATCCGAATATTCAGGAAGTTACAATATCTAAAGATTTATCAAATACAATTACAGTAAAACAAATCAATACCGTTTTAGCAAAACTGCAATTGAAGGAAGACCAGCCGCATAATATTGAAGTAAGAGTTAAATCATCTCTTGCAAATAATAGTGCTATCCTTTATTCTAACGCATTAAAATTTATACTTGTACCATATTTAGATGTTGCAGTAACATTGCCTGAGAACCTTCCGACAGCAGGATCAAATAATGGAGATTTATTTTTAGTAGGTGATGCCAGTCCAGGCGGATGGAATAATCCTGTACCTGTACCCACTCAAAAATTTACAAGGACATCTTCAACTACCTACGAACTTACTATAGCGCTTGTCGGCGGTAAAGAATATTTAATGTTGCCAAAAAATGGCGATTGGGGAAATAAATATGCTGTATCAGATAAAAATTTACAGGGTTTGAGTGCAGGTGGAGACTTTGGCGCAAACAAAAATGATAATTTTCCTGGCCCATCTGCAAGTGGTAATTATAAAATTGTTGTAGATTTTAAAACAGGTAAGTTTACAGTAACACATCTTTAATATTAAAATAAATCACGATGAAATTTTTTATAAAAAACTTTTTAATAGTTTTAATTTTAGCTGCCGCATTTGCTTCATGCGATAAGGCTAACGATTTAGCGGTTGCACCAAACGGTATTGCAGTTACACTTGCCAGTTCCGTCTCAACCTTGGCACCTATGCCTGCCGATTCTAACAATGTTGCATTGACTTTTACATGGACAACTCCTAAATATGCACAGGACCCTTCTTTGTATAAATATGTTATTCAACTAGATTCTGCAGGTAGAAATTTTTCAAAAGCAATTACAAAAACAGTTGTTGGAACGCTTACAACTTCTTTTACTGCAAAGGAAATAAATGCAATTGCATTGGGATATGGATTTAATTTTAATGCTCCTTATGATATGGATGCAAGGGTTATTTCTTCTTATGGAAACAATAACGAACCTTATATTTCTAATACGGTGAAATTTAAATACAGTCCTTACAAAATACCGCCAAAAGTACCAACTCCAACTTCTAACAAATTATTTTTAGTAGGAGATGCATCGCAAGGTGGATGGAACAATCCTGTTCCTGTACCAACACAGGAATTTGCAAAAATTGATGAAACAACTTATGCAGGTATATTTAATTTAGTTGGTAATAAACAGTACCTCATACTTCCACTAAATGGAGATTGGTCTCATAAATTTTCTGTAAATACATCAACTGTACCTTCAGCAGGTGGAGATTTCGGTTATGATCTTTCTACAAACTTTAATGGCCCTGCAAATGACGGTTGGTATAAAATTACTTTAGATTTTCAAACCGGCAAATTTTCTGTAATTCCATATGCGGGTAATCTTCCTGCTAATTTATTTATTGTAGGTGATGCTACAAATGGCGGTTGGAATAATCCTGTTCCGGTTCCATCTCAGCAATTAACAAGATTAAATTCTTCGGTATTTAAAATTACTGCTTTGCCAATGACAGGAGGAAAACAATATTTATTATTACCTGTAAATGGAGATTGGTCAAATAAATATGCTGTTCAGGATAATTCATTACCAGGATTATCAGCCGGTGGTGATTTTGGCTATAATGGTCCACAAAATTTTCCCGGTCCATCTGCTTCGGGTAATTACAGTCTAACTGTAAATTTTATTACAGGAAAATTTAGTGTTCAATAGGTAAACCTTAAAAATCTTTAAAAGCCGGGCATATGCTCGGCTTTTTTAAAATGTATCCGTTAAATTGTAGCATCTTTTCAAAAAAAAATAATATGAGCCAAACTTTAAATTACTTTTCTTTTAAAAAATATTTGCTGTGTGTAGCAATTTTATTTTCAAACAACATTTTTGCGCAAACTAACCTGAAAGAAATCGGAAATATTTCTGCAGTAAAAATAAATGGGCAAAGAGTTACTATAACCACCAATACGGCAAATGTGGAAGCCATAGTTTACAGTCCAACAATTGTAAGAATCAGAATGGATAAGCAGGCGCTTAAAAAGGATTTTTCCTATGCAGTTATTGCTGAACCAATGCAAACAAAAGTCACCATTACACAATCTGCAAATGATGTTACCATTGTAACTGATTCATTAAAAGTTTTTTTTCAAAAAAAACCATATTCAGTCACTTTTTATAATACGGATGGTATTGTAATCAGTGAAGATGAAACTGGACTTTCTACTTCCTGGACTGGAGAAGAAGTTACAACGTATAAAAAAATGCAGGAAGGTGAACGTTTTATTGGTCTTGGCGAAAAAACCGGTGACCTTGACAGAAAAGGTAACGGTTATACAAACTGGAATACAGATGCTTATGGTTACAGCACAGGACAAGATCCTCTTTATTCAACTATTCCTTTTTATATTGGCATACATCACAATGTTAATTACGGGATTTTTATGGACAATACTTACCAGTCAGATTTTAATTTTGGTGCTAGCAATGATCGTTTTTCTTCCTTTGGTGCAAGAGGTGGTGAAATGAATTATTATTTTATTTACCACAAATCTGTTGCTGATATTATAAAATCATATACTGCTCTTACTGGGCGCATGAAGCTGCCGCCATTGTGGAGTTTGGGTTATCAGCAAAACCGCTACAGTTATTATCCTGATACAGAAGTGTTGCGCATAGCACAAACATTGCGTGAGAAAAAAATACCTGCTGATGGTATTACACTTGATATTCATTACATGGATAAATACCAGTTGTTTACCTGGAACAAAGAACGTTTTCCAAACCCAAAAGGTTTGACTGATCAGCTGAAAACTATGGGTTTTAAAACAACTGTTATTGTTGATCCTGGTATAAAGATTGAACCCGGTGCAGCAGCATACGAAAGAGGATTAAAAGCCGGTGTTTATTTAAAATATCCGGACGGTAAAAATTATGCTGGTCAGGTATGGCCTGGATGGTGCAATTTTGCTGATTTCACAAGCGAAGCAGGTCGTAAATACTGGCGCAATGAAATGAAGTTTTTTGTTGATAACGGCATAAGCGGCGTTTGGAATGATATGAATGAAATAGCAACTTGGGGGCAAAAAATGCCGAGTAATGTTATGTTTGATTTTGAAGGAAGAAAAGCATCTCATTTGGAAGGAAGAAATGTTTATGGATTAGAAATGATACGATCCAGCTATGAAGGTTTTAGAGAACAAACATCAACTGAAAGGCCATTTGTATTAACTAGAGCAGGCTATGCAGGGTTGCAACGCTATGCAGCCATATGGACGGGTGATAACAGATCTGAAGACAATCACATGTTGGCAGGTGTTCGATTAATAAACAGTTTGGGTTTAAGTGGTGTGTCATTTACAGGGATGGATGTTGGCGGTTTCACCGGAAACCCATCTATTGGTTTGTATGCCCGCTGGATGCAGTTGGGCGCATTTATTCCATATTTTAGAAACCATACAGGTATTAATTCTAAATCATCTGAGCCCTGGGCATATGGTGAAGAGGTAACAGAAATTGCTCGTAATTATATTTCGCTACGCTATAAATTAATGCCTTATTTGTACAGCAGTTTTTATGAGTCTACGCAAAGTGGTTTGCCTGTAAACAGATCACTTGCTATAGAAAATACTTTTGATAAAAATGTATACAACGGGGCATTTCAAAACCAGTTTTTATTTGGACAATCAATAATGGTAGCACCCGTTGAGAGCGGTAAAGATTTTGTAAAAGTATACTTCCCTGCGGGTAACTGGTATGATTTGTACAATGATGAAATGACAAAAGGCAACAGCGAAAAAACTTCTGATTTAAGTTTGGCAAAGTTGCCGGTGTATGTAAAAGAAAGCAGCATCATTCCCATGCAATCTCTTGTGCAGTCTACATCTATAGCACCTACTGATACACTGATGGTGCATATTTACAAAGGAAATGTAAATAATAATTTCATTTATTACGAAGATGATGGGAAAAGTTTTGATTATGAAAAAGGTGTGTTTTACAAAAGAAATATTATGTATAACGCTTCATCTAATCAAATAACTTTTGAAAATGCAGAAGGGCAAATGAATTCAAAATTCAACAATATTGCAGTTGTGTTACATGGCTTCAATAACATGAATCAGTTGCAGGTTAATGGCGCAGGAGTAAATACACAAAAAACATTTACTGCATTGCTAAATCCTATTTCACAATTTGATCCACAAGGAACAGGCAAGCAAGCTGAAGGAAGCAAAACGCAGACTGTTATTGTGAAAAATAGTAAGGATAAAATTATTGTACAATTATAATTAATTGCCTGAATTAATATATTAAACGCCCCGATTTTGTCGGGGGTTTTTAGCATTAGTTACAAACGGAATTAAGCTATCTTTGAAATAAACTATTGATGAACGAAATAATAACAGACATAAACCAACTTGATCCAAACGGATCATATACTTATGCTGATTACTTACAATGGAATTTTAATGAAAGAGTAGAATTGTTTAAGGGAAAATTTTTTAAGATGAGCCCTGCACCAAATAGGTCTCATCAACAATTATCGCTAAAATTGACTAACAAACTATTTCGCTATTTTGAAACGACTACTTGCGATTTATATGTTGCTCCCTTTGATGTAAGATTAGAAAAAACAATATCTAATGACACTAAAGTTACAACTGTAGTACAACCTGATCTTTGTGTGATTTGTGACCAAAATAAACTTGATGACAAAGGCTGTAATGGTGCGCCTGATTTAATTGTTGAAATCTTATCGCCGGGTAATTCAAAAAAAGAAATGGGTGTTAAGTTTGATTTGTACGAAGAAAACGGTGTAAAAGAATATTGGATTGAGGAGCCTGCAGAAAAAAGTATTTTCATTTATATGCTGCAAAATGAAAGATTTATAGGATTAAAACCATTAATTGAAGATGATAAAATGAAGAGTCCTCTTTTTCCTGAATTGGATTTTGATGTGAGAGAAATATTTTAAAATCTTAAACCTTCTTCTACCTCATCACCTCCCCCAAAACCTTTCCCACACTGCCTGACGGCATTTGAATGTGCAACAGCGCAGCAAGTGTTGGAGAAATATCCGTCATGTAGGTTTCCCTTTTTGTTTTACCGGACTTTATATTCCAGCCATAAAATAGTAAAGGAATATGCGAATCGTAAGGATTCCATAAACCATGTGTAGTGCCTTTTAAACCACCATCAAAATAGCCGGGCTTTACAATAAATTGTATATCGCCACTTCGGGTTGGTGTAAAACCATTTGCCAACATT
>Ga0209511_1004177_pt1 | contig 10627 bp, 13 predicted proteins | sample SSSSmetaG_FD_184141 | JGI IMG/M metagenome (GOLD analysis project Ga0209511, IMG submission 184141) | Glacier valley bacterial and archeal communities from Borup Fiord, Nunavut, Canada, to study Microbial Dark Matter (Phase II) - ​SSSS... | ecosystem: Environmental > Aquatic > Freshwater > Ice >... | reverse complement strand
ATGTAGTTGGTACTAAAGATATACAACTGTATAATGTTGCAGCTACTAAGATAGTACCCACGATTATTTGTAGTTCAAATTTTAGTATTATTAAAGCTGGAATAACTTATAATTTCAGTACTGGAACAACTAAAAATTTGAAATTTAAACTGGAAAAGGGAATGAATATTATGATTTTAAATGGTACCGGAAATATTGAATTTGTATTTAGAAAGCAGGTGTTATAATGTATGAAGTAAGCATTTTTAATAATAATATTGAGACAGTTATTCAGTCGTTAAGCACAGATAAAGAAGCTCCACATATAGATAAATTGCCCTTAAAAGAAGGATTGTCCATGGTTGATAGTCTTTCTTTTGTTTTGTATGCAAATAATCCAGGCTATAATAGTTTATTTGAGTTAACGACAAAGGTTAAAGTAACAGATACAAGGGATAACACTACAAGGTTTACGGGTCGTGTTTTAGACGTAAATGAACACATGGATAGTAATGGACTATTTTATAAAGAAGTGTTGTGCGAGAGTGCATTAAGCTATTTAAATGATACTAAGCAACGCGCAAATGCGTTTGCAACAACAGATGCAACTATATTTCTAATGCAGATATTAGCAATTCATAATAGTAAAGTAGATGCTAGTAAACAGATCCAAGTAGGCAATGTGGATATAGTTGGTAGTGTGGCATATAGTTGTAATTTTAAAAGCACACTGGCAGAATTAATCGCAGTTAAAGACAAAATGGGTGGAGAGATACGAGTAAGAGAAGTAAATGACATCTTATACTTAGATTGGCTACAAAGTTTTAGTATTAATACAGTAGAAATAACCCTTGGTGAAAATATGAAAGATATGATTAAGGGTAAAGATGTTACCTCTTTAGGCACAAGAATTATACCACTGGGGGCCAACAATTTAACAATAGCCAGTGTAAATGGTGGTAAAGATTATATTGAGGACATAGCAGCTAGTAGCACTTATGGAGTAATAGAAAAAACAGTTGAGTATAAAGACATAATAGACGCAACAGAATTATATAACACTTGCATGGCTGATTTAAGCAATTATACCCAACCTTTGTTTTTACTAGAAAGCAATGCACTAGATTTAAGTTTTTTAACAGGTAATAAACCAGAACAATTTATGCTAGGTATCAATATTCATTTAAATAATCCGGTTATGGGTGTAGATAGTATTTACAAAGCAGTACAAATTGAATTGGATTTATTGCAGGCATATGATCCTAAACTCACTATAGCAAATTTCCCACTTAAATTGAGTAGTACTATAAATGATTTAAGAGCATCCTCTATGCAAAACAATGGTGTATATAATAATGTACAGGTAGGTGATGCGTTTGGAATTAGGGCAGTACGCAGTGATGGTAAGGTGGTAACTACATTAAACGCAACAGAGGGAATAAGCATAGAAAACGAAAATCAAAAAGTTTTATACGTTGATGTAAATGGAAATATAATTGCAAATAGCGGAACTTATAATGATATAACTGCCAATAATGTAACTGCTGTAAATGGCACATATACGAATATAAAAGCAGTAAATATGGTGGCAAATGAAATGAAAACAAGTGCCACACTAGATTATATAAAATTACATGCTTTATGGATGGATTTTTTTAGTAATGGAAGTCTTGAAATGCAAATGGGTATATTAGACTTTTTTGGAGCAGGCATACCTGCTATTTATGCTGCGCATGGATTAGCACTTGGCAGTGCAGGAAGTATAACCCTAGAAGGGTCTACAGTTAATCTGAAAGGTAATGTACAAGTAAACGGTGCAGCATTAACGAGTGGATTACAGATGCAAGGTAACTACTTATTTTTAACGAATGGATGTTATTTAGAATGTCTAGCAGGTAGATTAATTTTACATGCAAATTCAACGAATTACGTGAGTATAGGTGCTGGATTAATGCAAGTTACAGAAAATGGAGTAAGTAGGCCAATATAAGCAAAGACGAAAGGGGATAAATAATGGCAGATATAATAGATAAGATAGCAGCAATAAGAGCGGCTGATTATGGTATAGAAGTAAAAAAAAGTATTGCAGACGGAATAGAATCTATAAACATAGAGGTAGTAAATACTACAGAAAGGCAGACTGTATTAGAAACTGATATGTCTACTGCAAAAGCCGATGCAATCCAAGCTACTGCAGATGCTAATACAGCTACAACTAATGCCGATAATGCTACCGAAGTAGCAAATATAGCAATAACAGAAGCAAATACCGCTAGAGATAATGCAAATGAAAAAGCAACACTAGCAGATAGCAAAGCAACTTTGGCACAAACTGCAACAGATATTGCAAACACTACAGTTGAAAATATAAATAATAATACATTAATAATATATAAACCTTGGGTAGCTAATTTTGCTGCAATAGCTACTGCCTATCCAGCACCTGTTTTAGGCTGGACAACACAGACTATAGATACAAATACTCGTTATAGATACAACGGAACTGCATGGACTAATATTGGAGCTTTTAGTGGTGATAAAACTGGAGATATGAGCCAAATATCTGAAACAAATTTAGTCCAGGCGGTGCTTAATGATAGGTCACAATTGGCAGATATGACGAAGGACTTAAATGATTACAAACACCTAATTGTTAATGGTGATTGGAGTATTGCATTACAAACTGCAATAAATGAAAGTTTAGATAATGCGGTAATTAAAATTCCACATGGTGTGATTATTAAAAACCCCGTGTGTATTACGAATATAAATGCAATAAGGTTTATCGGTGACAGAGGGAAAGAAGAAGTAAACCCTAATATTACGGTAAGTGGTGCAGGTACGATTGATTTGTTATTTACACGTAATTGTACATTTGAGAATATTAGTTTTTTAGGAGATAGAAATAATCGCCCCGAAAGGATATTTTTATTAGGAAGGACTGCTTTTGGGGAGTTCCCGTACGGTCACCGGTTTATTAATTGTGGGTTTTATGGTCATTGTGAGAAATATGCGGTTGTAATTTCTGGTGGAGAAGTAAATAAATTTATATCTTGTGATTTTTCGATGGCTAGTAATAAGGGTATTTGTTGCATTACAGACAATACCGACAATGAATTTAGTTCAACATTTGCCACACTTACCAATACTATAATATCAACTACAATAAATAGTTTTGACCATTGTAGTTTTAGTTATTATGGTGCATTAGATAGTTGCGAAGCTTTAATAAAATTTGAGACAGAAAATTGTGGTTCGACTTTTAATGATTGTTATTTTTTAAGTAATGGTCTAGTAGCAGGCAAATATCCTGACGTATTTAAGTTTTTACTTAGTCAATCATCGACTGGAAGATGTGTCACTATTACTAATTGCGTCCATGAAAACATGAATTTCGGTGGATCATTTTTAAAATGTGTATCTAGGAATGCAAATGTATATGATTTTGTTTTTGTAATGGTTGGTAATAAATTTAAAGGACATTCTGTTGCATCGGGTTATGCATTTGATTTTCAAAATGTAACATTATTGAATTCATTAATGAAATCTAATAGTTTTATGTGTTCGGGTGTTGAAGTCGGAAGGTTAAAATTTGGTAATTTTATATCTTGTGATATTGATTTACCTAATGCAACGGATAGTAGTTCTCTATTTGGTGATATTTTAATGAGTAAAATAGTATCGAGAGCGTTGATAACATCCTTACAAATTAAAACACCATTGCAAATACGAGGTAGCATAATCAAAAATCAATGGGAAATATATATTGACCCTTATTGTAATGATATTTTCAAAGTTGGTAGAATTGAATTTACCAAAGCACCTGATGGACAAACATTAATTAAGACAAATAGCCGAATTATTAATGTAATGCCAACGTCGGCTTTAGGTGGAGTAAATACGAATGATGGAGATATAGCAATAAGCACGGGAGTAGGTACAGTTCAAATTAAAGTAAATGGTATTATAAAATTTTTACAACCAATTGTAGCATGTACAACTGCAACGAGACCAACCGTATCAATAGTTGGGTTTCATGTTTTTGATACTACTTTAAATAAAGGTATAGATTGGAATGGTAGCGTGTGGAAAGATGGTTCCGGCGTAACTGTTTAGTTACACAATTGGAAAATAGTGCGTACGTACAAATACTTATTTGTACGTACGCATATGTAAAAAGGTTACAAAGTAATCACTCTGTTATATAATAATTTTGGGGTGATTATTTTGGACAAAAAGAAAAGAGCAGATCATTTAAATATTAGTATCAAACCAGAAATTGTTGAAGAATTTAGAAAGTATGCAGAAAAAAAGGGAGTATTAATATCTCCTTGGGTAGCTGCAAAGATGCGCGAGTTTATTGAAGATGAGAAAGCTCTGGAAGAAATGAAAAAGAATAGGTAAAAAAGTAAGGCATCCATAAGGGTGTCTTTTACTTTTAAAAAGAAAGGGTGTGTTCTTGGTATCATGCAAATAAAAGAAATTAAAGAGATGTTAAGAATTATACATGGATTATTTAAATACCTAACATCAGAAGAAGTTGATGAAATTGTAAACCTGTTACATGATATAACAACAAGAAAAACACATAAGTCGCAATAGTAAATACTTATATTTATATGTGCTTATAAACCCTTACAAATAGCCATTCGTACATATAAATGGATATTATTTACAATAGGAAAACAGGACGACACAACTACAAAATAAAATAACACAAATTAAGAGGGCCTCCAAGGGTCCTTTTTTAATACAAAAATACTAGGAGGTATGATATGGATAAAGGAACTTCAATTAAAACAGTAATAGCAGTAATGGGGACATGTTTAACGTGGCTGTTCGGTGTGTGGGATACGGCTATAATAGTTTTACTCTTATTCATGGTGCTTGATTATATGACAGGATTAATAAAGGCATATGTAAATAAAGAGATCTCTTCTGATGTGGGCCTTAAGGGCATAGCTAGGAAGAGTTTAATACTTATAGTAATAATTGTAGCGGTTTTGTTAGACAGACTCTTAAATGCGGGCACATGGTTATTTAGGACATTGATATGTTACTTTTACATTGCAAATGAGGGCATTAGTTTACTAGAAAATTGTGCTCAGTTAGGGTTACCCATACCAGAAAAATTAAGAGATGCACTAGTACAGTTACAGGCTGGTAATAAAAAAGGCGCTAAAGAGGAGGAGAATAAAGTTGAATAAAGTTTGGATTGATGATGGACATGGCGGAAGTGATCCAGGAGCTGTTGCTCTTGGGCTAGTAGAAAAGTCAATTAACTTGGTAATGTCTTTATCCTGTAAAGCAGAACTAGAAAGACATAATGTATTGGTGGGAATGACAAGACTAGGTGATGCTACAGTATCACTTACACAAAGAGCAACGCTAGCCAATAATTGGGGAGCTCATTATTTTATATCTATCCATAACAATGCTGGTGGAGGTGATAGGGGAGAGGTTATTCATTCTGTTAATAATGGTAAAGGATTAGAACTAGCTAATAAAATAGCTATAAAAATAAAAACAGAAACGCAGCAAGATTTTGTGAAAGTATACTCAAGACCTTCAACTAGCAGCCCTAATAAAGATTACTATTCGGTAATTGCTAATACCAAGATGCCAGCAGTTATAGTGGAGGGTGCATTCTTAGATAATCACTTAGATAATAACGCTATAGACACTGTAGAAGAGCAAAAGGGTTTTGGGGTTGCAATTGCTCATGGCATATTAAATCAGCTTGATGTGGCTATAAAATCAACTATAAAGCCTATAGTTATAGTTCCTATAGAAGAAAAACCTTTTGTTGTCCCAGCAAATAATTTAATTCCACCAACTGGCCCAAATATTACATTGTTAAACGGTGGCGGATGGATTGAACATGCAGCGGATGGCAGAGTTATAACACATCAATCAAGATCAGTATATTTTGCGATAACCGCGGATGGTCATTTAGATTTTACTGTTAATGGAGTTTGCACAAGATTAAAATAAATTTTGGAGGTATTAATATGGATTTAAAAACAAGAATGAAAAACAAATATTTTTGGGTGGCTGCAGTAGCATTAGTTGTTGCTGTAGTTAAACAAGTCAATCCAACAATTATCCCAGAAAACTATGAAGTTACTGTAAATGTGGTTTTAACATCCCTAGTTGCCATGGGAATACTTTTAGATCCAACAAGTCCTGGCATAGAAGATAAAGAATGATTTAAAAGACCTGAGGTTAGTTTAAATACTAATTCTCAGGTCTTTTTTTATTTTTTGTATTATGAGTTGAGAGGCTTATAAGTATTTTTAGTTACATTAAATTCAACCTGCATATCAATTCTTATGTTTTCAGGAAAGGATCTTGTATACACAAAACATATTTTTTCACCACTCACTATTTTAATATAATGTACGGAACTATCGTGGTCCGAATAATCTACTACAGTACCAACCATTTATAACATCTCCTTTTAAATCACCCTTGGAGTATGCTATAATTAAATAGACGATACTTTTTAGGTGTTATTTTGCTTTGAAGTCTACAAACTCTGGTAGGGGCGTAGACTTCTTTTTATTTTTTTAAACTTTTTCTGATTTCTTCAATCGCATTATTATTAAAAAGATAATTTCTCTTTCCAGCACTTCGCATATCCTCAGATTTAATATTCCCATTTTCAAGTAGCATTTTTGCTACGCGAATTAAATATGAGGGGTTAATATCTAACATTTCTGATACTTCTTTTGTTATAAACACGTTGTTAACATTATTCATTTTAATCATCCTTTCATGTGTATATAGATTATTGGTCGCATGTCGTATATGTGACTTAACTTTATTGTACATTGTCGCAAGTCGTATGTCAATACAATTTGTAAAAAATAATTTAACCAATTGAGTTATAGAATCTGAGGTTAGAGGATCTAGCTTCAGGATTTTTTTATTTTTGTTACAAATATAAAGGAATTTAAAACACTTTGGAGAATATTTACATAATATGAATTGAGGTGGTTATATGGTTAAAAATAAACTACTACAAATAAGACTAGGTTTAGGTTATAAATTCCAAAAGGATTTTGCAGAATTTTTAGAGATAAACCATAAAGATTATAACAGGATTGAAAATAACAATAAACAAGTATATCTTGAAACTGCAATCAATATAGGCCAAAAATTAAATATGAAAATTGAAGATATATGGTACTTAGAAAAATAAGTATCATATTTTTTTATGATTAAATCTACTACTTAATAGATTATTTATAGTGGACAAGCAACATTTCATGAATTGGTACATAGAATGTTATTAGGTAGTAAGGTAAAGAACAATAAACAGGAGGTACAAAATGCCGAAAGTAGAGGTAAGTTTTAAGCAAACATCAAAAGACATGAAGCTATTTGCAAAAGTAATTAGTGAGGAGGAGAAGTCCGTTTTTGTTAAAAATGCTCTTGAATTTTATATTGAGTATCTAGAAAATAATAAAAAAAGGCAATAAAAAGAGCCTAACCTGTGTGGTCAGACTTATTCTATCTCGCGAACCCTTACGTCTTGCTACGCTTCAACGCCTCAAGTTAGCTTATGCATCCATTATTTGAAATGTGCTACTTTTAACACTATATTAATTGTTTATTAACAGAATATTAATAATTATAGGAAAGCTTGAATTAAATCAACTGCAACAATTAAACCCGCGCCAAATGCAAATAACAACATGAAATCACATCCTTTATACTATTTTGATTATATTATGACCCAATATATAAATAATTATTCAGGGGGAAGATATGGAAATATTAATTATTAAAAATAATAAAACTATAGTTAATCATGAATTTAAAACATTAAGTAAAAAACATGCTGAGGATATGGAGTTAATTGCAACCAAAATTAATAGCAATACTGGGACCAAAAGAGCGGCTATATTTGTGCTAGGTAGTTTACTGTGTTTTAACAATATTGTTGTAGCGGCAGCAAGTAAGGATCCTTTAAAGGCATTACCTATAGTTGGTGCTAAGATTTTAGATATAGTGCAAATGTTCGGATGGTTTATATGCGCAATAGGTGGTGTAATAACAATTTTAAAAGCTCTTATGGCGGGAGATACAAAAAGTATTCCCAAAATAATGATGGGATTTGGTATGGGATTTGCTTCACTTTATTTATTTCCAGCATTATTAAATATGATTAAAGATATATTTCAATAGAGGAGGTATCTATATGTTCCTAAATAGAATGTTAGCAGCCGCACCAACAGAAATAGAAAAAATGTTATTAGAACAACAGGAAACTCTAAGGAAATTAGCAGAGATTAAAGTTAATGTAGAAAAACTTAAAAGTGGTAGCATTGGGCAAATGTATGATGCCCCTAATACTCTAAAAACTCCAATTTTTGATATGGGTAGTATTTCATGGGTTGCAAAAGCTGAGAGTTTTTTTAATGCTACAGATAAGGCTATAAACTGGTTAACGCATCCAGTACTAATAATTAATAGCGTAGCAGGAATTAGTTTTTATATAGCAGTAGCGGTTGGACTTACTGGCCTTATATTTTATATTGTTGGAATTAAGAAGGGCATGAAATATACTGTAGGAAGTGTGATTGGTTACTCTTTAATTCAAATAGTAAACTATGGGGTGAGCTTATTGTGATAAGCATGAAATTGTCTAAGTATATTGAAATAGTTTATCCTGTGTACGTGACACTTAAAATAGTTCCAGATACTAGCATAAGGAACTACAATTCTAGCACAATTGCAAAGGCCATGAATTACACATATAGGACTATAGCTCAAAGGATTCACAAGGAGGAAAAAAAGTTAAAATGGAAAGTTGATGCCCCAGCCAAAATTAGTTTCTTTATAGATATTAAAAAAAATGATGTTAGTTTTTATTTTATAGTTCCTGAGCGCCATCTAACCTTAATAAAAGAAAAAATTACTAACACATGGCCAAAGGCTGCTATCACAATTGCAAATGAAATTAGCCCCTTTTCTAAAGATGCAATTATGTATCAATTAAAATATTCTAAAGAAGATGCTATGAGCCTCAATTTGGATAAGAAGTGTAATGAGCCCTTGAATGGTATTCTAAATGTATTAGATGTGCTAGAGGAAGATGACAGGGTGGGAATTTTCTATAATTTTGTACCTGTACAACAAAAGGGGTGGAGGCAAGAGCACCAAAGGACCATGGATAAAATTAAAAAGAACGAATTTATAGATAAGGAAAAGTTTAATGCCTGGTTTATTATTAAAAGTGGAATGATGCTATTAATTAATTTAGTTCAAGACTTTATGGATACTCTTGGTGATTTTCTAGGAGCTGAACGCAAAAGTACAACTCTGTCATTGGCAGAGGTAGCTATGAGTAGTTTAATTCTAGAGAACACTAAGAAACCAACTAGCGCCACCATGAGCAAAAAGGATTCTACAGTAATAAACACACAAATATTAGTCATATCTGAGAGTGAAGATAAGCAAAGACAAAATAATACTGCTATAGGAGTATGTGAAAGCTTCAGCACGATTAATGAAGATAATAAACTAATATATAAAAAAGTAAAAGCAAAAAATATATTTTATGTAAATGATTTAAAAATTGCTGGGGCAGAAGAAAATAAGTGTAGTATTGAAGAATGTCAAAACTTCCTGGAGCTTCCGGGAAAGGAATTATTAATTCAACATAAAATAATAAAAAAAATTGATGCACTAGAAACCAAAGTTCCAGAAGAATTACAAAGTGGAATTATAAGAGCAGGAATAAACATGTATAAGGGTATACCATCAAGAGTTTATCAAACAGAGGATGAAGAACTCAGGAATACTATAATGTGCGTTTGTGGACCGAATAGGAGTGGTAAAACCACACTTATAGCTAATATAGTCAAAGATGTAATGGAAGATGGCAGAAGTGTAATTCTACCTGACTTCTGTGGCAAGTGTGAATTGTCAGATGCACTTGCTCAAGTAATTCCAGCAAACAAAATTATTAATGTAAATTGTAATGACCTACTGAATGTACAAGGATTTGGATTTAATGAAATAGTACCACATGATGAAAGTATGGAAGCATTATATATTTGTGCTAAGAAAAAGGCTGCTAAATTAAAAGAGCTTATTAATTTAATCAACTCAGGTGAAAGTGATCTTGAAGGAAGAATGGAAAGATATTTAGAGTTTGCAGCGCTTATAGTATTTGTGAGTAATGGTCCTGTAAATGATGTATTTAAAATGCTAAAGGATCATGTTCTAAGACATAAATACATTAATAGCATTCCAGAAGAGCTTGAATCAAATATGGAAGAATATGTGGAAGAATTATTGGAGATAGATGAGATAGGGAAAGCCAAAGAAAATTTAGGGGAGGTAATAGGTACAAAAATGGGGAGCATCTCTGCAATACTAAGTAGGATCCATAGACTTAAAGAAAATGCCTATATAGAAAAAATGTTAAAAAAAGATTGTAAGGACAATATAAATTTAATTGATGCAATGCAAGGTGGTAAATTGATTTGCATAAGGATGAGCACAGATATGTTTGGCACAAATGCGGAGAAAGATATATTCGTATGTTATTGGATGGTTAAAATGTGGGCAGCTCTCCAGAAGAGATTTAATGATGTAGAGAGGGAGGACTTAACTCAGGCAGTAATACTTATAG
>Ga0209511_1004173_pt1 | contig 10636 bp, 11 predicted proteins | sample SSSSmetaG_FD_184141 | JGI IMG/M metagenome (GOLD analysis project Ga0209511, IMG submission 184141) | Glacier valley bacterial and archeal communities from Borup Fiord, Nunavut, Canada, to study Microbial Dark Matter (Phase II) - ​SSSS... | ecosystem: Environmental > Aquatic > Freshwater > Ice >... | reverse complement strand
GCGTATCCCGATAAACAGGTGATCGACGTGTACACGATGGATGATGTGCTCATTCTGACGATCAACGATACGCTGACGGGTGGCGATTTGTTGCCGGATTTCGCGCTGAGCGTTCGCGATATTTTCGCTAGTTAACCTGATTAAGGTGTCATAGATCATTTTACTGTGTTGTGCATGGAAGTGAGAGGTCGCCTTGACGGTAGAACAAGACATCAACATTGCAAAACAACGAGGTGTGACATTCGACATTGCAAAACAAGTAACACGTAAAGGCAAGTGGGAGCCTGTTATAGATAATTTGAACGATCTAGGGGAAGCACTTGTTTTGGCAAAGTCCATTGCTCATTCAGTAGTCGCATTTGAAGTCGCAATTTATGCTTACGATCCGAGTAAAAATTATGGGGGTATCATTTATTGGGGAAGTAGGAACCCGGATTTATACAACGATATATTCGAGTAAGTTTATAAAATGCAGCACTTATTAGCTGTAATGCTTGATGTACATAGCCCTTTCGTAGAGCGTGCAGCAGCAGGTAGCGCCATTAACCAATATGGCGATCCGCGTTTGGGGGTTAACTTACGTGCCGATGGATTGCCTGATATTGCGTGGTGCGAAGTACCTGCGGGTTCGTTCACTATGGGAAGTGATAAAGATGCGGATAATCCGACTCGCATAAAGACACTCCCAACTTTTTATATTGCTAAATATCCTATCACCTACAAACAGTTTCAAGCGTTTATTGATGCGCCGGACGGCTACAGAAACGCTGTTTGGTGGCATGGGTTACACTTAAAAGGTCAGAAACAGCAGCGAGTTAGCGCAAAAGAGCAGCGTTGGAAGTTCGATAATCATCCGCGAGACCGCGTGAGTTGGTACGATGCAATGGCGTTTTGTCGTTGGCTAAGTACGAAATTAAAATACGTAGTACAACTGCCAACAGAAGAAGAATGGGAAAAAGCAGCGCGCGGAACAGATGGCCGTGATTATCCCTATGGGTGTGAGTTCGACTCAAGCAAAGGAAATACATTCGAAATGGGACTCAGGCAGACAAGCGCAGTAGGTATTTTTTTAGAAGGTGCATCTCCTTATAATGTACTAGACATGAGCGGGAATGTATGGGAATGGACATTGACCGAGTTTGACACTCACAACAACAGCGACTTTTCAAACAGCAACGCTCGCGTGTTACGGGGCGGGTCATGGGACTATAATTTTTACAGTGCGCGTGCTACTTCACGCTTGAAAAATTTTCTGTACGCTCGTGACACCTATAATGGTTTTCGAGTGGTCACTATGGCGACTGAAAAGTAGCCTTCCCATCAGCTCACTTCGGCGCTCGGATCGTTGCCATATACGAGCGTCAACTTTTGGCGTAACAGGCGATGTTCTGCTGCTTCTAGCGCCGCGTCCTCTTCGTACAGCGCGCGCGCTTCCTGCTGCGCCATTTCGACCATGTGCGGCGTCATGTATTCCGCCAACCGATCGGCGCTGCCACTTTGCCGCGTGCCGAGAAGCTCACCCGCGCCGCGCAATTTCCAATCGATTTCGGCCAGCTTGAAACCGTCCGACGTGTCTTGCATGGCGCGCAAACGCGGATTATTCGGCTCGTTGATATTACCCGGCGACTCGTCTTCCGCCTCAGCGATCAACAGGCAGAACGACGGATGCTGACCCCGCCCGACGCGCCCGCGAAACTGATGCAACTGCGCAAGGCCAAAGCGTCCGGCGCTCTCGATCAGGATCACCGACGCATTCGGCACATCGATCCCGACTTCCACCACCGAGGTAGACACCAAGGCGTGATAATCACCCGCGCTGAACGCGCCCATCACCCGATCTTTTTCAGCAGGCGATAAACGTCCATGCAGCAAGCCCAATTTGAATTCGGGGAAAACCTCTTTTTGCAGCCGCTCATATTCTTCAACCGCTGAGCGCACGTCGGACAGCGATTCGCTCTCGGACGCTTCTACCAGCGGATAGACCAGAAACGCCTGCCGACCTTTTTCCAGTTGCGCCCGAATGAAACCATAGGCGCGCTCGCGTTCTTTCGGATAGATCACGCGCGTATCGATCGGCGTGCGGCCTGGCGGCATTTCATCGAGCACGGTCAGATCAAGATCAGCGTACATCGTCAGCGCCAACGTGCGCGGGATCGGCGTGGCCGTCATAACCAGCACATGCGGATTGACGCCCTTCCCGCGTAATTGGCCGCGCTGATCGACGCCAAAACGGTGCTGTTCATCGATGATCGCAATGCCGAGTCGCGCAAACGTCACATCACCCTGAATCAGCGCGTGCGTACCGATCACGATCTGGACGCTGCCATCGGCCAGGCCTTGCAAGATCATGGCGCGCTCAGCGGCGGGCGTGGCACTGGTGAGCAGCTCGACGCGGATCGTTTCGCCACCGGGCATCGCGTTGAACAGTTTTTTCAAGCCGCGACTGTGTTGTTCTGCCAAAATTCCGGTAGGCGCCATCAATGCGCCCTGGTGACCGTTGATCACGGCCATGACCAGCGCCGCCGCCGCCACAACGGTCTTGCCCGATCCGACATCCCCTTGCAGCAAACGATTCATCGGGATCGGACGCCCCACATCTTGCCGGATCGCTTCGATCGCGCGCTGCTGCGCACCTGTCAGGGCATAGGGCAGCGCACCCGCGAACGAGTCGATCCACCGATCACCTGTGGGCAGCGGATCGGCGGGCACGCTTTGCCACGTTCGCCGCGTTTGCAGCACGCCCAATTGCAGGATCATCAGATCATCGAACACGAGTCGTTGGCGCGCCAATTCAAGCGTATCGATCGAATCGGGGCGGTGCATCTGGCGGATAGCCCACGAGAGTTCAGCGAGGCCAGTCCGATCGAGCACGCTGGCTGGAATCGGATCGGGCAGTTGTTCGCCCCAGGTGTTGAGCGCTGCATCAGTCGCTTTGCGCATGTTGGTCGGCGTCAGGCTGGCCGTCAGCGGATAGACCGGCACAATGGCGCGCGTATTCAGGGCGTCTTGCTCGACATATTCCCAGTGCGGATTGTTCATGCACAGGCGCCCTAAATACAAGTCGGTTTTGCCGCTGAACACCACCTGCATCCCACGCTCCAGCTTGCCGCGTAAGTAGGGTTGGTTGAAAAATGAAGCGGTCAACGTGCCTGCGCCGTCCTCAATAGTGACGCTGTACACTTCGATATTCCGCTTGCCTTTGAGCATTGCCGCATTGCGCACCATGCCCATCGCGGATACCAGTTCGCCGGGGCGCAGACGGTTGAGCGGGCGCATCGTCGTATAGTCGTCATAGCGGCGCGGAAACGTATACAGTAGTTGCTCGATCGTGCTGATGTCCAGCGTGGCGAGTTTTTCAGCGATTTTCGGCCCGATCCCGTGCAGTTCAGACACCGGATGCTTGATCGCCCGCAGTACGTTCAACTTTTCGTCAAGATCGCGCGTATCACGGTGACGACGTGGCGGCGTGGGCTTGGCGCGCGGCGGGGTGAGCGCGAAGGGTTCGGGCGCGGGCGCAAAGATCGGCTCCAGGATCAAATCGTCCAGCGTGATTTGATAGGCCGACTCAGGTACGATGGGCTGATCGTCCAGCGCTTCCGGCGAATGCATGAATGGTCTATCGGGCACATTGGGACGCGGCGGCGCGATTTTGTCCGATAAGCTGATCACTGGCTCAGCGACCTGATCTACATCGTTCACACGATCCGGCACATTGTCCGGTAGCAATTCGCGGTGCGCTTGTTCACGCGGTGGCTGCTCAGAACGCGGTGCGCGGGATGGACGATCCGGGCGAGACTGGAAAGTTTCACGTTTCGGCGGATTATCTGGTGGTGGCGTATGCTGTAATGCAGGCGGAGCGGCAAATTGTGCAGTGGGCGGTGCAGCGGCGTCAGGGAACAGCGGCGCGTCTACGGGCGGACTATTGGCAGGCGGCACACGTCCGGTGATGCGCCCTAGCATATGTTTGATCGCGGCGTGCCGTTCGTCGGTATCCGCGATCATCGGGTAGGCCATCATCAACGTAACCAGCTCATCGACCAGCGCGTGATGTTCGGGCTTTTTCGCCTGCATATGCGCGTTGCTGCTCCAATCGGCGGCAAACGAGGCAAGCCCGGTGATCACGGCTCTATCCTGACACCCCGTGTTTTGTTCCAATTTGAGGATTTTAACAAGCGTTTCAAGTGCGGATGGCATAAGTTAGGCTATCTCGGTTACTCGGCTATTGGTACGGTGCTATTGATACGATAATTTGCGGATACAATTCAGCTTTTAGTGACTTAGCTTTTGGTGACATAGGCTAAGCCCACACAGCCCGGCCCGACATGCGTGCCAAGCGCGGGGGTCGCTTCTCCGATCATGATCTCAGTGGTGGGCAGCACATCGGCTAACTGCGCGCGGAGCTGTTCAGCGCCCGTCGGGTTGGACGTGTGCAGGATCGCCAGATATTCCAGTGGCGCGGCATCATGCGCCATTTGCACCAACGTTTGCACGGCTTTACCCATCGTCCGCACGCGGGCGACCGTTTCAACCGTGCTGTTTCGCACATCAAGAATCGGCTTGATTTGCAACAGTGCCCCAATATTCGCGATCGCCCAACTGACGCGCCCGCCGCGCCGCAGATATTCCAGCGTATCGATCGCTGCAAGCAATCGCGCGCGACCGCGCACACTGCTGGCGATCGCGATCACTTCATCACGGGAAGCGCCTTTTGCAGCGGCTTCAGCGGCGGCGAACGCTTGCCACCCTTCGGCCATGCTGACTGTGCCGCTGTCCACTACGGTCACGCGCTGCGCATCGACATGTTCAGCGGCCAGACGAATAGAATTATACAGGCTGCTGAACTGTGCCGCCACTGTAAATACGACCACTTGTTCGGCTTTTTCCAGCGCATCCCGCATGAGTTGTTCCGCGACGGCGGCAGGGGGTGATGCTGTGCCGGGAAGTTCTTTGGCAGCCGCTAACCGGTGATAAAAATCAGCGCGCGGCAGTTCGATACTATCATCCGCGAAACTTTCCGTCCCAAAAATGACGAACGCCGGAATGACCGTCACATCTAACCGCTTGAGCCACGCCGTCGGCAGATCACAAGGGCTATCGACAATAATTTTGACGGCGGCTTTAATGGGTAGACGGCTGTTTTGGGTCACGGGGAAGTCTCGCTAAGTTGATTTGTTTAAGGCGATGTAGAAATATATTTTTACAGTGATGGCGCAAAGTCCGTAATTGATTTTAGTGCTATCCCAACGACCTGAGCTGCTTTTGCTTGGCGCGCGTCTACTGTAATCAATGGGACGCCCAATTTTTCCGCCATAGCAATATAAACAGAGTCATAAATGGCAAGATTATGTTCAAGCCCAATGATGAGCGCACGTTGAGCTAACGGTGCGGTCAGCTCAATCGTTAGCGATGTGTTTAGCAGGGTGTCCAAAGCAGTTATAGCAACTTCAAGTGGCAAGCCAAAGTTTTTAACGCGTTTCCATAAAACATTAGTGCATTCGAGAATGCAGAATTCTGGAACGTATAATAGAGTTGTTTCTTTTTTAGCCAGCTCGCGAATTAATGTTAGAACATGCGGCGATTCTTTATCCTCAACAAACGCCTGCACCAAAACGCTTGTATCAACTACAAACTGTACCATTTATCGCGTTCCTCGCGCAACATTTCAGTGGGTGATGGTATGCCAGGGCTAGCTTTAATGATGTTTGCGCGCATAATCTGCCACAACTTTTCGCGATCTTCGAGTGTTGAGTGTGTGAGTTGTGGGCGACTTTTCTCTTTCAGCTTTTGTTCAACCAGCGCATCGACAAGCCCTAATAAATCGCCAATGGTGAGCGTACTTTCGCGCAACTGCTGTTCAGAAACACTGCTTATGGTGAGATCATGCGTTGTCATGCGGCACCTTCTTAATCCTGTAACTCAATTGTAACACATCTTCAAGCGGACTCTTCGCGCTGCTGCACCACTAAGCCCAACGCATCCGTGCCGATGTACGTTGCCAGCGATGGATTGTACGGCGCGAGCAAACAGGGCGGCCAACCAAGCTCCGTGCTGAGCCGCTCGCGTAGTTGGTAAACGTGCTCATTAGGCGTCATGCCCGCGTGCAAAATGACAGTGCGATCGGTGGCGGCAAACTCGGCGGCGAATTCAACAAAGCGATCGGTGGCTTGCGCACGCGTGCGGACTTTCTCCATCGCCAGCATTTCACCGTCTTCAATCGTTACAAATGGCTTGATGCCGAGCATATCACCTAAGATCGCTTGCGACTCGCTGACCAGCCCTGCCCGCTGCAAATAGGCGAACGACTCAGTGTAAAACACGCTGTATACGCTGCCAACTTGTTTACGAATCGTTCGCGCAAGTTGTTCAACCGAGTCGGTCGTTTCGGCCAGCCGCGCGGCCATCTCAACCAGCATTCCCAACCCCACGGATGCAGTCATTGAGTCCAGCACATGAATCGTACAGCGTCCGGCCAAACTGAGCGTCGCTTTTTGCGCATTGTCGCAGGTGGCATTCATGGCGCGCGAAACGTGAATCGATAGAATCCGATCGGTTTCGCGGTGTAATGCGGCGTATGCGCTGGCGAACTGCTCAACCGTCGGCGGGATCAGCGTCGGAATGCTGCCACTGCTTGCTAACCGGAAGAAGCTGGCTGCGTCCATATCGATCCCTTCGCGAAAGCGCTGATCGCTGAAGGTAATCGTATTCGGCACCACCGTAATTTTGTAGCGCGCAACCAATGTCGGATCGAGAAAGTGCGCCGAACTATCGGTCACAATCCGAATTTTATTCATTACGCGGTTACTCAGCGCTCAAAATGTAGAAATAGTACGGTTGGCCGCCCTGAAATACCTCAAACTCCTGTGCCGGATAGGCTTCACGCAGCGAGTCGGTCAACATTTCGGCGTCAGCGGTGCTCACGTCAGCGCCATAATACAGCGTGACCAATTCGCGATCAGTGATGTTCATGCGCCACAGCAAATTTTTGACCGTGCCGAACATGTTGTCACCGCTAACGGCAAGCGTTCCATCTACCAAACCGATCAACTGTCCTTCGCGCGCATCGACTCCATCCAACTGAATGCTGCGAACCGCCGTCGTCACTTCGCCGGTACTGACGCTGAGGCGGGCGGTACTCATCGCTTCAACCACCGTGTCCAGGTCGCCTTCCGCGTTGAACGACAGCATAGCGGCGATCCCTTGCGGCGCGGTGCGCGATTGCACCACTTTCACTTGTTTGTGTGGGACCGCTTTGGCGGCTTGCTCAGCAGTCAGCACGATATTTTTGTTGTTGGGCAGCAGCACAATCTTATCGGTGTCCAGTGCGTTGATCGCGTCGATCAATTCGCCACCGCTCGGATTCATCGTTTGACCGCCGTCGATCACCGTGGCGACACCTAAGCCGCGAAACACCCGCCGCAGCCCATCACCGGGAGCGATCGCGATCACTGCAATTTCGCCAGCATTCACGATCACGTCTGGATCGCTCATCAGATTGCTTGTGGCGGATTCAGCGTCGCGTCCCGCGATGTACGTTTCGGACTGCGCTTGCATATTCTCCACGACAATATCGTCCAGCGTGCCCAAACTGACACCATAGCTGAGCGGCACGCCCGGATCATGCACATGGATATGCACCTTGATCAGCGCTGCATCACCTACCACCACCATCGAGTCGCCCATTGCGCCGATTTTCGCGCGGATCGCCTCAATATCCAGATTCGCGCCATGTAAGACGTACTGCACATCATAGCCGTAGCCTTGCGGATCGGCAGTGCGCAGGGTGTCATGCAGATTGGCAGGACTCAACAGCGTATCAGCCTGACTCAGTACGAGTGATTCGCCCTGCGCCGCTTTCAACATGCCTTCGAAAAGATAGACCAGCCCCGCGGCACCTGAATCAACGACACCCGCTTTTTTGAGGATCGGCAGCATTTCAGGCGTGCGTGCCAGTGCATCTTTGCCACGCGCGACGGCTCTCTGCAACAGATGCAGCAAATCGTTTGACTCGCGCGCGGCGTCCTCCACTTCTTCGGTAATCTCGCGCGCGACCGTCAAGATCGTGCCTTCGGTCGGATGCTGCACCACGCCATACGCCAGCCGCGCCGCCTCGCGAAACGATTTAGCGACGAGCGCAGCATCGGCGGTACGTGATCCGCTGAGTTCGTGGGCAAAGCCGCGCAGCATCTCGGAGAGGATCGTGCCGCTGTTGCCACGCGATCCGCGCAGCGCGCCATGTGCAAAGCGTACTGCTATCGCGCCAATATCCGCCGACTCGTTGGCAGCGATCTCTTTATAGGCATTGGTCACCGTCATCAACATATTCGTGCCGGTATCACCATCGGGCACCGGAAATACGTTCAATTGATCGACATGCTTGTAGTTTTGTTCAAGCCACGCCAGCGCCCCGCCCATAAGCTGCTTGAAGCGCACGCCGTCGCAGGTAGTGATCGAAATCGAAGGGTTTGCAGGTAAATCCATATAAAAGTTTGCTTTGAAGCCCTGACCAAATAAGAAAATTACAGTTGTTGAAACACCGTAGTTTAGCGCATGGTACGCATGAGATGCAAGTTCGCAGCTAAGCCGTGCGGGGCAATTGCCGCCGCAAGTAGTTTATGACTGGATTATCACGCATCATCCAGAAGGCACAATGACCCTCCATGCTGAAGGGGTCGGCAGGATGCTATTTGCCAAACGTGCGTCAAGGTCGATCGGATCGGCGGGCGAGTCCCATTCTGAGCTTGCGCGAGCCTTCAACATCATGTCTTAGCGCATTGGCCAGATCATTCACGGACAGCATCGGTAATTGCAAGTTGCGATGCTTAGCTCCGTGAATGTTGCATATAGCCTGACTGCGCATTACACTAATGGTGAACCCAGATAAAAGCCGCATAGGTTATACTTGAAAGATGAAACACCGAAAATTCAAGTTAAACGCAGACGAAATCAGAGACATCGAAGGGCGAGAGCACGAAACCCGTGAGGCGCTTGAGTTGCGACGATTGCAAGCCGTTCGCATGTACGGTAGTGGGCTGGACATGCACATCGTTGAACAGGTCAGTGGGGCGGCCCGACGAACGATAGCGGATTGGGTGAAAAGCTATCAGAAGACAGGTATCGAGGGCTTGAAGCCGGGTTGGAAGGGTGGCAACCATCGTAAACTGAGCGATGAACAGCGGAGGGAATGTGAGCAACGGCTCCAGCAAACGACGCCTGAACAAGCCCTGAGCGGTCAAACTGAGCAGGCGCTGGACGGTTTTTGGAGCGTGGAAACGGTCGCAGCGGCGGTCGCGCGCTGGTATGGGGTACGCTATCTGAGCCGTGAGTCGTATCGGGTACTGCTCATCGAAGCGGGGTTGTCGTTTCAACAACCGGAAGGAATCTACCGCTCACGACCAAGCGACGCGGTGATTGCCAATTTTGAGGCCGACGCCGAAAAAAAGTCACCGATTTCAAACAAGACCACCCGGATGGGCTGATGATGGCGATGGACGAGATGAGCCTGTATTTACAGGCAACCACCAAACGGGTCTGGTTTCCAAAGGGTCAACGTCCTATTGTCAGCGTCAGTCCGCAACGCGATTGCCAGCATTGGTATGGCGCACTTTGTTTGGACAGTGGTCAGGAAGTCGCGTTGAGTGTGCCGGGATTGAATGGCGAAACAACTTGCCATTTTCTCAGCCACCTGCTCACCGCCTTTCCTACTCAACCGATTTTGCTCTTCCTTGACCGTGCATCCTGGCATCGTGGTGAAGCCGTCCGTCAGCTTCTCGCCGACAACCCACGCTTGCAACTCCTTTACTTCCCACCCGCTTGTCCGCAACTCAATCCGCAGGAACACGTCTGGAAAGCCGCGCGTCAAGCCGTCAGCCACAACCACAAATTTCCGAACCTGGCTACCTTGCGTCAAGCTTTTGCCCGTTTTTTGGACACCGAACTTTTCTATTTCCACTGGACGGAGAAATTCGTCCCGCTTAATATGTGCGGTGTTTAATTGGTTTCACCATAAGCAATTGCGGAACCGTCTCAATCCGATAAGGCGGCACCACTTCGGCCAGCTTGTACTGAATGTGCGTGCTGTCCACTGGCACCTGATACACGATCCAGCGGCTGCCGTGTGACCATTGATACAAGCGATAATAAGGTGTATCGAGTAGTTCAAACGGTTGACGCAAAACGAGCAACGGTCGTCGGTTGGTGCTAATCACTACCAAATTGGCAGTCTGTGTGCTGACAACGTATTCCATGTAAGCAGTGAAGCTGTTATCTGGGGAATTGCCAAAATTACTTCCGTGCGTCTCAGGCTGATTAGCGGGGAGCTTGTCGGCTTGTTGACTATTGAAGTAACGCCCACTCGAAAGATCGTACAGGCTGCTATCAGAGGAAGTGTAGCCTTGTGATGGATCACCCGTCGTGAGCGTAATGCAGCCATAAGCCGGAGCAACAACCCGCGTCGCCATGATCAGCACGAGCGCCAGCGTCAAACATAGAGTCAGTGCACCAGTAACGCGCACAATGAAGTACGGACGGTATCGCCGGAGTGCGGCGCGCAGATGTTTTATCGGCATGTAAGATCGTTTTCACTCTATTGACTGCTCTGTCTGCTTAGTATAAGCCTCAATAGAGCGCGCAATCCATC
>Ga0209511_1004172_pt1 | contig 10637 bp, 12 predicted proteins | sample SSSSmetaG_FD_184141 | JGI IMG/M metagenome (GOLD analysis project Ga0209511, IMG submission 184141) | Glacier valley bacterial and archeal communities from Borup Fiord, Nunavut, Canada, to study Microbial Dark Matter (Phase II) - ​SSSS... | ecosystem: Environmental > Aquatic > Freshwater > Ice >... | reverse complement strand
CTGTACTTTGACCGTCCGGTGTCCCCCGATCAGGCTCGCGCCTGGTGCATCTCAATTTGTCCGGCCCTCGCCGAGATTAGTGAAGTCTACCCAGCTGCTGATAAACATTCCAGTCCATTAAGCTGGCCGCTCTACCAGCGCATTGAGAATCGCGTTTATGCATCAAAGCCGAGCGTAATGCTTCCGGGCCGAAATGACGTACTGACCGCCGATCTAATGGATAGAGAGCAGCTGGCCCAACTGGTGATCACTGCGGTCACTCCGGCGAGCTTGATAGAAGCGTTTCATGTCGAGGCCCCCACGGCCATTTGTGCATCGGCAAGCGTCGAGTACCGTGCCACACAGGGGGGGGGGTTATTGGAATCCGCGCCGCAGCGCGGCCCCCTTTCTATGCCAATGTCCTCAATTGATGATGCTGACTTGGTGAAGTTGGTCATAGCGGAATTTAATGATACTCACTCGTGGGACGAAGTGACTGCTACTTGGGGTGGAGTGAGTAACGGACGCTTTAGAGCAGGGCATCGTGGCGAAGCAACACCTAGTGTTGTGATTGACCAAGATGGCAAGTGGGCATGTGACTATGGCGACACCAGAAATGGCACGTATCTGAAGAAGTTGGATAAGTACGAGGTATGGTGTTTGAGTGAGCACATCAACAAAAAAGTAGACTTGGACGCACGATGTAAAGAATATCGGCGCCGACAACGGCTCGCACAGCGCATAATGTGCCAGGATGTTACAACTGTTGGCCCGGCGAAGCCTTTTACAAATTTCCGCGAAGCGGTTCCTCCTTCTCTTCCAACCTATGACCAGGTGTGCGACTATATTGTTGGCTATGGTGCAGCACATGCCTATCCCCGTTTAGAGTTCGAGATTGACGCCCAAATCGTAACAATCGACTGTAACGAAATAGCCTGGAAGCGTTTTATATTGATGCCTGTCGTGACAAAAGAGCAGCGCATCGCTGTATATCAGTACCTCAAAGGAGAATAGTATGGCAAAGCTAACCATTGATGAAGTGCTTGGGTATCTTGTAGAAGGTCAAAGGCTAGAGCCCGGAATGGTCATTCGTAGGCGTGATGCGATTGATGGTGAGTGGTATGAAGGGAAAGTTGGTCAAGTGTCCAGTTATCGTCATGAGACGGGAGAGCGCATTACAGGATTATCGTTAGTCGTTGAGGGCTATGCTCCGTCTCCCCTGCGTGTTGATGATGAGATCGAGATCGTGAGTAAAGCGGAATTATATAACCGTGAAATGGATGAGCGCAACCGCATCTCCTACAAAAACAGAGAAAAACCCTGGCTTCTATAGCTTTCAATGAAGCAGCAATTTCGAGATTGAGATTGCTGCTTCTTTTTTATTTGTATGGATGTTCCAAAATCTCTTGACAGCATGAGCAAGGTATCTGTTATACTGGAGACCTACAAAGCTTCATCGTTAGATGAAGACCAGAGTTGTGCGCTGGCCCTAGCAGAATCGAAAGATTTGTTAGGTAAGCACAGTCCAAGTCACTGGATCAAACGATGGCACATGTATCGTCACATGGGTTTGTAGGGTCGCGCAAGCGAAACTCACCAAAAGACGGGATTGATCTGCCTTACGGTTCCGGTTGTCTCACCGTCTCAGAGATGCGACTATTGTCCCGGTCGTGCCATGCGGTTAGAAATCTACGCCTCAGCGTGGAGTTCTAAACAGCATAAGCACGAAGAGTGTGGCCTCGTATGCGCCGCGCCGTCCTCAAACGGTACTGCATGACGAACAAAGTTGAACAACCTCGTCAATCGCAAAGCGTTTCCAAAGTTGGGGGAAGCATAGGTACACATCGCAAGAGCATCGTCAGAGAAGTTCTGGATCGTCTCGACAGTAAGATGGCGATAGGAGAGTCACGCCGCGCCGCGAAACAGGCTATACGTGCCACTGAAGGTCCGAAGTGGTCAGTTTCGAGTGGTAAGATTCACAGCTACAAAACGCGCTCGACGTACCAGGAACATTCGGTTCGTTTCGCAAAGTGGGCGCGATCTACGCATAGCATCAAAAACTTAGAGCAGTTAGATGAGCGTGCAGATGCGCTGGCTTCTGAATATCTGCGACTCCACATTGAGCAAAGCAAAAGTCCCTACACACTTCAAGCCGAACGTGCTGCGCTCCGGTTGTTCTTCGATAACCGGCAGTTGGCCAACGATATAATACTTCCACGCCGTACACGCGAAACCATAACGAGATCGCGTGGTGCAGTTGCACATGACCGTCACTTTCAACCTGCGAACTGGCAACCACTTATCAAATTCTTAGAGGCGACAGGCCTCCGTCGCACTGAGCTGCTGCACTTGCGCTGCAAAGACATCTATCGAGACCACGATGGCAAGACCTACGTACATGTCGCATCGGGGAAGGGTGGGCGTGAGCGCGAAGTACCAGTGCTTCCAGGCCGCGAATCTGATGTACTTTTCATCAAAGATGGCCGTGGCGATGATGATCGCGCCTTTGAGCGCATCCCTGGACACCTCGATGTGCATAGCTACCGTCGCCTGTTCGCCCAGGCCCTCTACCTGTTCCATGCCCCTGGTCGGACGTTGCCACCAAGTGAAGGGCGACTCAAGCGCAAAGACTATGACCGAGCGGCTGCCGAGCGCGTGACCTGGGCCCTGGGCCATAATCGCATCGACGTGGTGTTGCGACACTATATTCGCTAGTTCATCGCTTAAAAGCTTTGTTGTCTGGTCTCTTCTCACTGAACAAAAATGCAGCGTCCCATATGCGGAACGCTGCATTTTTGTTCAACGACACTATCTGTTGCGCTTCCAGTTTGCAAGCTGGTCTCGAAGTTCAGCGACTAAGTGTGGTTCCAGTGTGATGAAAATGCCATCGCCACTGTAGGCCATAACCTGCTTGATGAATGTTTGTGCATCCATCTCGATCTCCCCGACTAAGTGACTTGGTGGAGGCCCCGGCACAATCCAGAACTTACCAGATTGCGCGAGTAGTGACAATTGCTCTAGGTAGCGTTCGACTTTCACGACGATCTGAAAAGCGTTTCGCGTTGGCTGCTTCATTTCGACACGCAAGCCCACGAGCATGTTGAGTTTGCCAGGATTGCCATAAAACCACGTACAGATGGCGAAACCATTCGGCTGTTTCTTTGCGGCCAGTGCTTGCAAGTCAGGTCGATCAGCAATATCTACCCATATGATAGCCATGCCTTTCCCTGGCCCCATTTGCAGCTGGTCTATATCATCAACTGGTAAAGCAGTTTTGATCATTAGCGCAATATCTTCTGTCTCCATAACACTTCCCTTCTACTACTTGGAGCTTGTAGTGCCATCCTCAGCCTCGAACAGATCACGCACCTGTACGCCAAGTGCTTTTGCAATCCGGTCCATTGCGTCGAGGTGAACACTTTCCGTTTCATTGTTCCAATAGCGAGTGAGCATAGGCATAGTGACAGCAGCTCTAATCTGCAACTGTGAGCGATTGATATGCTTACTCTCTGCAACTTCCTTAATGCGTAGTCGTGCCACGTTTATATCTCCTTTGTTAGCACAATTTGGTATCTATACGAATATTATCATGTTTTAGATACAATGTCAATATTGGTCACAAAACGTATTGACATTTTAGTTATAACATGGCATACTTTAATTGAAGATTGAAAGAGTAGTGCGGAATGTAGAAAGGCTCGTAGAGTAGTTTTATGTAGAATTTGCTGTCTGGTCAATGTCCTGCTTCGGAAACTTGGCATTGACCAGACTACGGGAGTTAACCGCATGAATAGTATATCATGTCGGTTGCTTCTTCCTGAAAAGAAAAGGAAGAATCACATGACCACCAATGAACGGGAAAGCTTTGTGCTAGCACATCTGGAATATGTAGCACCTATGCTCCACAAGTATGCGTCATCAGCGAAATTAGAATTTGAGGATTTGTGCCAGGATGCAACACTCGTTATTCTGCATGTCCTGGAACGTGCCGATTCTATTCGTGATCTCACCCCCTACGTCATTCGTAGCGTTCGCAATGCCTGCCTTAACAAAATCGAGTACAGCAATCGACGCCGATCGATAAGCTTAGACAAACCTCTCTTTGACGATGGCACAACGCTTGCCGACTTGCTTCCCTCGCCCTACCAGGTCGAGCCGCTCACATTGCTTCTGGCACAAGAGCGTTTACTGGAACTTCAAGCGCGAATGGCGCAACCAAAGAACTCCCAGCGCGCTCGTGTGGTGCGTGAGTGGCACGACACGGCCCTCGCATCCTCTACCCTCTAATCCATTCCCTCTATCATGCCAGGGCATCGCGATGGACGCCCTGGCCTACAGGAGACACCCATATGTTAAAAGATACAAAGGTACTTTTGGTTTTGGTGGTAGCGTTCTTGCTTTACGTCGGTTATACGTATATGCACCACAATCCAGTGCAATCAAGCCATGCTACAGCGCAATTGTCTACGTCGCTCGTTGTGACCCAACAACATGCGACAAAAGCAGCTGCACGATCGCAGTCTGCTACAACCAGCTATGCGGTCTCTGGATCACCGAGCATAAGCGCGGCCCACATAAACACTATTCTGTGTGCGTATAGCGCTGCGGACACTCCGCATGTCTCACCAGCATGTGGTACTGGCCCTGATCTCTATATGCTCGGTGTCAAGTACCATATTGATCCGGTGTTCGCGCTGGCCTTCTTCAAGCATGAGTCGAGCTTTGGCCGCTATGGTATTGCCAACGCGAACCAGGGCATCGGGAACATTCGGTGCAGCGATGCCTACTTACAGGTGTCCGGTCACATGTGTAAGAATGGTTTCCGCGCGTATGGGACGTGGCAAGCAGGGTATGAAGATTGGTACCTACTTATCCGCTACTATGTTGATGATTGGAATAAGCCAACTGTACCGAACATTGTACGGACATATGCACCAAGCAATGAAAATGATACAGAGGGCTATATCATCGCCATAGAGCAAGCTGTGGACACGTGGCGAAGCGCACACGCGACCAGCAATCCATAACACAACAGAAGTAGAGAAGCTGTAAAGGACTGGTACACTGAAGTTTCAGTGTACCACACCGATGCAAATAGATATCTATCAGATGCGCGGAAACGAGCGTTTCCGCGCTCTTTTTACTAGAGCCTGGGAACACATGAGGGCTACATTTTATACACAGTTACACCGTGTTACCTTGTAGATGTCTTACTGTTACACCTCTTGACAGTGCTACAGTCAAACCGTTATAATGTACCACAGTGATACCGTTACAAAGCAACAATTATGAAAGGAATCACCGCATGAAGATTATCGCCATCAGTAACCAGAAGGGTGGCACAGGGAAAACTAGCACAACAGTCAACCTCGCCGCCGCACTTGCCAGAGCAGGAAAGAGCGTCCTGCTTGTAGACATGGATCCGCAAGGCTCGCTTACGGAATACTTTACCAACCCGGAGAAGCTGAAAGTTACCATGTACAATGCACTGTTAGACGGTGCTACTTTGACCCCGTTGGTCATCGGGGAGCAGATTCACTTGTTACCAGCAACTATTGACTTAGCAGCCGCAGAGATCCAGTTACCCGCCAAGCGCAACCAGGAGCGCACCCTTAGCCGATTCTTACGCCAGTTCAACGATAAGTACGACTACTGCATACTGGACTGCCCGCCATCCCTGGGAGTCTTGACTGCTAACGCTTTGACCGCCGCGCACCTGGTACTTGTGCCAGTGAGCACCGAGCTTATGGCCGAGCGTACTGTAAAACTAATTCTCAACACTATAGAAGATATCAAAGAGATTGAGCTAAACACCTCGCTCAAGGTGTGGCGCATCCTTGCCACAATGTACGATCAACGCTTGGCCCACCACAAAGAGATATTAGCAGCTCTACGTACCAAGTACGGCAGCCAGCTTTACCCCGATCCAGTGAGATCCACCACAAAATATAAGGATGCCGTAACAAGCGGCACCGATATCTCAGACTTTGACACCAAGCTAGGAGAGTTTTGGGACAAACTAGCAGGCACACTTATTGCCGAGACACAGGAGCAACACTAATGCCGGAGAAGCGTAAGAGTGCCTACATCAAGGCCACCCAGGAAGCACAGCAACCCCAGGCGAGTACGCCATCAGTGCCAGTAAACACCGTGACACAGTTACAAAGTGATACAGTTACACCGCAGGACACCCCCACTGTGCAGCGCAGCGTAGAGCCAAAGGTAGACAAGAAAGTTACGTTTTATCTGAACCAGAGCCAAGTTGATAAATTAGACCAGCTAGAGATCGACTTTCGCCAAATCTACAAGCGGAAGGTCAACCGCAACGAGATAGTACGTTTTCTCATCGACCAGTGTAACATTGACAATTTGACTGGATTGTAGCACAATAGCAAGGCTTCATACGGATTGCAGACATGACTTTATCTTTTCCTTATATTTACGTCTTGCTAAATGTAAGGAAATAGTTTATACTACTGATAAGCGGATCACCCCCGTTTGACGAGGTGTTAGAATGGTTTATACGTTGGAGGAAGTTGCTAAGATGCTAAGAGTGTCCATCCCGACAGTTCGACGACTCATTGAGGACGGAGAACTAAAAGCCTTTAAGGTTCGCGGGCAATGGCGCATTAGGCAAGAAGACTATGAAACATATATGCAACAGAGCCAGCAAAGGTAAGTTGAAACATCGTAGTGCAAAATTTAAGCCGTGTCCCTCGTCCTTGCAAGTTGAGAACACGGCGTTGCTAACCAGCGTTTCCACATGGTCTGTATCCAGTATACGCCATGTGGAGCACCAATTACAAGTTGACATTGATCAGAAGGAGCTTAACATGGCAGTTACACTATTGACCGAGGAAGAATACACGTTTCTTACGACTCTCCAAAAAGACCTCACAGAACGCGCCAAAACCGCAAGCCCCCGCGCAGCGACCCATTTACGCACAATAGCAAAGATGCACTCTGATTTCTTAGCTCTGGAAGCTGGCAAACGCGCAGCTTCCACGACAAAAGCGCAGGCCCGCCAGGAACGTGAAGCAGAGAAGCTCCAGCGCCAGCAAGAGCGCCTCACTACTCTCCAGCAGAGAATGCAGCAGCAGGCCAAACCCGACCCTCAGGCGAGCACTCAAACAAACACACGTCAGGGCCGAGCAAGTGCATCAGCAAACGCCTAAATCTACGGGGAAATTTCAGCGTCAAAAAGCGAGCTGATTTCAGAGGAAAAGCGTGGCCGTCACATTACCCCGTCATGGCCTCTTACCGCTTCCAAAGCTCGCTTTTTTGCACGACCAATACCCCATTTTTAGGGCATTAAACCTCAGATATTCGAGCAAATTTCAGAGTCAATTTCAGAGTCAATTTCAGAGCTGATAGTAGAGCAATTCTGGGGAGCTACACATATGCCATCATGGTTAAAAAATCCGTTTAAGGGCCGTCAGCCTGGGAATGCGAAGACGGCAGCACCGCCGAAACCACAGCCGCAGCCGCAGCCTGCGAGTCAGCCACAACCCAAAGTCCAACCAACAGCAGGATCACACCCTCTGAACCGAGTACAGGCGGGGAACATCTCACTGGTAACGAATACACCCGAAGAAGCATTGATGCGGGTCGAGGCGGAGAGCGAAGAGGTCGCGTTCGGAGAGTCCGGCCAGCACAAGATCATGGCAAACATAAACCAGAATTGGGCACTCCTTGGTCCTATCTTGTTTGCCGTCGCCACCGTTATGGAAATCTTTCTTGTGTTATGGTCATTCATGAAAGACCACAACATCTTTTACGCAGGCACACTCCTTGCTGTCTCTATCATTGCGGAAGCAACACTCGTAACGGTTTCCTTCTCTGCACACATGCTTCGGTCCAGAGCAGCGAAACGACCAACGGGCATGATTAGAGAGGAACGCTCAGAGCTTGGACAAATCAGGTGGATATGGTGGCTCCTGTCGATCTTCATAGCCACAACGCAAGTGTTTTTTATTGTCACGCAATCAGATACCACCAAAGCAGATACCACTACCTTGATCACCATTGCTATCGTCCGCGCCTGTGCATCAATGGTGGCCGACTACTACACAGCATACATTGCCAGGGAAAAGCCTAACGATGCTGAAAAGGCACTAGAGATCAAGGCACAGAAAACAGAGTTCGCCGAGAAGACGCTCGAAGGCGAGTCAAAAAAGATTGCAGTCATTAATGCCGGATCGATCAAAGTGCAGGAGTCGGCACAGGCAGCCGTGATCAAGCAGGAGCAAACGGCACAAAAAGCCGAGATGGAGCTAGACCTTCTGCGAACCAACCAGGAACTAGCACGCCTTGAGAACGCAAACCGAATAGCGAAGGCGAAGGCACAATATGAGAGCGAGGCCGAATGGTCCAATCTCCAGATCTCATACATGCGCCAGTCACAGGCGAGACTTGCAGAAGCAGCCAAAAGCCTCGATGGGGGATCAGCCAAAGATAGAGAGATCACATCAACACTCCACTATGTTATCAGCGAAATCAAAGACCTCAAGGGCCATATAAATAAAGAGGCAAACACAGCACCATTACGTGTGGTTAATGGCCGCGATGAGGAGGACGATTAATGGCCGAGCGTCCCTATAGCCGCTACACACGAGCGAAGACATGGGCCGCTTTATATAGCCAGCATATCAACGCTGGCTATGCAATCGTCCCGTGGTCCCTCACGGAAAATAGCATTGACATGATCAACTGTAAGGGGGGGACGGACATAGCCCGCGACACACAACACATGGCCGAGGAGCTGCTCCTGCACTCCCACGCCATCGCAGAATATTATCGACTACGGCAGCCAGTAGACCTCGACACTGAAGAAGAAGAACCTAAAGACCTACCATCGCCGCAAATTCTGGCCGACGCCATCGCCGCGAATAGGCTACGCAAGGCTGTTGTCCTGGCCCGTAGCAGAGACTATTACCATTACAGCCTTGAGGACGGGCCGTTCGACCTCGTAATATGTGGCCTACACGATAGTTACCTACATGTGCGAGCCTGGGAGATGCATACCAACCGTCGTTACAGACCTCGCGAAACCGCTGTTTCTCTCACCGATCCGGCCTTTGACCAGATACGCTGTACACAGTTTGGGCATAGCATCCTGCTCGCAGCCTATGCAAAAGGCGACCAAGATGCGATCGCATTCGTCGAAGGCAAGAGGTTTCCGGAGCGTAGCCGCACCAGGATGAGGCACGAGGCCGATCAATTCCAACATCAGACCTACCGAGGCCGCCCGCTCGCATTCAGGAATGCAGCCAAACGCAAAGAGGTAGCACAGAAGATCAGTCAGAGCTTGATTGAGTACCACGCTCACAAGCGCACCGAGGCCATATAATAGCCATTTATGCTATACAGGTTTACCGATCGGTTGAACAGGTGTACATTTAAGACAAAATGTGAGGATGTAGCAGAGGATGATAACCGCTGTAATGTAGTTGACGCGCCCCTCTATGACCGCCAAGTTAAGAGGGACGCGCCGTTCGCCTGGATGATCCCAAATCTGCTAACCAGGCTAGACAGGTGATGTCATGAATAGTATAGCACAGGGGCCGCAAGAAAACACCCCTAGCGTAGTACCTTTCGCGCAATATCAACGCGCATTGGGCCGAATCCAACACTTAGAGCGCGAAGTTGGCGCACTGCGAACCGAATTGCAGTGGCGCAATGACCTCGATAGAGTGCCGGCTGCTGTTGCAAGCCAGAACCAGAAAGCCGCGTTGCGCGTGACCCTGAAAGCTATACAGAGCAGCGAACCAGAAGCGACTGGCAAGTACCAGGGCATGGTCAAAATCGAATCATGGAGCCTTGCGAAAAAGAGCGGCATGTCGAAGGACACGCTACTAGGACATTTGGACTATGCTGCAAACAAACTTGGTGTTATCCAAAAGGACACTGAGAAAGTGCGCGATCCACATACTTACCAGATCATCGGCACTAATATCTATGTTGCTCCTACCGAGATCGCTGCACAACCAACGAGATGGCGCGTCGAGCAGGACCGCAATCATGGGGGAGATCGCCATTTTTGCAGCAACCCTGATTGCCGTAGTGAACGACTACAGAAGCGCACCATCCGACGCGTTATCATCATCTGCATAGATTGTGGCACCGTCCAGAGCGATAACAGCGCAGACGAATCTGTTATGCTCAATGGAAGCCTGGACAGTCAATTTGATGCTCCGGCCCCTGGCATCGTCGAGAGCGATACCCCGCAAGAGCAATTTGACGTTCCGGCAGTCGAGGCCCGGAACGGCAACTTGCCCGTATACAATACTCTCTTACTGGACAGGCAAATTGACGTTCCGGCTCTACCTGTCCCAACTATTCCAATAACCCCCCCCCCTGTGCTCTCTGCATCTCGCGTCCTGGCAAGCTGGCTAGAGAAACGTCGTGGTGTAGATCGTGCTGGCAATCCTGGCCGGACAATCTATGCAACTGGTAGTATCAAGGCCGAGGATAAATATAAGTCTAAGCCAAGCGACTACACCCCAGATATAGACGCCTACCTCGATGGCAGCACGTCTCACATCTACGGCTCCTGGTTGCGCCTGGCTGATGGTGCAACTAACGTCCTCTCGTTCGATCTCGACGATGCCGAGCAGGATGCCGCGGCTCCGGACTACCTAGCAGCATTAGCGGCTGCG
>Ga0209511_1004169_pt1 | contig 10649 bp, 4 predicted proteins | sample SSSSmetaG_FD_184141 | JGI IMG/M metagenome (GOLD analysis project Ga0209511, IMG submission 184141) | Glacier valley bacterial and archeal communities from Borup Fiord, Nunavut, Canada, to study Microbial Dark Matter (Phase II) - ​SSSS... | ecosystem: Environmental > Aquatic > Freshwater > Ice >... | reverse complement strand
TTCAACCGTCGTGTCGGTCGCAAGGAAGTCACCGGTTCGGGCGTGCTGAGCAAAGATGACATTCTCGAAGTGCTGAAGGTGCTGATCGAGATCCGCAACGGCAAGGGCGTGGTCGATGATATCGATCACCTTGGCAACCGTCGTGTACGCTCGGTCGGCGAAATGGCCGAGAACGTTTTCCGTATCGGACTCGTGCGCGTCGAGCGTGCGGTCAAGGAACGTCTGAGCCTGGCCGAGTCGGAAGGTCTGACACCGCAGGAGCTCATCAACGCCAAGCCGGTTGCGGCGGCGGTGAAGGAGTTCTTCGGTTCCAGCCAGCTCTCGCAGTTCATGGATCAGAACAATCCGCTGTCGGAAGTGACGCACAAGCGCCGTGTTTCCGCGCTCGGGCCGGGCGGCCTGACGCGTGAGCGCGCGGGCTTCGAGGTGCGCGACGTTCATCCGACCCATTACGGTCGCGTCTGCACCATCGAAACGCCGGAAGGCCCGAACATCGGCCTGATCAATTCGCTGGCCGTATATGCGCGCACCAATTCGTACGGCTTCCTCGAAACGCCTTACCGCAAGATCGCTAACGGCAAGGTCACCGACAAGGTGGATTATTTGTCGGCGATCGAAGAAGGCGAATTCGTGATCGCGCAGGCCAACTCGCCTTTGCGTGACGACGGCAGCTTTATCGAAGATTTCGTCGCGTGTCGTTATCGCGGTGAGTCCGAACTGCGTCCGTCGCCGGACATCCAGTACATGGACGTTTCGCCAATGCAGACCGTGTCGGTCGCGGCGGCGCTGGTGCCGTTCCTCGAGCACGACGATGCGAACCGCGCCTTGATGGGCGCGAACATGCAACGCCAAGCCGTACCGACGCTGCGCTCGCAGACGCCGGTGGTGGGTACCGGTATCGAACGTCCGGTGGCGAAAGATTCCGGCGTGAATGCAATGGCGCGTCGCGGCGGCGTGATCGATCAGGTCGATGCCGGTCGTATCGTGGTGCGCGTGAACGAGAGCGAAGTCGGCGAGAACGATGCCGGCGTCGATATCTACACGCTGACCAAGTACACGCGCTCGAATCAGAACACCTGCATGAACCAGCGTCCGCTGGTGAATGTCGGTGACAAGATCGCCAAGGGCGATGTGCTTGCGGATGGTCCGTCGACCGATCTGGGCGAGCTCGCGCTCGGCCAGAACATGCTGGTCGCGTTCATGCCGTGGAACGGCTACAACTTCGAAGACTCGATCCTGATCTCCGAGCGTGTGGTGCAGGAAGATCGTTACACCACGATCCACATCGAAGAGCTCACCTGCGTCGCGCGTGATACCAAGCTCGGGCCTGAAGAAATCACTGCGGATATTCCGAACGTCGGCGAGCAAGCGCTTGCGCGTCTGGATGAATCCGGCGTGGTCTACATCGGCGCCGAAGTGAAGGCTGGCGACATTCTGGTCGGCAAGGTCACGCCGAAGGGCGAGAGCCAGCTCACGCCGGAAGAAAAGCTGCTGCGTGCGATCTTCGGCGAGAAAGCGTCCGACGTGAAAGATTCCGGCCTGCGTGTGCCACCCGGCATGGACGGCACCGTGATCGACGTGCAGGTTTTCACGCGCGACGGTATCGAGAAAGACAAGCGTGCGCTGCAGATCGAGCAGATGGAAGTGAAGCGCATCAAGAAGGATTTCGACGACCAGTTCCGCATTCTCGAGGGCGCGATTTACCAGCGTCTGCAAGGTCAGCTGATTGGCAAGATCGCCAACGGCGGTCCGCAGAACTTCAAGAAGGGTTCGCCGATTACCACCGAATATCTTGAGTCGCTGAAGAAGGACGAGTGGTTCACGATCCGCATGAAGGATGAAGAATCCGCCGAGCAGATCGAGAAGGCCCAAGAGCAGGTTGCGGCACATCGCGCCGAATACGACAAACGCTTCAAGGACAAGCAGACCAAGATCACCGCCGGCGACGATCTCGCCCCCGGCGTGCTGAAAATGGTCAAGGTTTACCTTGCGGTGAAGCGTCGTATCCAGCCCGGCGACAAGATGGCCGGTCGCCACGGTAACAAGGGTGTGGTGTCGATGATCGTGCCGGTCGAGGACATGCCGTTCGCGGCCGATGGCCGTCCGGTCGATATCGTGCTGAACCCGCTCGGCGTGCCTTCGCGTATGAACATCGGGCAGATTCTCGAAACGCATCTTGGCTGGGCCGCAAAGGGTCTTGGCGAGCGCATCAAGATCATGCTCGACGCCAACGAGAAAGTGTCCGATATCCGTCGCTTCCTCGATCAGATCTACAACCACGACAAGGAAACATTCGGTCAACGTGTCGATCTGAAATCGTTCACCGACGATGAATTGCTGATCCTCGCGCGCAATCTGCAGAACGGCGTACCGATGGCAACACCGGTTTTCGATGGTGCTGCAGAAAGCGAGATCAAGGCGATGTTGCGTCTGGCGCAATTGCCGGAGTCGGGACAGACCACGCTGATCGATGGTCGCACCGGCGAGGCGTTTGATCGCAAGGTCACGGTTGGTTACATGTACATGCTCAAGCTCAACCATTTGGTCGATGACAAGATGCATGCGCGTTCGACCGGTCCGTACTCGTTGGTCACGCAGCAACCGCTGGGCGGCAAGGCGCAGTTCGGTGGACAACGCTTCGGCGAAATGGAAGTCTGGGCACTCGAAGCCTACGGTGCGGCGTACACGCTGCAGGAAATGCTCACGGTCAAATCCGATGACGTTCCGGGTCGTAACCAGATGTACAAGAACATCGTCGATGGCGATCACGAGATGTCGGCAGGCATGCCGGAATCGTTCAACGTGCTGGTCAAGGAAATCCGTTCGTTGGCCATCAATATCGAGCTGGAGGAACACTGATCCGGTTCAACGCGGCTGGCTTGAGGGCCAGCCGCGGTACGTGTTCCTTCACCATTTTCTCAAGCGTGCGGACGGAAACCCCGAGATGCACGCAAACGGGAGTAGCTCATGAAAGACTTGCTTAATTTGTTCAACCAGCAGCGTCAGTCGCTGGATTTCGATTCCATCAAGATTGCTCTGGCCTCGCCGGAGCTGATCCGTTCGTGGTCGTTCGGCGAAGTGAAAAAGCCTGAAACGATCAATTACCGCACCTTCAAGCCGGAGCGTGATGGCCTGTTCTGCGCCGCGATCTTCGGACCGGTGAAGGACTACGAATGCCTGTGCGGCAAGTACAAGCGCATGAAGCATCGTGGTGTCGTCTGCGAAAAGTGCGGCACCGAAGTCACCTTGACCAAGGTGCGTCGCGAGCGCATGGGCCACATCGAACTGGCCAGCCCGACCGCGCATATCTGGTTCCTCAAGTCGCTGCCATCGCGCATCGGCTTGATGCTGGACATGACCCTGCGTGACATCGAGCGCATCCTGTATTTCGAAGCCTACGTCGTGATCGATCCGGGCCTTACTCCGCTCGAACGCGGCCAGCTGCTCAATGAAGAGCAGTACCTGCAGGCGGTGGAAGATCACGGCGACGAATTCGACGCGCGCATGGGTGCCGAAGCAGTTTACGAATTGCTGAAGGGCATCGATCTCGCCGCCGACATCGTTCGCCTGCGCGAAGAAATCGCCAGCACCAATTCCGAGACCAAGCTCAAGCGTTTGTCCAAGCGCATCAAGCTGGTTGAGGCGTTCCATGATTCCGGCAATCGCCCGGAATACATGGTGCTGACCGTGTTGCCAGTGTTGCCACCGGATTTGCGTCCGCTGGTGCCGCTCGACGGTGGTCGTTTCGCGACCTCGGATCTGAACGATCTGTATCGTCGTGTGATCAACCGCAACAACCGTCTGCGTCGCCTGCTCGAACTGAATGCGCCCGACATCATCGTGCGCAACGAAAAGCGCATGCTGCAGGAATCAGTCGATGCACTGATGGATAACGGCCGTCGTGGCCGCGCCATCACCGGCACGAACAAGCGCCCGCTGAAATCCCTGGCCGACATGATCAAGGGCAAGCAGGGTCGTTTCCGTCAGAACCTGCTCGGCAAGCGCGTCGATTATTCCGGTCGTTCGGTCATCGTGGTCGGTCCGACCCTCAAGCTGCACGAGTGCGGCCTGCCGAAGAAGATGGCGCTGGAATTGTTCAAGCCGTTTATCTTCTCCAAGCTGCAGCGCCGTGGTCTTGCCACGACGATCAAGGCGGCGAAGAAACTGGTCGAGCGCGAGAGCGCAGAAGTCTGGGATATTCTCGAAGAAGTCATTCGCGAACATCCGGTGCTGCTGAACCGTGCGCCGACCTTGCATCGTCTCGGCATCCAGGCGTTCGAGCCAGTATTGGTCGAAGGCAAGGCAATCCAGTTGCATCCGCTGGTCTGTACCTCGTTCAACGCCGACTTCGATGGCGATCAGATGGCCGTGCACGTGCCGCTCTCGATCGAAGCGCAGCTCGAAGCGCGCGCATTGATGATGTCGACCAACAACATCCTGTCGCCAGCCAACGGTGATCCGATTATCGTGCCGACGCAGGACGTCGTGCTCGGTCTGTATTACATGACGCGCGAACTGATCAATGCGCGCGGCGAAGGCATGATTTTCGCCAACGTTGCCGAAGTGCATCGCGCGTATCAGAACCGCGTGGTCGATCTGCATGCGAAAGTCAAAGTGCGCATGCACGAAATCGAGATCGACGAGCAGAAAAATCGCACCGAAAAAACCTCGATCGTCGATACCACGATCGGCCGTGCCTTGCTCGCAGAAATCCTGCCGGTCGGCCTGCCGTTCGCACTCGCGAATATCGTGCTGACGAAGAAAGCGATCTCGGGTTTGATCAACCAGTGCTACCGTCGTCTCGGTTTGAAAGATACCGTGGTGTTCGCGGATCAGCTGATGTACACCGGCTTCCATTACGCAACGCGTGCGGGCGTGTCGATCGGCATCGACGATCTGACCATTCCTGACGAGAAGCAGCCGATTCTGGAAGAAGCCGAAAAGGAAGTGCTCGAGATCCAGGAGCAGTTTGCTTCCGGTCTCGTCACTGCCGGCGAGCGGTACAACAAAGTTGTCGATATCTGGTCGCGCACCAACGAGCGCGTGGCGAAGGCGATGATGGATGCGATCGGCACCGAGAAGGTGACCAACGCCAAGGGCGAGATCGTCGACCAGAAATCGATGAACTCGGTCTACATCATGGCCGACTCCGGCGCGCGTGGTTCCGCAGCGCAGATTCGTCAGCTTGCCGGTATGCGCGGCCTGATGGCCAAGCCCGACGGTTCGATTATCGAAACGCCGATCAAGGCCAACTTCCGCGAAGGCCTGGACGTGTTGCAGTACTTCATCTCGACCCACGGTGCGCGTAAAGGCCTGGCCGATACCGCGCTGAAGACCGCGAACTCGGGCTACCTGACGCGTCGCCTCGTCGACGTGGCGCAGGATGTCGTGATCACGTCGGACGATTGCGGTACAACGCAGAGCCTGACGATGACGCCGATCGTTGAAGGTGGCGATGTGGTCGAGCCGTTGCGTGATCGTGTGCTTGGTCGCATCGTGGCCGAAGATGCGTATGCGCCGGGCAACGACGAAGATCCGATCGTCACGCGCAATACCTTGCTCGATGAAAAGTGGGTCGAAAAACTCGAAACCGCCGGCGTGCAGATCATCCAGGTGCGTTCGCCGATTACCTGCGAAGCGACCTTCGGTATCTGCGCATTCTGCTACGGCCGCGATCTGGCGCGTGGGCATCTCGTCAACCGCGGCGAAGCGGTGGGCGTGATTGCCGCGCAGTCGATCGGCGAGCCGGGCACGCAGCTGACCATGCGTACGTTCCACATCGGTGGTGCGGCATCACGAGCAGCAGCGATCGATAATGTGCAGGTCAAGACCACCGGTAACATCAAGTTCAACAATCTGAAAACCGTGCAGCATGCAGCGGGTCATCTGGTTGCCGTGTCGCGTTCCGGCGAAATTTCGGTGATGGACGTGAACGGTCGCGAGCGCGAACGCTACAAGGTGCCTTACGGCGCCGTGTTGAATACCAAGGACGGCGCACCGCTCAAGGCGGGTCAGATCGTTGCCAACTGGGATCCGCATACCCATCCGATCGTCTCGGAAGTGGCCGGTCGCATTCGCTTCAGCGACTTCATCGACGGTATCACCGTGCAGGAACAGATCGACGATCTGACCGGCTTGCAGAGTGCCGTGGTAACCGATCCGAAGCGTCGTGGTGTCGCGGCGAAAGATCTGCGTCCGCTGGTGCGCATCGAAGACAAGAAAGGCAAGGATCTGCGTTTGCCGGGCACCGATATTCCGGCGCAGTACTTCCTGCCGGCCGGTGCGATTATTTCGTTGCAGGACGGCGCCGAAGTGGGCGTTGGTGACGTAGTTGCGCGTATTCCGCAGGAGAAATCGCAGACCCGCGATATCACCGGCGGTCTGCCGCGCGTGGCCGATCTGTTCGAAGCACGCAAGCCGAAAGAGCCGGCGATTCTTGCCGAGCGTTCGGGCATCATTAGCTTCGGCAAGGACACCAAGGGCAAGCAGCGCCTGATCATTCGCGATGTGGATGGCGAAGAGCACGAGGAGCTGATTCCGAAATGGCGTCAGGTCATCGTGTTCGAGGGCGAGCATGTGGAGAAGGGCGAAACTGTCGTCGACGGCGAGCCGAATCCGCACGATATTCTGCGTCTGCTCGGCGTCGAGCCGCTGGCGGCCTACCTGACGAAGGAAATCCAGGACGTCTATCGCCTGCAGGGTGTGAAGATCAACGACAAGCACATCGAGGCGATCGTTCGCCAGATGTTGCGCAAGGTCGAGATCACCGTGCCTGGCGACACGCGTTATCTGCGTGGCGAGCAAGCCGAGCGCATTCGTGTGAATGAGGAAAATGCGCGAGCGATTTCTCGAGACGAACGTGTTGCCGAGTTCGAACCGGTGTTGCTGGGTATTACCAAGGCATCGCTGGCGACTGAATCGTTTATTTCGGCCGCATCTTTCCAGGAAACTACGCGTGTGCTCACCGAAGCTTCGGTGCGCGGAACACGAGATACCTTGCGCGGCCTGAAAGAAAACGTTATAGTTGGTCGCTTGATTCCGGCAGGTACCGGACTCGCTTACCACTCCAAGCGTCGCCGTCGCGGTGAGCTTACAGATTCGGAGATGGAAACACTCCGTGGTAATGCAGCAGTCGTGGTTCCCGCGGTAGCGGAATAAAGTCCGGCAAAACGCTAACGCATTTGCCATACACCTCGAAAAGAGGCGCAGGACGCGCCTCGTGTTCGATGAACGGATTCTTGGCCTGAAATCGTTAACTTTTTAAGTTGACGATTTCTATTAGCGCCTGCTATACTTTTTCGTCTCGGCAGACCGGGTTATACTGGCCTGTCTTTTGTTTCTTAAGGTCCCGAGAATGTCTACAGTAAATCAGTTGGTACGCAAGCCGCGTCGTCCGAAGACGTACAAGAGCGCGTCGCCCGCGCTGGAAAATTGCCCGCAGCGTCGTGGCGTTTGTACTCGCGTTTATACGACTACCCCGAAGAAACCCAACTCAGCTCTGCGTAAAGTTGCCAAGGTGCGCTTGACCAACGGGTTTGAGGTCATCAGTTATATCGGTGGCGAAGGTCACAACTTGCAAGAGCATTCCGTGGTTCTGATTCGCGGTGGTCGCGTCAAGGATCTTCCGGGTGTGCGTTACCACACGGTGCGCGGAAGTCTGGATGCGTCTGGTGTGACCAAGCGTCGCCAGAGTCGCTCGAAGTACGGCGCCAAGCGCCCGAAATCGTCCTAAGCAATTAGTACAAGGTTCGGATCATGTCGAGAAAAGGTTCCCATCCCGCGCGCGTAATGCTGCCGGATCCCAAGCACGGAAGTCAGCTAATTGCCCGCTTCATCAATATGGTGATGCTGAGCGGCAAGAAGTCGATTGCGGAAGGTATCGTTTATGGCGCGCTTGCGCACATCGGCGAAAAGCATGCGACACCGGTCGATCTGATCGAAAAGGCGCTCGGAAATGTTGCTCCAGCGGTCGAAGTAAAGTCGCGTCGCGTTGGCGGTGCAACTTACCAGGTGCCGGTCGAGGTACGTTCCAGTCGTCGTATGGCGCTGGCAATGCGTTGGGTGATCGATGCGGCGCGCAAGCGCGGCGAAAATTCGATGCCGCGCAAGCTGGCTGCAGAGTTGCTCGAAGCTGCTGAAAACCGCGGCGGTGCTGTCAAGAAGCGTGAAGAAACGCATCGTATGGCTGAAGCCAATAAGGCGTTCTCGCACTACCGTTGGTAAGTCGATTTTAGAACCGATTTTAGAATTAGAAATACAAGATTTGTAACATCTATTCTCTGAATTCAGAGATAACTTGATTCTGTAGTCTGGATTTGAGTGACTTGTAAAGATAATTGGTTTATTTAACCGATTATCTGCAGTTCGATGTTGCAGCGATTAAGTAGAGAGAACCTTGTGGCACGTACTACCCCCATCGATCAGTATCGTAATTTCGGCATCATGGCTCATATTGATGCGGGTAAAACGACGACGACTGAGCGCATTCTTTTTTACACCGGCCGATCCCACAAGATCGGTGAAGTGCATGAAGGTGCAGCCACGATGGACTGGATGGAGCAGGAGCAGGAGCGTGGTATTACCATCACGTCCGCTGCGACTACCTGTTTCTGGCAGGGTATGGATGGTTCGTTCGCGTTGCATCGTTTCAATATTATCGATACGCCGGGGCACGTTGATTTCACCATCGAAGTGGAGCGCTCTTTGCGCGTACTGGATGGCGCGGTGTTCGTTCTTTGTGCGGTCGGTGGTGTGCAGCCGCAATCGGAAACAGTCTGGCGGCAAGCTAACAAGTACGGTGTCCCGCGTGTCGCCTTCGTCAACAAGATGGATCGTGCCGGCGCGGATTTCAACAAGGTTATCGCTCAGCTCAGGTCGCGTCTTGGGGCCAATCCGGTCCCAATGCAGATGCCGATCGGTGCTGAAGACAAGTTTGAAGGCGTGATTGATCTGCTCAAGATGAAGGCGATTCATTGGGACATGGAGTCCCAGGGCATGAAGTTCGATTACATCGAGATTCCTGCTGAATTGCTGGCAGCGGCCAAGGCGGCGCGCGAGCATCTGGTAGAGTCGGCAGCGGAGAATTCCGATGCGCTGATGGATAAATATCTGGGCGGTGAAGATCTGTCCGAAGAAGAAGTGATCGAAGGCATTCGTATCGGCACGCTGAGTACCAAGATCATTCCGGTGTTTTGTGGTTCGGCCTTCAAGAACAAGGGTGTGCAAGCGATGTTGGATGGCGTGATCCGCTATCTCCCAGCGCCGTCCGACCGGCCGCCCGTCAAAGGCTTGGACGAAGACGATAAAGAAATATTGCGATCTGCCGGTGATGAACAACCGTTTTCGGCGCTTGCTTTCAAGATCGCTACCGATCCGTACGTAGGTTCGTTGACGTTCTTCCGGGTTTATTCGGGGGTGTTGAATTCCGGTGATACGGTGTTCAGTCCGGTCAAGGGCAAGAAAGAGCGTGTCGGTCGGCTGCTGCAGATGCATGCAAACAACCGCGATGAAATAAAAGAAGTGCGTGCAGGTGATATCGCAGCGGCGGTCGGTCTGAAAGATGTAACAACCGGCGATACCTTGTGTGCACTGGATAAAGTAATAACACTCGAAAAAATGATCTTCCCCGAGCCGGTCATCGCCATGGCGATTGAACCTCGGACCAAGGTAGATCAGGAAAAAATGGGCATCGCCTTGTCGCGTCTCGCGCAGGAAGATCCATCGTTTCGGGTGCGTTCGGATGAAGAGTCCGGCCAGACCATCATCGCTGGCATGGGCGAGCTGCATCTGGAAATCATCGTTGATCGCATGAAGCGCGAATTCAGCGTCGAGGCAAATGTTGGCAAACCGCAAGTTGCGTATCGTGAAACGATTCGCAAGGCGGTCAAGCAGGAAGGCAAGTTTGTGCGTCAGTCCGGTGGTCGCGGCCAATATGGTCATGTGGTCATCGAGATGGAGCCGCGTGAACGTGGTGCAGGTTATTTGTTCGAAAACGCCGTAATTGGCGGTGTTATTCCAAAGGAATACATCCCGGCGGTAGATAAAGGTATTCAAGAGCAGCTGGGAAATGGCATACTTGCCGGCTTCCCGGTGGTTGATGTCAAGATCCGTCTTATCGACGGCTCGTATCATGATGTCGACTCTAATGAAATGGCGTTCAAGATTGCCGGTTCGATGGCATTCAAGGACGGTTTCGCGAAAGCGAGTCCGGTACTGCTTGAACCGATAATGAAAGTTGAAGTCGTAACGCCTGAAGATTACATGGGCGATGTGATGGGTGATCTGAGTCGTCGTCGTGGTGTGTTGCAAGGTCAGGAGGATTCTCCGTCCGGCAAGACCATCGATGCTCAGGTGCCGCTGGGTGAAATGTTTGGTTACGCGACATCTCTGCGCTCGATGAGCCAGGGGCGAGCGACCTTCACGATGGAATTTGATCATTACGCCGAAGCGCCGACCAATGTCGCCGAAGCGGTAATGAAAAAATCCTGAGATTGATTAATTCAAGAATTATTGAGGTTTGAGTCATGGCTAAGGGAAAATTCGAGCGTAAGAAGCCGCACGTCAACGTAGGCACAATTGGCCACGTCGATCACGGCAAAACCACGCTGACAGCAGCGCTGACGAAACTCGGCGCAGAACGTTTTGGTGGC
>Ga0209511_1004157_pt1 | contig 10670 bp, 10 predicted proteins | sample SSSSmetaG_FD_184141 | JGI IMG/M metagenome (GOLD analysis project Ga0209511, IMG submission 184141) | Glacier valley bacterial and archeal communities from Borup Fiord, Nunavut, Canada, to study Microbial Dark Matter (Phase II) - ​SSSS... | ecosystem: Environmental > Aquatic > Freshwater > Ice >... | reverse complement strand
CAAATTTAGACTCTTTGCAACGATAAAAAAAGAATTTCACAACACTTAACAAATACTTAACATTTTTAATGAGTGCTTAAATTCCTGCTATTTCCCGAATCGCCAAAATGATCTCACCCGCCAGTTCATCCGCCCTTTCAAACGTATTACTCTCTGAATAAATCCGGATGATCGATGTATAGCTGATCATCCTTTAAATAATATTATTAGAATAAAATCTGGATTACGATCTATTATTATATGATAAGGGCCAGAAAATTTATCGTTGTCAGCTTTATCAAATAAAAAAATGAATGTTTTTCAGGACATTAAAACTGCGTCACTTTTTTTGGTTGAAAAATGAACAAATTCGATAATTCATGTTTTTGTTGTAATTTTTTTAATAGTTTTACAGCGTCAAAGAAACACTGAATCATATCAATGCCTTAAAATGGCAAGATAAAGCAGAAATGATAAAAAAAGAGTATATTGCACAATTGATGCTGATTTTTGGAATAATGATGGCAATTCTGATTCTTTTTGCAGGGATTTATATTTTATTGTCACCATCTTTAAACTATTGGCCAATAAATTTTCGTGTGATTTTTGCATTAATCATTATTTCGTATGGATTTTATCGTTCCGTGAATATATTCATTAAATTCAAAAATAAGGAGGCTAATCAATGAACCTTTTAAAATCGATCTTCGGCGTACTAATAATTGGGCTGAGCATACTATTTTACTCGTGTAAAATGACGCCAAAAAAATTTACTGACGAAACCCCTACACGAGGCACTATAAAGATTGCGGCAGATGAATCATACCAATTATTGGTGGATGCCGAGCTATATACTTTCCAGTCGATCTATAAAGATGCAAAAGTTACTCCTATCTATTTATCAGGTGACAGCATAATGAAATTATTTATGGATGACTCAGTACATGTTATTATTTCAAGTACTCAATTATCTGAAAACCAATTAGCTTATTTAAAAGGGAAAGCAAGCTTTCCCAGAACTACAAAAATTGCATATGATGCTCTTGCCTTTGTTATTAACAAATCGAACCCCGATTCATTAATAAGGTATAACACAATCAAAGATATTTTCACGGGCAAAACCTCCAGTTGGAAGCAAATTAATCCCGAATCGAAATTAGGTGATATTAAAGTTGTATTTGACAATGCAGGGTCAAGCAATGTAAGGACAATTATGAATAAATTTGAAATGAAAGGTGCTTTGCCTTCCTATTGCTTGTCTGCCACCAAGAATTCAGAAGTTGTAAATTTTGTCGAGAAAAATCCTGAAGCGATAGGAATCTTAAGTGTCAACTGGATTAGTGATCCGCGCGATTCAATCAGTCATTCGTTTCTGAGCAAAGTCAAAGTAGTTGCAATAACCTCTGAATATGATTCAGAAGGCGCAGATTTCTATACACCGCATCCTGCCTACATTGCAAACAAAGTATATCCGTTTATCAGGGAAGTTTATACGATAAACCGTGAAACCTTTTCAGGTCTTGGAACAGGTTTAACATCATTCATTGCCGGAGATTCCGGACAACGAATTATCTTAAAAATGGGAATGTTACCTGCCGCAACAACGGTAAGACTTGTAGAGATTAAGAAAAATTAAAACATTGTTGAAACTAAATATTTTTTAAAAATGAGACTTATATTTATAGTACTGTTCTCGCTGATTACGGTTACTGCATTTAGTCAGAGAAAGAAATCTGACTCAAATACACCAGCTGTTTCCGCGTATAGCCCGGAGTTAACTGCCGCTTTAAAGCTTGCAGCAAGTGAGCAATATGAAATTGCCGGACAAGCGTTCGATGCCCTGTTAAAGAAAGAACCGGCAAATGGAGATGTTTATTATTTTTACGGAGAAACTGTAATCAAAGAGTATCTTTCGGATACGTTGTCGAATTCATTGAAAGAGATGACCACTAAAGCTGATCAGCTATTTAAAAAAGGTATTGAACAGGATCCGACAAACCAAATAAATAATGTTGGTTTAGGTTCTATCGTTCTTTTTCTTAAAAGCGATACAGTTGCTGCAGATAAATACTTCTCAAAAGCAGAGGCAACATTACCGCTCAAGTTGAAATTCATGACACCCAAAGATGCTCGTATACTTACAAAATTAGGAACAGCTCAATTATTGGGTACAGTAAACAGGTTTAGCAAGGCGTTAAATTATCTTACCAGGGCACAGGAAATCGAACCGAATAATCCGGCGATTTACCTTGCAATGGGAGATGTTTATATTATGCAAAACGATGCGAAAAATGCACTTGCAAGCTATAACAGATCGCTCTATTTTGATCAAAAATCACCACTGCCCAAAATTAAGATTGGTGATATTTACATGCGCGCTCCAAATTTAAATGCAGCCCGCCCCTATTTTGAAGAGGCCCGTGATATTGATTCCACCTTTGCTCCCGTTTACCGTCAACTTGGAGAGTTGTATACGATGGCTGGTCAGTTTAACCTGGCTAAGGTAAATTTCAGAAAATTTCTCGATTTATCAGGCGATAATATTCCTGCAAAAATTCAATACGCAAAAGCCCTCTTCAGAACAAAGGATTTTGCTACTGCATTGACAACACTCGAAGAAGTATTAGCAGTCGACAAATCCCGTAATTACCTGAACCGTCTTGCTGCTTATTGCTGTTATGATAAAAAGCCACCTGAACTTGAAAAAGGAAAGATGTACATCGAGGAGTTCTTTAAAAACACCAATCCGGAAAGCATAATTCCAAGAGATTACCTGTACTACAGCCGGATACTTTTTAGAAGTGCTAAGAACGATTCGTTAGCTTTGGTTAAGGCTTTTGACACCTACAAAAAAGCTTATGCTGCAGATTCAAATAATGTTGTAATTGTATCAGAAATAGCTGCCTATTATTACTATTCACGTTGGTACAAGGACGCAATTATTTGGATTAATATAAAAAATAAGAAAGGCAAACCAGATGCAGAAGACATGATGTTAATTGGTAAATCGTATTATCAACTTGCAGAATTCCCCAAGGCAGATAGCATATTTAGCCAGATTATCGTAAATCAACCTGATGACATGCAGGCATATCTCTGGTTGGCCAGAACATACTCAAGTATGGATCCATCCAGTGAACTGGGCTTAGCCAAGCCAAAATTTGAAGCACTGATTGAAAAGATTGGTGCAGAAACTGCGAAGTATCCAAAAGAATTGCAGGAAGCTTATTCGTATCTCGTCCCCTATTACCTGCAAAAGAAAGACTACACAACTTCCAAAATGTGGGCTAAAAAATTATTTGATCTTGATCCATCAAACAAAAAATGGCAAATACAGTCTCTTACATTTCAAGCTATGATTGCTCATGGAGAAAAGAAATATGCGGAAGCCCGAGATAATTTCATTGAAATTCAAAAGCTTGATCCTGGGTACCAAAATGTCGAAAAAACAATAAATGATTACAATAAAGCAATAAAGGCAGCAGCAGCAGCGGCGGCGGCACAAAAGAAATAACATAAAATATAGAATTTCTATTATTACAAAAAAAGCATTAAAATTGTGAGTAATATTTGATCTGAGTTATGCAAGTATAAAAAAAAATCACTTTCTTTGCACTCATTGATTATTACACTAATCGTTATATATTTACTTTAAACAAAAATTGAAAATGAAAGGACAATCATTAAAAGATGCATTAAAATCGTCTTTCGTATTGGCGGTAATCTTGTTGTGCGCATTAGCCGGTTACATTATTTGGTCTCAGATTATGGGTAGCCCTGTTAACTTTGAAGGTGGAAACAATGCTGGTCATCCAATTCCGGGAAACTACTTGGCAATTGTTTACAAAGGTGGTTTTATTGTACCAATACTTATCGCAATTAACCTGATCCTTCTCACATTTATTATTGAGCGTATGATCAGCTTATCGGCTGCAAGTGGTAAAGGAAACCTCAACGCTTTTGTACGTGAACTCCAGACAAAGCTCAACGACAACAAAATTGAGGAAGCTTCACAATTATGTGACAAACAAAGAGGCTCTCTTGCAAATGTTATGAAAGCAGGTTTATCACGTTACAGAATTTTACAAGCTGACAAAACTTTGATGAACGACCAGAAAGTTCTTGCACTTCAGAAGGACCTTGAAGAGGCTACAGCGCTTGAATTACCTGTACTTTCTCAGAACCTGATTATTATGTCGACCATCGCATCTGTTTCCGTACTTGTCGGACTTATTGGTACAGTACTTGGAATGATCCGTGCATTCGGCGCTTTGGCTACTGCTGGTGCTCCCGATTCATTGGCTTTAGCAAATGGTATTTCGGAAGCGCTTGTTAATACAGCATTTGGTATTACTGGTTCAACGATCGCTATCATTGCTTACAATTATTTTTCAGCCAGAATCGACGGAGTAACTTACAAAATGGATGAGGCCAGTTTTAGCCTTACATCAACATTTGCTTCAACATTGAAGTAATGTTTTATATTTTGCATAGACAGACATTGAAGAAAAACAAACTGAGAATATAATGGGAAAAATTAAAATAGCGGTAAAATCACCAAGTATTGACATGACGCCGATGGTGGACTTGTTTTTCCTTCTACTCGTCTTTTTTATTTTGACGGCAACATTTCGTCCGGAGGAAGCTGCAGAGATTAAAACACCAACTTCAACGTCACAAAAACCAATTCCTGATGCCAATCTTGGTACAATTTTGATTTCAAAGGGAGATAAAGTTTTTTTTAATGTTGATAATGGTACCGATTCATCTCAGCATATTCGTGCGAAAGTGCTGGCTGCGATAGGTAGTGAGTACAAGATTAAATTTACGCCTAAAGAGCTCAAAAAATTTGAAGGTTTAGCATCTTTTGGATTACCTGCAGCGAATCTTAAGAATTTTCTAAATGCACCTGATCAAAAGACCAGGGAAGCAATGCAGATAGGAATTCCAATTGACTCAATCGATAATCAATTGTTGGCTTGGGTCAGGTTTGCGCGAACTTACAATAATGACTTGGCGTTTGCAATAAAAGGTGATGGGGAATCAACATTCCCAGTGGTGAAAAAAATATTAGCTGTTTTACAGGATAGTGGTGTGAGCAAGTTCAATTTAACCACCGATCTAAAAGCGGCTGAATTACCAGCAGAATTTATTATTAAGTAATTTAAAAGACATTCCAAAATGGCTGAAATAGTTCAAGAAGAGAGTCACAAAGGTAAAGGAAAGAGGAAGGCCAAGAAACACGGAACACATATCGATATGACTCCTATGGTTGACCTTGCCTGCTTGCTGCTTACTTTTTTCATGCTTACTACGGCGTTCAATAAACCCAAAGTAATGGAGGTAATCATGCCCGATAAGCCGAAGGAGAATGAGAAACCACCTGAGCTTGATAAAGACAGAGCGCTAAATATCATACTTGTTGAAAACGACAAAATACTTTGGTATGTAGGTATAGCAGATCCAAGTAAAACACAACTTGCTGAGGCTGATTACTCAAAAGAAGGTATTCGCAGGGTTCTTTTAGAACGTAACAAACAATTATTTACCAATATCACAAAGATGAATAAAGATGTGGTAGACGGTAAATTGAAACTCTCAAGAGACTCAGTGGAAGGTAGAATTAAACGCTTTTATAAAGCTGATAAATTCGGGCCAATAGTACTAATCAAGGCGGCTGAAGGTGTTAAATATCGAAATATAGTTGACATTATCGATGAAATGGCAATTACAAATATTGCCCGGTATTCACTCGTCGATATTAACCCAGTGGAAAAAATGATGGTTCAGACTCGTCTCGGTTCGAAACCAGCAGTTACCGCCATTAAATAAACCATAATAAATGGATTTGAATCATGGATAATGAATTGCTTAAAAATGAAGCGGTAACCCTTGAGGAAATAGTATTCGAGCACAGGAATAAAGAATACGGGGCCTACGTATTGCGCAAAAAATTTAGAAAATTCTTATTGATTGCCTTTCTGATCGCTTTTTTCAGTGTAGGTGGTGCCATATTAGTGCCTTTCATTCAAGCTTACAATAACAAAGGTAAGAATATTGCTTTGGTAAAAAGTACCGTGGTAACCATGGAAAATATCAAAGCAAATGATGACATTCCACCACCACCACCACCACCACCACCACCACCACCAGCTGCGGAAGTACAGGTAAAGTACGTTGCTCCGGTAGTTGTTGATAGCGTGAAAGTGGAAGTGGAATTTGCAACAGTCAGTGAAGCCCAGGAAACAGTTACCAATGTGCCTGTTCCTGAGAAAATTGAGGTTGTAAAGGAAGCCGAAACGGCAATCGTTGAAGAAGAACAAGTCTTTATTGTTGTTGAGGAACAAGCATCTTTTCAAGGGGGTGATGTTAACTCATTCCGCGATTGGGTTACAAAGAACCTAAAATACCCTACGATTGCTATCGAAAATGGTATATCAGGTAAAGTGTATGTGCAATATGCGGTAAACTCGAAAGGAGATGTTGTAGACGTTAAAGTAGTACGCGGCGTCGACCCTTCTCTGGATAAAGAAGCTGTCAGGGTTATTCAGTCCTCACCTAAATGGGAACCTGCGAAGCAGAGAGGAACGAAAGTAAAACAACAGTTTACGATCCCTATCGCATTCCAATTACAATAACATTTGTACGATTATAATATTAAAGGGCTGTCGTTTGACAGCCCTTTTTATGTTTTAAAGTTTATCTAAAGAGTACCCGGTCCAAGCAATAATGTCCATTAAAACAGGACAAAAATATCATCACACCTACTTCAAACCTGCAACAGCGTAAGCCTGGCCTCCTCAAAATTGAGGATTGCCTTACGGGAGTATAGAAAGTCACACCCGATTAATCCGATGATCTTTTTATCGGAAAACTTCGCGTATTCGTCATTGATATGCTGGAAATTAACCAACGCAATTTTAAGCGGGCCAAAACCGAAGCCGCCTATCTGAAGTTCAGCAATTATCCCTGAACTGGTCTCAACCACTTCTTTGCCCAAACCAGTTGCCATCACCGGTTCATTCTCATCCGGGGCATAATAACCGGTCAGCGTAACATCAAAAACACTTTTCGATGCACCCGAATCGATCACCCACCAGTAACTGTTCAAGGCCCGGAAATTCGGCCCTTACCAGCGGATGCCAGGTATTGGACTCAAGTTCTACAATTTCAAAACTGATTTCCTTCATTAATTTATCGTTAACAGCCAAAAAAAGGGACACTTGGCCCCTTTTCCCGGCAATATATATAATGCAATTATTTCTTGTTCAAATCTTCCAGTACATTCATCACTTCGCGTACCTGCGCTTCGCTCGATTTCATCATTGCCATCTCTGCTTCGTTCAGTTTCAATTCAACGATTCTTTCGATACCATTCTTACCCAGAACTACCGGAACTCCAAGGTAGCAATTATCGATGCCATATTCACCCTTCAATTGAACACATACAGGGAAGATACGGCGCTGATCCTTTACAATCGCCTCCACCATCTGTGCTGCAGCTGCACCCGGGGCATACCATGCAGATGTTCCCATCAATTTAACCAGTTCGCCACCGCCGGCTTTGGTGCGCTCAACAATCGCATTTAACACATCCGCTTCAAGCAATTCAGTTACAGGAATACCTCCAACTGTTGTATAGCGTGTTAACGGTACCATTGAGTCTCCATGACCGCCTAAAAGCATTGCCTGGATCTCTTTCTGAGAAATATTTAACGCTTCCGACAGGAAGGCGCGGTAACGGGCGGTGTCCAGAATTCCGGCCATACCCATTACTTTGGTACGTGGTAATTTGGATGCAATATGCGCCTGGTAGGTCATTACATCCAATGGATTGGATACAATGATGATAATTGCATCGGGAGAATGCTTTACTACATTTTCAGTTACTGACTTTACAATACCGGCATTGATTCCGATCAAATCATCGCGGCTCATACCTGGTTTACGGGGTAAGCCGGAAGTGATCACAACTACATCAGAACCTGCTGTCCTTGAATAATCATTGGTTACTCCCACCGTACGGGTATCGTAACCATTAATAGGGGCTTTCTGCAAAATATCAAGCGCTTTGCCTTCTGCTATACCTTCTTTGATATCCAGTAAGATTACCTCATTCACAACTTCGCGATAGGCCAATACATCAGCACATGTCGCTCCTACGTTTCCTGCCCCTACTACTGTAACTTTCATAAATGATCGAATTATGTTTTTTGAAAACAAATATTATTAATGATTGTAAAAATCAAGCAAATTTAGACTCTTTGCAACGATAAAAAAAGAATTTCACAACACTTAACAAATACTTAACATTTTTAATGAGTGCTTAAATTCCTGCTATTTCCCGAATCGCCAAAATGATCTCACCCGCCAGTTCTTCCGACCGTTCAAACGTATTACTCTCTGAATATATCCGGATGATTGGTTCGGTATTCGACTTCCGTAAATGAACCCACTCCTTGTCAAAATCGATCCGAACACCATCGATATTATTCACCTGCTCATTCCTGTATTTATTTTTAATTTTCAACAGAATATCATCTACATCAATTTCCGGGGTAAGCTCTATTTTATTTTTCGAAATAAAGTAGTTTGGGTATGTCGCACGAAGTTCCGAGCATTTCAGACCTGAAACAGCCAGATGCGAAAGGAATAGTCCGATTCCCACCATCGAATCGCGTCCGTAATGACTTGTCGGGTAAATCACCCCTCCATTCCCTTCTCCACCAATAACTGCATTGGTCGCTTTCATCATCGTGGTTACATTCACCTCTCCAACAGCTGACGGCGTATAAGTTCCGCCATGCAATTCAGTAATGTCGCGCAGCGCTCTCGATGATGACAAGTTGGATACCGTATTTCCCTTGGTGTGCGACAGCACATAGTCTGCAACTGCGACAAGCGTGTACTCTTCGTTAAACATGGTTCCATCCTCGTTAATGATTGCCAAACGATCCACATCGGGATCGACAACAAAACACACGTCTACATTATTTTCGCAAACAATAGCCGCAGTACCGATAAGATTTTCAGGAATTGGTTCCGGGGTATGTGCAAAATGCCCATTCGATTCGCAATTAATTTCCACAACTTTGGCGACCCCAAGTGCTTTAAGAAGTTGGGGAACGATTATTCCACCAACCGAATTGACAGCATCGACAGCAACACGGAATTGAGCATTTTTGATTGCTTCTACATTCACAAGTTCAAGATCAAGCACATGCTGAATATGGTAGGCAGTGTAATCCTTTATCAGTTCATGACCAAGGTCGTCTACCTCCGCAAAAATAAAACTTTCATTTTCGGCAATTGCAAGCACCTTTTTTCCCTCTATATCATTCAAAAACTCCCCGTTTTCGTTGAGCAATTTCAGCGCATTCCACTGTTTCGGATTATGACTGGCTGTAAGAATAATTCCCCCGTCAGCCTTTTCAGCAACAACTGCAAGTTCGGTTGTCGGTGTCGAAGCCAGTCCGATATTAATCACATCGGCGCCCATCCCGATCAAAGTTCCGGTAACCACTGCATTGACCATTTCACCCGAAATCCGGGCATCGCGTCCAACCACTATTTTCAGCTTTTGTCCGCTTTTTTTACTTTCCTTAACCCATGTAAGGTAAGCAGCCGTAAATTTCACAAGGTCCAATGGACTCAGACCTTCGCCCGGTTTACCTCCAATTGTACCACGAATTCCAGATATTGATTTTATCAGAGCCATATTCTGTGCTATTTTTAGATTTTAGTTCTGCAAAGTTGTTAATTCGGGTTAATTTTTCAAAGGATTATTCTGCTTATAAAAAATATTAGTTCATTTTCGGGAATTTTTTCCGACATTTGCACCCGAATTAATAATAAGTCAAGGAATTAAGAAATGATCATTAGAAGAGAAAGAGGACAGGAACGCCCTGACAAGCGTACCGTCGGGAAACGTGAGCCGGGGACAAGACCCCGCGTAACTAAAAGTGAGTCTGCCTCAACCGACCAGGGCAGAAAACCTTTCGGAAGCCGGCCAGATTCAAGGGAATTAACAGGCGGAAAAAGAGACGGGAAAAAGAAAGTTTTAAAGACCACTTCAGGATCAAAGCCCGGCACATCCGGAAGCGGCCGGTTTGGAAAAGAACGGACATCAGATGTCTTCCGCCGAAATGTGATCGAGAAACGCCCGGAACGCAAATTCGAAGGAGCCGAATCGGACCAATATGTGAATGAAACCGGGAAAGTTTTACGCGGCAAATTTGGCAAACAAAACCTTAGCAACGAATTTAACGCTGTAAAAAGGCCCACAACACAAAGAACATCCCAGGCAAAAAGAGAACCAGGATCGATGCGTTTGAACCGTTACATCGCAAATGCAGGACTATGTTCACGTCGGGAGGCTGATACTTTTATCGCGACAGGATGTGTAACCATTAACGGAAAAATAGTTTCCGAAATGGGACACCAGGTTTTACCTGGCGAAGTGGTAAGTTTCAATGGCAAGGTCATCTCGGCCGAGAAAAAGGTATATGTATTATTGAATAAACCAAAGGGATACGTCACCACGCTTGAGGATCCGCACGCAGACAAAACCGTGATGGAACTTATTGCAAATGCCTGTACCGAAAGAATTTATCCGGTAGGTCGATTAGACAAGAGTACAACCGGACTATTGCTTTTCACGAACGACGGAGATATGACAAAACGGTTGACAC
>Ga0209511_1004155_pt1 | contig 10672 bp, 13 predicted proteins | sample SSSSmetaG_FD_184141 | JGI IMG/M metagenome (GOLD analysis project Ga0209511, IMG submission 184141) | Glacier valley bacterial and archeal communities from Borup Fiord, Nunavut, Canada, to study Microbial Dark Matter (Phase II) - ​SSSS... | ecosystem: Environmental > Aquatic > Freshwater > Ice >... | reverse complement strand
AAATTCACTCAAACAGTAAACGAATGGACTGCCCAGAGATGTAATCATCCCAGGGAGAGCCCTTCACACAACTGTGGTGCAGTTCTCCGGTACAGCGGTTTCCCGATGCATCAGGATGGCGCAATTCTCCGGAATAAGCAAGCATCGCCTCGTATCCTCTTTTGCTGAGGCGTTCTAAAGGCAAGCCGGATTTCAGTACTTCGTTAACAGGAAAGATTATATTCGAAGTGCAGTTTTTCGTTTGAAGTTTCGTGGTTAAAATCCCTGCCTTCTGGTAGCGGAACGTTGAGTGCAATGCAGGGAATCGCCACAATGTCGCAGTTTTACAATTCTGATACACTTTTCGAACCTACTTTTGCATTGTTCTTTAATATTTAATTTTAAAATTATGACAATGAAAAAATTAATTTCGTGGGTTGAAATCCCGGCAGCAGATTTTAATAGAGCCGTTAAGTTTTACAATACTATTTTAGGAATTGAGTTGCAGGAGATAGATTGCGGAACAGAGAAAATGGCGTGTTTTCCGTCCGGAGAAGGGGCAATCTCTTATGCCCCAGGTTTTAATCCGTCAAAAGACGGAGTGTTAGTGAGTTTAAATACCGAAAATGATTTAGATAATACAATGAGCAGAATTGAAAAAAATGGAGGTAAGATCATTCAGCCAAAAACTAAAATTCAGGCTGAAAATCGTGGCTATTTTTCTCTTTTTATTGACTGCGAAGGAAATAAACTCGGTCTGTACGGAGATAATTAGTAAATGAATATATGGGATTGTGATTTTAAAATTAATAATCACAATCCCATTTTAAAAGTTTGTAATTTTATTGCAAATAAAATATTGTGAGTTATCATATTTCAAAACCATCACTCTTTCTATCTCAATATGTAAAACAATATTGGGCAATAGAAGATTGTTTACACAAAGGGAGCGAGCATATACAGCGAGTGGTTCCCAATGGATTAATGGAATTGATGTTTTATTTAGGTGACAAACCAAAAGCTTTAGATAAAAATAAACATCTTTCAGAAAACTCGATTCTGAGCGGGCAGCAAAAAAGTTACTACGATATAGTTGTTTCAGGGAAACTCTCGTTGTTTTCAATTTCATTTCAACCTTACGGTGCAAAATTATTCTTTAATATACCCTCAAATGAGTTTTTCGATCAAAACATACCTTTAAAATACCTGTTGAAAGATAAAGCTGTTGAATTAGAAATCGAGTTATATAAGTCAGCCACTTTCGAAGAGAAAATTTATATCGTTGAAAAATTTCTTATTAATCAATTCCAAAAAAAAGATAAGGAATATGGAATAAAACGAATTATGAGTAGTGTCGCCTTAATAAATCAATCAAAAGGAGTAATTGATATTGAGACACTTTCTTCATCTGCCTGTTTATGCAGAAAGCAATACGAACGGACTTTTGCAGAATATATCGGTTCTTCGCCCAAGCAATTTTTAAGAACAGTACGATTTCAAAATACGTTACAGGAAAAGCAAAGAAATAATAGTATTCATCTGACAGAATTGGCATATACTTGCGGGTATTATGACCAGTCGCACATGATAAATGATTACAAATTATTATCAGGAAAAACACCGACTCAATATTTTTCAGAATGCGAACCCTATTCGGATTATTTTCAATAGATTACGATGAAATAGAATGCGCATGCACACAATCGGGCGGACTGCCCTGAGATGTAACCATTCCAGGGAGAGCCCCTCACGCCAATATAGTGCGGTTCTCGCATACAACGGTTCACTAAGATATGGTGCAATTTTCGCGTAAAAAGTAAGCATCGCATTCCACCATCTTTTGTGCATGCGTTCCAAAGGCAAGACGGGTTACGATGCTTTGTTTACAGGAAATTTATAAATTTGAAAAGCAACTTCTCGTGGAAAGTTCATCGGGAAACTCCCGCGCTGCGTTTAGCTGATCGTGAGCTGCAATCCACCCACACTCAGAACAATTATAAAATTCAGTTGTTTAATTTCGAAATAAATCTGATTTTATAATTAAAATGAGAAAGTTAATATTTTTCATGCATACATCGCTAGATGGCTTTGTGGCAGGACTTAACGGAGAAATGGGCTGGATAAAAGTTGACGATGCAATATTTGACTTTGTGGGCACAATGACTGACCAGGCTGACACTGCATTATATGGACGTGTAACTTATCAAATGATGCAAAGTTATTGGCCAACTGCCGGTGAACAACCAAACGCATCTAAACACGACAAAGAACATTCGGCCTGGTATAACACAGTTTCAAAAATCGTTCTATCAAAGACAATCAGTGAAAAAGGACTTGACAACACGATAGTTATTAGCGACCAACTTGCAGACAAAATATATAAAATAAAAAAACAAGACGGAAAAAATATTTTAATTTTTGGAAGCCCGGCCGCTTCTCATTCATTAATGAGTCACGGACTAATTGATGAGTTTTGGTTATTTGTTAATCCCGTATTGCTTGGACAAGGAATTCCGCTATTTAAAAATGTAACTGAAACGACTAAACTGGAACTTAAAGAAACGAAAACATTTTCCTGCGGAGTAATTGCCCTTCACTACGAAACAAAACGCAATTAACGGACAACGCAGTCAAAAATAAATTTCATTGCGGACAGACACGACACGACAACGAAAGACAGAAGGGTATGCTGGTAATCGAGGAACCCGCCACTCCATTAAAACTCAGGTAGGGAGAGTTTCTCTCTCCAATGTCGTGCGGTTCTTGCATACCGCGATTCATTAAGATGAGGCGCAATCTTCGCGGAATAAATAGGCCTTGCCTTCTACCCTCTATTGCGCAGGCGTTCTGAAGACAAGTAGGGTTTCGTTACTCTATTGGCAGGTAGGCGTATATTTGATAACTCTACTTGTCTATAGGACTCAATAATTTTCGTATTCAGCCACTAAAATTGTCGCATTTACACTACGCGAGTAAGGTCTTTGTCCACTAGTTTTGTATCGTAACAAAAGCAATTTTGAAGAAGCTTTTAAAGAATGTTTTAAAGGAGGAAGAGAATATAATATGAGAAAAATAATCGTTTTGTCATTTATTACATTAGATGGAGTAATGCAGGCACCAGGTGGACCGGAGGAAGATCCATCGGGCGGTTTCAAATATGGCGGTTGGGTTGCGCCATATGGTGATGAAGTTGATGGTAACGTCATGCAAAAACTGATGAAACCCTCTGACCTCCTTTTAGGCAGAAAAACATTCGAAATCTGGGCCGATTACTGGCCAGAACATGCCGACAAATGGCAAGGAATCAATGATGTCACAAAATACGTCCTCTCTGCAACAATGGAAAATTCTGATTGGAAAAACTCAGTTTTCCTCAAAAACCTGTCAGACATCGAAAATCTCAAAAATTCAAAAGGTTCTGATATCAAAGTTTGGGGCAGTAGCAAGCTCGTTCAATTGCTAATGAAGAATGATTTAGTGGACGAACTCTGGCTTTTAATTTACCCATTGACGCTTGGCAAAGGAAAAAAATTGTTTGACGATGGGGCAATTCCGACAGCATTTACATTAGCAGAGAGTATTGTTACACCAACTGGTGTTCTTATTGCCAATTACAAGCGAGCTGGAATGGTCAAAACTGGTACTGTTGGAGCTTAGGCAGAAATAAAATTTTAAACCACGAAGGCTGTATGCTTGTATTTGCATAAGAGGTTACCATCATCAAATATATTCTCTGCAATTTAAGCGGTGTCGGGTTTTTAATTTTAGAACCTGTTATTAATAAAAATCTACTCATATGCCACGATGGATTAAAGGAATGATAGGGCTAAAATTAATGGCGGGATTACTTGTAGTAGCCTGGGGCCTGCTTTTTGCAGATCCTAAAGATCAAAATATGTATAGTGGTGTTGGCTCAGTACTTATGCTATGCTCTGGCTTAGCACTGAAATTTCTAAAAGAGGAATAAAATATGTAGTGCTAAGTCGAACTTTCTGCAAAAAACGAAGAGAAACAAAATAACTACAATTAAAAGCAAAATATGAGAAAGCTAATTGCAGCAATCAATATGACACTTGATGGGTTTTGCGACCATACAGCAGGAATTCCAGATGAAGAAATACATCAACATTACGCTGACCTGTTAGATAATGCAGGCGTTATTCTATATGGCAGTACAACATATCAGCTTATGCAATACTGGCAAACGCTGGTAAAGAATCCTTCAGGTGAAAAAACAATGGACGACTTTGCTATGGCTATAGACAAAATTCCAAAAATTGTCTTTTCGCATAAGTTAAAAATTACAGAATGGGACAGTGCGAAACTTGCAAATCAACCTATCGAAGAAATGGTTAAAGAATTAAAGCAACAATCGGGTAAAGACATTTTAGTTGGCAGCCGCAGTTTAATTCTACAATTAATGAAACTCAATTTAATTGATCAATACCAGCTTTGTGTTCACCCTGTTATAGTAGGAAATGGTTTGCCATTATTTGAAAATATAAACGACAGGACTATTCTTAAACTCATAAAGACTAAAACCTTTAGTGGTGGTGCCGTAACTCTTTTCTATGAGCCGGCAAAGGAAGAAACGACGAACCGCTAACATTGTAACCGACGATACTGAGAAAAGAAATGAATATAAGAAATGGAAACAAAAAAGGATTTAAAGACTTGTAAAAATGGACATCAGTTCTATAAAAGTTCTGACTGTCCGATCTGCCCTGTTTGTGAAGAAGAACGAAAACCGAAAGACAATTTTCTATCGTTACTTGGAGCACCGGCAAGACGAGCATTGGAGCATAATGGAATAACAACTTTGGAACAACTTTCAAAGTACAGTGAAAAGGAAATTCTGAACTTTCATGGAATGGGAAAAAGTACGATACCAAAACTTCAAAAATTGCTGACTGACAACAAACTATCATTTAAGTTGTAAGAACCGTAATAAATATTTGCAAAAAAGAGATGGCAAAAAAATCAAACAATATTAATAGTGAAGTAACCGTCTTTTTAGACAAACAAAATCACCCGTTTAGAATGGAAATTGAACAGTTACGCAATTGTATATTGTCAGCAAACAACAACTTGACAGAAAATATAAAATGGAACGGACCTAATTATTGCTTTGACAACGAAGACAGAATTACTATGAGGGTTCAGCCTCCAACTAAACAAGTTCAATTAATTTTTCACAGAGGAGCAAAAAAGCAGGAACAACCAAAAGATAAATTGATAGCAAACAAAAGTAAAATGTTAGTCTGGAAAGAGAATGACAGAGCCATCGTAACTTTTAAAAGTTTGCAAGATATCGAAAATGGAAAAGCTGAATTAAGAACAATTGTAAATGAATGGATAAATGCGACGTAGTAAAACAACAACCCGATAATTGAGTACCCTCCCCACCAGTAAATACTGGCAAGGAGAGGCTCTCATGCCACTGTACGTACGGTTCAGGTATACAGCAGTTCGCTAAAATGTGGCGCAATTTTTCCGTAATAAGTAAGCATAGCCTCGTACACTCATTCGCGCAGACGTTCTAAAGACAAGGGAGGTTTCATGCTATGTTGACAGGAAAACGTATATTTGAAGTGTAGCTCTTCGTAGGAAGTTCATCGGGAAACTCCCGACCTGCGAGTAGCTGCGACAGTTGGATTCGTCATGTTAAAACAAATATAGCGACATATAATACGTTGCAAAATATAGTAATTGACATTTGAGATCGTTGAGTACAAACCTCAGGTTGGTTTTTGTTTTTACATTTATGACAAACTGAATAAATATATAAAAGGCGACCTTCAGGACTCCATGTCCAGTAACCAGTGACAATATGTAACTTTGTGTTTTTGAACGATAAAAAATAAATGTAATAAACTGAGGAATTATGAAAACCCTGACTTTAACAATTCTGATGATGGCAACCCTGATGGCCTGCACAAATCCCGAAAAACCAAAAACTATATCGTTGTTTAACGGCGTCGATTTAACCGGTTGGCATGTCGATGTTCCGGCGATGGATCAGCACCCCGACACCATTAACCCGTTTATTGTACGCGATTCGATGCTGGTGAGTCTTGGCACACCCGTAGGGCACCTGATTACCGACTCGGTTTTCCAGAATTACAGGATTGTTGCCGAATACCGTTTTGCCGGCGTCCCCGGAAACTGCGGATTGCTGGTACACGCATCCACACCGCGGGCGTTGTACGGAACGTTCCCGAAATCGATCGAAGCGCAGATGATGCACGAAAATGCAGGTGACTTCTGGTGCATTGTTCAGGATATTGTTGTGCCCGACATGGAAGTCCGCCGCGGCCCAAAAGCGGAGTGGGGGATTACAGAAGATAAACTGCGCCGCATCCCGAACCTCACCGACGGCTCAGAAAAACCAGTTGGCGAATGGAATAAAATGGTCGTTGAATGTGTGGCCGACACGATAAAAGTATGGGTAAACAATACACTGGTAAATTTTGGGACCAATTGTACCGCCACCCGTGGCCAGATTGCCGTACAAGCTGAAGGTTCTGAAGTTGAATTTAGAAAACTGGAAGTGGTGCCAATTGGGCAAATTACAAAAACGGAGTAAATTTTCTTGCTGAAATAGTATAATAACTTTTGGATATTAGCCAGTTAGCGGTTATTGCAGAGCCCCGCAAATCAAAATAATTAGAAATGGAAAAATCAAGATCAAGATCAATTGCAGCCATTGTTGGACCGACATTAATAGTAATGGTCTTGTCAGAATTGAAATTCTGGAATCCAACGCTTTATGACACGCAAATTGTTCCGCTTGTTTATCTGTCAGGCATACTGTTTTTTATAGCTGGCCTGACAATTGTTCACAAGCATAACCTTTGGGTTTGGGGATGGCAAATTACAATAACGGTCATTGGTTGGCTTGGTATTTCATTAGGGCTTTTACGGATGTTCTTCCCTCAAATGTATAAGGCACAATTTAAGAATGACAATTTTGCGCTAATTGTAGAAATATCACTCATCCTGATCGGAATATTCTTAACATTCAAAGCATATTCACCAATGCAAGGACGAGGTGAAAACAAATAGTATAAATTATAAACCAAAAATTATGGAGAAGACGACAAAGCGTGATGCGTTTTTCTTTTTTCTCGTGATATTAATAGTATTAATCATCGGGATAGTCAGGGATTGGGACAATGCCGTTAAGGGTGCCAAAGACGGATGGACTGAAAATCATCGGGGTGCTGAAAAGTAACAAGTGAAATAAAACAACCTGATTACAAAAGCAAAATGCCCGCAAGTCGGGGAAGATTGCTTCGTTGAAAGGAAATCGTATATTTGAAGCGCAGCTCTACGTGGAAAACTCGGTAATAAAACCCACTCATGTAGTAACAGAACGTTAACGGTCAGTACAATAAACATACCGTGGGACAAATTTTAAATTAAGTAAAAGAAAATACAGGTATGTCAATAACGCAAGAGTTTGAATTGATCGGAATGCAAAAAGCAAGCGAAGCTGTTGCTTACGCATTAAAAGAAATGACAAAGTATGCTCAACCAGGTATGTCCACGAAAGAACTTGATGAGTATGGAGCAAAGATACTTTCGGACTTTGGGGCAAACTCTGCACCTTACCTTACTTATAATTTTCCTGGCTGGACTTGTATCAGTACCAATAAAGAATTTTGTCATGGAATTCCTTCTGATAAGCGGATTTTGAAAGAAGGTGATTTGGTTAATATTGATGTTTCCGCTGAATTGAATGGATTTTGGGCCGACAATGGAGGTTCATTTGTTCTTGGCGAAGATATCAATCAACATCAAAAATTAGTAGATGCTTCAAAGCTCATCTTAAAGAAAGCGATTGACAACATAAAAGGTGGAGTGCGAATTTCTGATATCGGACAATTAATAGAAAACGAAGCAAAAAAAAGAGGGTTCAAGGTTATTAAGAATCTTGGTGGCCACGGAATTGGCAGAGGTCTGCACGAACATCCTGATGAAATCCTTAATTATAAAAACAGATTTGACCAAAGAAGATTTAAGAAAAATTCTGTAGTTGCTATTGAAACATTTATCTCAACAACTTCAAACTATGCCGACACATTGAATGACGGATGGACGATGATAGGGAATAAAGGAGGATATATGGCACAGCATGAACATACGATTGTCGTTACAGACGGAAGACCAATAATTCTGACCGGAATGAATGGGATCTGGAATTAGTAAACGAAATAAATGCCCGGGCCACTAATCGTACAGACTGTCCCGGGATGTAACCATCCCAGGGAGAGTCACTCAAGCCTCTGTAGCACGTGAGCTACACGCCTCCCCTCTTCCAAAATGCCCACCGGACATTTTAAACCCACGCACATATACAGCAGTTTCCCGATGCATCGGGATGGAACAGTTTCCCCATAAAAAACACAATATTACCATGATTATGGCTAATATTGCGATCATAAAATATTCAACATGAATCAACTTCGAAAAACATTGTTCTTGTCACTATTTTTCGCCTTTAATTGTTTAAACATATCAATTGCACAGGAGGCCAAATTACCAACACAATGGACTAAAGCTGCAATGGAGTCTACCGTTCCACTTAGCGAATATCCAAGACCTCAATTACAACGAGCTGATTGGATGTGTCTAAACGGCCTTTGGGATTTTGTGGGTGGCAAAAGCATTTCGGATGCATTAAATCCGGAAAAACCTATATCCTTTTCAGGTAAAGTAGACAAGATACGTGTTCCATATTGTCCGGAATCAGTACTGTCCGGTATTCAGCGCAATCAGGAAATCAATATGTGGTACCATCGCAGCTTTGAAATTCCGGAAGCCTGGCAAAACAAACAAGTGATTCTTCATTTTGATGCTGTTGACCATGATGCTACTATATTTGTAAACGGGCAAAAAGCAGGTATTCATTCTGGCGGCTACGATGCTTTCAGTTTGAATATTACTCCTTTCTTAAAAAAAGGAATGAATAATCTGATTGTGGCAGCGTATGATCCAAATGATGGTAAAGCACCTTCGGGTAAAAGTGGCCCCAGAGGAGACTATACTTTTTCATCAGGCATCTGGCAAACCGTTTGGCTCGAACCCGTCAATAAAACCTACATAAAAAATATCCGACTGCTTCCCGATCTCGAAAACAACCGGTTGAAGATATTTGTGAATGCAGAAAGTGGAGGAAAGCTTTCCGCAGAAGCACTTGATGAAAATAAAGTAATTTCAACGGTTAATGCAGTTTCCGGCTCCTATTTTTATCTTCCAATAGAAAATCCTAAACTCTGGTCCCCTGATGTACCCTTTCTTTACGATTTAAAAATCACTTTATTCAATGCAAATGGCAGCATTTCTGATGAAGTTGTGAGCTATTTTGGAATGAGGGATATCAAACTGGGTAAAGTGAATGGTGTAAATAGACCTTTGCTGAATGGCAAATTTGTAATGCAACTCGGTTTGCTCGATCAAGGTTATTGGCCTGATGGAATTTTGACTGCTCCTACAGAAGATGCGTTGAAGTTTGATATTCTATTCACTAAAAAAGCAGGATTTAATCTCATCAGAAAGCATATGAAAACGGAACCCCAGCGTTTTTATTATTGGGCGGATAAGTTGGGCCTAATGGTTTGGCAGGATATGCCGGCAATATGGTATCAGGATGAAGACACTATTAAAACAAGAAAAATATTCAGGCAGGAACTTAAAGCTATAATAGACGATCATTATAATTCTCCTTCAATTATTACCTGGGTGCCTTTTAACGAAAATTGGGGTGCCTTTGACGTTAAATCAATTACAAACTGGATAAAACAGTATGACCCGTCACGATTGGTGAACGGTAATTCCGGCTTCAATAATAATCCATCTTATCAACAAGCATACGGCGATCCTGGCAATGGCGATTTTGTTGATACACATATTTATGTTGGCCCCTATGGTGCATCTGTACCAGATGATCACCGTGCTGCATCTTTAGGTGAATTTGGCGGTGTTGGTTTATTTACAAGAGGACACATGTGGCCTGTTGCAAACAATGCTTATGACTATGAACCTACAAAGACATCGCTTACTGATCGTTATGTGTTTTTATTGGATCAGGTTGAACAATTGATGAAATATAAGGGACTCAGCGTAGCCGTTTACACTCAAACGACCGATGTGGAGCATGAAATTAATGGTTTATTAACTTATGACAGAGCTATTGAAAAAATGGAATTAGATAGGATAAAAACAATTCATGAAGCAATCATTAAGGAAAGCCGTAAAATGAATCAATAGGAATATTGTAAGGTTTTTAGTCGCTCCAACCTGAAATTTGCACTTTTCACCCAACATGGATACATTCATGTTACCTGGAAGGAACAAAAGACGAATAAATTAAAGCCCGGCATTCAATCGAGTGAACTTCCATGATATGTAGTCATTCCAGGGAGAGCCCCTCATACCGCTGTATGTAGGGTTCTCGTAAACAGCGGTTTATTAATAAGATGTGGCACAATTTTCCCGTAAAAAGAAAGCATAATTCGTACCTGTTTTCGCGCAGGCGTTCTAAAAAGACAAATAAGGTTTCCGAACTTCGTTGACAGAAAATTAGTATATTTGAAGTGCAGTGGTAGGTTGACCGGTAAATTTCCGCCTTGCGTGCAACTGCTGAACGTCAGAGACGAATGTACAATACCATCAGGCTTTAATATTTAGA
>Ga0209511_1004148_pt1 | contig 10684 bp, 11 predicted proteins | sample SSSSmetaG_FD_184141 | JGI IMG/M metagenome (GOLD analysis project Ga0209511, IMG submission 184141) | Glacier valley bacterial and archeal communities from Borup Fiord, Nunavut, Canada, to study Microbial Dark Matter (Phase II) - ​SSSS... | ecosystem: Environmental > Aquatic > Freshwater > Ice >... | reverse complement strand
CACCGAGCGGCTCGAGGAGCAGCTGGCGGCGCTGCTGCCCGGCGCGCGCATCGCACGCATCGACGCCGACAGCACGCGCAGGAAAGGCGCGCTCGAGGCTCAGCTCGGCGCGGTGCACGCCGGCGAGGTCGACATCCTGGTCGGCACGCAGATGGTGGCCAAAGGGCACGACTTCCGCCGCATCTCTCTGGTGGCCGCGGTGAACCCCGACAGCTCGCTGTTCAGCAGCGACTTCCGTGCGCCGGAGCGGCTGTTCGCATTGCTGATGCAGGCCGCCGGCCGGGCCGGGCGCGATGCGGCGGCGGGTACTGCGAGCGAGATGTGGGTGCAGACCTGGCACCCGCAGCACCCGCTCTACGCGGCGTTGGCGCGGCACGACTTCGCCGCCTTCGCCGCCAGCCAGCTGGCCGAGCGCCGCAGCGCCGGGCTGCCGCCTTTTTCGCACCTGGCGGTGCTGCGCGCGGAAGCGAAGACGACCGCCGCCGCGCGCGGTTTCCTGGCGGAAGCGGCGGCCCGGGCAGCGCCGCTGGCCGAGGCGCACGGCACCACGGTCTATGCGCCGGTGCCTCTGGCGGTGGCGCGCGTGGCCGACGTGGAGCGGATGCAGATGCTGGTCGAGTCGGCTTCACGGCCGGCGCTGCAAGCGATGCTCGCGGCCTGGCTGCCGGCGCTCGACGCCTTGCGCAACGCACGCAGCGGCGAAGACCGCATCCTGCGCTGGGCCGTCGACGTCGATCCGCTGACGATCTAGGCGCGGCCGCCCGGGCCGCCCGGGCCATTGCGGCCGACCGGACGCTGCGCCGGCAGGCCGGCCGCGTCGGCCAGCAACATCGTCGCACGCACGAGGTCCTGCACGGCGGCATCGAGTGTCTGCGCCGGCTCGAGCGCGGCGATGGCCTCGAGCAGTGCTTCGGCCTCTTCGAGATGCCCGGTGTCGAGGTGGCAGTAGATCAGCGCCAATGCCTCGGTGGTGGCTTCGTCGTCTTGCGCCAGCAGCTCCGGGAAGGTCTCGAGCGCAAGCGCGAAGCCGCCGGCCCAGGGCGCGGCGGCATCGGCGCTCTCGTGGGCATCGGCGTTCTCATCGGCATCGGCGCTCCCGCCGGCATCGGCGTTCTCATCGGCATCGATATCGGCATCGGCGCTCTTGTCGGCTCCCGCAGCGGCGTCAGGGTCGGCGTCGCCTGCCGCGAACACCCACGGATCGAACCAGTCCCTGCGCGCGATGTAGCCGGCCAGCTCCGCGTGACGCCGCACGACGAGCGCGTGCAGCGGAGCCGCGGTCGGTGCGGCAGGCGCCGGCCGCCCGTCGACGTCGAGCACGTGCGGCCACCAGCGCCGCTCGGGCACGGGCTCGGGCTGCACGAGAACACCGCAGAGAAAGCCGTCGAGCGCGCTCGCGTCGAGCGGCTGCAGCGGCGCGGGAATCGCGGCGAGCAGCGCGTCGAGCGCGTCGATCTCGTCGGGCGAGAGCGGCCGTGCAAGTGCCGCGGCCAAGGGCCGCACCGGGCCTCGGCCGGCACCGGGCCGGGGCCTGCGGCGGGGAGGTTGGAAAGCGGTACTCACAACGACCGAGGATAGCGGCCGACCTTCCAGGGCCGGCAGGGGTGCCGGCCCACCTGCCGCGATGCCGCGCCTAGACTTCGCATTCCGCCCGCCACGGGCCGCCGTACCGAGAGACACCACCATGGGCGCTGCCGAAGCATTCACCACCACCCACGACGTCGGCCACTGGATCGGTGGCCGCGCCTCGATCGGCAGCGGCACGCGCCGCGCCGCCGTCTACAACCCGGCCACCGGTGCCGTCGCACGGCAGGTGCTGCTGGCCGAGAGCGCCGACGTCGACGCCGCGGTCGCCAGCGCGAAGGCGGCGTGGCCGGCCTGGGCCGAGCTGCCGCCGCTGCGCCGAGCGCGTGTGATGAACGCCTTCCTGCAGCTGCTCAACAAGCACCGCGACACGCTCGCCGCGATGATCACTTCCGAGCACGGCAAGGTGTTCACCGACGCGCAGGGCGAGGTCTCGCGCGGCATCGACATCGTCGAGTTCGCCTGCGGCATTCCGCAGCTCCTGAAGGGCGACTACACCGAGCAGGTCTCGACCGGCATCGACAACTGGACGATGCGCCAGCCGCTCGGCGTCGTCGCCGGCATCACGCCGTTCAACTTCCCGGTGATGGTGCCGATGTGGATGTATCCGGTGGCGATCGCTTGCGGCAACGCTTTCATCCTGAAGCCGAGCGAGCGCGATCCTTCGCCGTCGGTCTTCATGGCCGAGTTGCTGAAGCAGGCCGGCCTGCCCGACGGCGTGTTCAACGTCGTTCAGGGCGACAAGGTCGCGGTCGACGCGCTGCTCGCGCACGCCGACGTGAAGGCGGTGAGCTTCGTCGGCTCGACGCCGATCGCGCGCCATATCTACGAGACCGGCGCGCGCCACGGGAAGCGCGTGCAGGCGCTCGGCGGCGCCAAGAACCACATGGTCGTGATGCCTGACGCGAACCTCGAGCAGGCGGTCGACGCGCTCGTCGGCGCCGCCTACGGATCGGCCGGCGAGCGCTGCATGGCGATCTCGGTGGCGGTGCTCGTCGGCGACGTGGCCGACCGCATCGTGCCGTTGCTGGCCGGGCGCGCCGCGGCGCTCGTGATCAAGAACGGCATGGAGCTCGACGCCGAGATGGGCCCGCTGGTCACGAAGGAAGCGCTCGGCCGCGTCGAGGGCTACATCGCCTCGGGCGTGGCCGAAGGCGCGACGCTCGTGGCCGATGGCCGCGGTCACTCGGTGGCTGGCCACGAGCAGGGCTACTTCACCGGCGGCACGCTGTTCGACCACGTTACGCCGGAGATGAAGATCTACCGCGAGGAAATCTTCGGGCCGGTGCTCTCGTGCGTGCGCGTGGCCGATTTCGACGCCGCGGTGAAGCTCGTCAACGGCCACGAGTTCGGCAACGGCGTGGCCTGCTTCACCAGCGACGGCAACGTCGCGCGCGAGTTCGCGCGGCGCATCGAGATCGGCATGGTCGGCATCAACGTGCCGATCCCGGTGCCGATGGCCTGGCACGGCTTCGGCGGCTGGAAGGGCAGCATGTTCGGCGACACCCACGCGTACGGCGAAGAGGGCGTGCGCTTCTACACGCGGCAGAAATCGGTGATGCAGCGATGGCCGGCGAGCACGCCGAAGGGCGCGGAGTTCACGATGCCGACGTCGAAGTAGCGCACCACCGGCGCCGGCGTCAGAGCTTCTCCGTCTCGCCTGCCGCCGGCTGCCAGCGCATCAGCCGTTTCTCGACCCGGCTCACGGCCGCGTCGAGAGCGAGCGCGAACACCGTGAGTACGATGATCCCGGCCATCACGGTGTTGATGTCGAATGCGCCTTCGGCCTGCAGGATGAGGTAGCCCACGCCGCGCGAGCTGCCCAGGTACTCGCCCACCACCGCGCCCACGAAGGCCAGGCCCACGCTGGTGTGCAGCGAGCTGAAGACCCAGCTCGTGGCGCTCGGCAGGTACACGTGTCGCAGCAGTTGCTTGCGATTCGCGCCGAGCATGCGCGCGTTGGCGAGCACCACCGGGCTCACCTCCTTCACGCCCTGGTAGACGTTGAAGAAGACGATGAAGAACACCAGCGTGATGCCGAGTGCGACCTTGCTGGCGATGCCGAGCCCGAACCACACGGCGAAGATCGGCGCCAGGATCACGCGCGGCATGCTGTTGAGCGCCTTGATGTACGGATCGGCGATGGCGCCGGCGAGCGGGCTCAGTGCCAGCCAGAGGCCGAAGCCGAGACCCAGCAGCGTACCGAACGCGAACGCCAGCACGGTCTCGAGCAGCGTGACCCAGAGGTGCTCGTAGATGTCGTGCCGCGTGACGAACCAGGCCCAGATGCGGCCGAAGATCTTGATCGGCTCGCCGAAGAAGAACGCCGCCTGCTGGTCGTTCTCGAACATGACGTTCGGCAGCAGGCCGGGCGTCGTCAACAGATGCCAGACGACGAACACTGCCAGCAGCAGCCCGAGCTGCCAGACGCGCAGGTATTTCATGCCGTCACGCGTCGTCTCGTCACGCCGCCAGCTGTTGCTGGTAGCCCTTCAGTACTTCGTCGCGCAGCACTGCCCAGATCGCCTGGTGCAGCTGGACGAAGCGCGGCGTGGTGCGCACCTCGGCCACGTCGCGTGGGCGCGGCAGGTCGACGACGAACTCGCCGATCGGGTGCGAGGCCGGGCCGGCCGAGAGGCACACCACGCGGTCGCTCATGGCGATGGCTTCGTCGAGGTCGTGGGTGATGAAGAGCACCGCTTTTTTCTTCGCACTCCACAAGCCGAGCAGCTCGTTTTCCATCAGCTGGCGCGTCTGCACGTCGAGCGCGCTGAACGGCTCGTCCATCAGGATGATGTCGGGGTCGAGCACCAGCGTCTGCGCCAGACTCACACGCTTTCGCATGCCGCCCGAGAGCTGGTGCGGGTAGCGGTCGCCGAAGCCGCCGAGGCCCACGCGCTTGAGCCAGGCGTCGGCCTGCACGCGCGCCTCGGCCGCGCCGCGGAACTCGAGGCCGGCCATCACGTTCTGCAGCGCGGTGCGCCATGGCATCAGGCTCTCGGCCTGGAACATGTAGCCGGCACGCGCGTTGATACCCGCCAGCGGCGCGCCGAACACGTCCACCGTGCCGGCGCTCGGCGCGAGCAGGCCGGCGGCGACGTTGAGCAGCGTGCTCTTGCCGCAGCCCGTCGGCCCGACGACGGAGACGAATTCGCCGGCGGCGACCGCGAGCGTCACGTCGCGCACGGCGGTGTAGCGCTGGCCCGGTTTCGACCGATCGGCGAAAGCACAGGTGACGCCTGCCAGCGCAAGCGCAGGCGCGCTCGCCGCCGCGGCAGCGCTCACGTGTTGACCACCATCGCCCGGCCCTCGATGCGGCGCGACAGCGGGTTGATCACCGCCATCAGCATGAAGGCCATGTTGCCGACGACGGGCGGAAAGACGAATGCTCCGATCACCGGGGCGAGCACGCTGATGAGCATCACGCCGCCGATGCGCCTGCGCGCCGATTCTGGACGGCTTCGGCGCTTTGCAGCGAGTGCGCGTCGGCCAGCTTGAGGTCGATCACGAGCAGCGTCATGGCGACGGCGAACACGCCGTCGGCGAGCGCCTCGATGCGATGCGATGCGACGAGAACGTGCCGGCGGGCCCCGACGTGCTGCTGCTCATGGCTCGCGCTCTCAGCCCTTCGGGTACTTCGCATTGGCCCGCTTGGCGTACTCGTTGGTCCAGATCGCCGCGAGGTCGATCTTCGCCGCCGCGATCTCGGGGTCGATGCTGGCCAGCGCGCGCCGCGCGGTCTCGGGCCCGGCCTCGGGGATCAGGCCGTCGGGCGAGAGCGCGCCCTTGGCGGCGAGAAAGGCGTCGACGTAGACCGCGCGGTCACCGAGCAGGTAGTTCTCGGGCACCGCGTTGATGATCTCGCGCGCGCCGGCGTTCTGGATCCAGCGGTCGGCGCGCACCATGGCGTTGGCGAGCGCCTGCGCGGTGACAGGGTGCTTGTCGAGAAAACTCTGCTGCGTGTACAGGCAGCCGGCGGGCATCGGGCCGCCGAAGACCTTGTCGGCCTCGGCCACGATGCGTGTGTCGGCCACGATCTTCAGATCGCCCGAGCGCGTCAGCAGCGTGATCACCGGGTCGAGGTTGCTCATTGCGTCGATCTGGCCGGCGCGCATCGCGGCGACCGCGCCGCTGCCCGCGCCTACGCCGATGATCGACACCTCGCCCGGCTTGATGCCGGCCTTGCCGAGCACGAAGTTGGCGAGCACGTGGGTCGAGGAGCCAGGCGCCGTGACGCCGAGCTTCTTGCCCTTCAGGTCGGCCACCGACCTGAAGTTCGGCATCGTCTTCGGGTTGATGCCGAGCACGATCTGCGGTGCGCGGCCCTGCAGCACGAAGGCGCGCAGCCGCTGGCCCTTGACCTGCATGTTGATGGTGTGCTCGAAGGCGCCCGAGACCACGTCGGCACTGCCGCCCACGAGCGCCTGCAGCGCGCGCGAGCCGCCGGCGAAATCGGCGACGGTGACTTCGAGGCCTTCGGCCTTGAAGTAGCCCTGCGTCTCGGCGATGGTGAGCGGCAGGTAGTACAGCAGGTTCTTGCCACCCACGGCGAGCGTGAGCCTGGGCTTCTCGAGCGCCTGTGCGCGCGCCCAGCGCGGCAGCGCGACGAGGGCCGGGCCGGCGGCCAGGGCATGGATCAGGCGGCGGCGTTGCATGGTGTTCGTCTCCTCGAAGCCCCTGCTCGCAGCGGTGCGAGACGGCAAGGCCGAACGACTGTAGCAGTGCGGTTTCTCGACACGCCGCGCCGGAGTGCGTCCGTAGAATGCCTGCTGATGAGCATGAGCCCGGGGTCTCTCGCACGTGGAGCCTTCGCGGCCTCGCTGCTGCTGTGCGCGGCGTTCGCCAGCGCCGCGCCACGGTCTGCACCGGCCGACACCACGGCGCCGCCACCGGAGCCCCTGGCCCCGGCTGCATCGGCCGCATCGGCCGCGGCCCCCGTCTCGCTTTCGGCACGCAAGGTCTACGAGCAGGCGCGGCCTTCGCTGGTCCAGATTCGCACCGTGCTCAAGGGCCAGGCGAGCCAGACCTCCGTCGGTTCGGGCTTCTTCGTCACGGCCGATGGCCTCATCCTCAGCAACTTCCACGTCGTGAGCGAGGCAGTGCTCAAGCCGGAACGCCATGACCTCGTCTACGTGACCGCCGACGGTCGGGAAGCGCCGGTGAAGGTGCTGCAGATCGACGTGCTGCACGACCTCGCCTTGCTCAAGGCGGGCGACGCCGGCCCGCCGCGCAAGTTCGAGGCGCTCGCCTTCCGGCCCGCGGCCGAGGTGCTCTCTCAAGGCGAGCGCATCTACTCGCTCGGCAACCCGCTCGACGTGGGCTTCGCCGTGACGCAGGGCACCTACAACGGCATGGTGCGGCGCAGCTTCTACCCGCAGATCTTCTTCGGCGGCGCGCTATCGGGCGGCATGAGCGGCGGCCCGGCACTCGACGAGGAAGGCCACGTCATCGGCGTCAACGTGGCGCGCCGTGTCGACGGCGAGCAGGTCAGCTTCCTCGTGCCCGCCGCGTTCGCGAGCGCGTTGCTGGCCAAGGGCAAGGACGCGCTGCCCATCACGCAGCCGGCCTACGCCATCGTGGGCGAGCAATTGATGCAGCACCAGGCCGCGCTGACCGACCGCTTCATCGCCCAGGGCTGGAAGGAAGCGACGCATCCGAAGTACCGCGTGCCGGTGCCGCCCGACGTGTTCATGCGCTGCTGGGGTTCGAGCCAGCCTTCGCGCACCGGCGGCATGGACTTCGAGCGTTCCGACTGCGTGATGGACACGCGCATCTTCGTGGGCGACTACAACACCGGCACGATCTCGCTGCGCCACGAGAGCTACGACGGCGCCAAGCTCGGCCCGCTGCGCTTCGCCTCGCGCTACTCGGCGAGTTTTCGCAACGAGACCTTCGACCGGCTCTCGGCACAACATCAGACCAAGCCGCGCTGCAACGAAGACTTCATCGACCGCGACGGGCTGCCGCTGCGCGCGGTGGTCTGCGTGCGTGCCTACAAGAAGCTGCCGCAGCTCTACGACGTGTCGGTGCTGGTGGCCACGCTCGACCAGAAAGAGGCCGGCGTGCAGGGCCGCTTCGACGCGCAAGGCGTGAGCTTCGCCAACGCGCAGCGCCTGGCGCACCACTACCTCGACGCGTTCCGATGGGTGAAGTAGCGGTGGACGGCGCAGACGCGCCGAAGGTCGAGGCGATGGATTTCGCCGGGCCCGCCGACGCGCCGCGGCCCGGCCCGCTGGCGCTGCTCGAAGCGCTCGATCGCGACGGCCAGGTGCGCCAGGCCTGGCGAGTCGAGCGCTGGCCGCTCACAGTCGGCCGCGCGCTCGACAACGACGTGGTGCTGACCGACCCGCACGTCGCCGCGCACCACGTGTCGCTGCAGGCCGATGCAGGCAGCCTCGCCGTGCAGGTCGGCGACACGCGCAACGGCCTCGCGGTCGGCCGCGAGCGCATCGCCTCGGGGCAGACGAAGACCTTCGCCGATGGCGGGCGCGACTTCGAGCTGCACATCGGCCGCGTGACGCTGCGGCTGCGGCTGGCCGGGCACGCGCTTGCTGCCGAAGAGCCGCTCTCCGTCGTCGTGCTGCAGGAACCGCGCTGGTTGCCCACGCTGCTGCTTGCGCTCGCAGTGCTGGCGATCGTGCTCGGCAACACCTGGATCGAGAGCGATCCCGAAGGGCTCGGCCGCGCCGCGGGACGTGCGGTGCTGAGTGCTCTGCTGGTGGGTGCGCTGTGGTGCACGTTGTGGGCGCTGCTCTCCAAGACGTTCACGCGGCAAAGCCATCTCGGCTGGCACCTGCGCGTGTTCGTGCTGGCCAGCCTGGCGACGATGGCGCTCGCCGTCGTGCCGCCGCTGCTCGCGTTCTCGTTCTCGTGGCCATGGGTCACCGACTTCAGCTTCGTCGCGACCTACGCGACCGTCGCCGCGGCGATCTATTTCCACCTGCTCGCGGTCGAGCCCGCACGGCGCCGGCTGATGCGCGCCGTGGCGCTGTCGGGATTCGCCGCGGGCGTGGCGCTCTCGCTCTGGTTCAACGTGCAGCGCACCGGCCGGCCGGGCGAGGAGGCCTACATGAACCACCTTTTCCCACCGCAGCTGCGCGCCGCCAGAGCCGTGTCGGTCGACCGCTTCATCGCGCAGCTCGCGCCGATGCAGGCCGTTCTCGACAAGAAGGCGCGCGAGCAGACCGGCACCGACAGTGACAGCCGACCGGAGACCGACGATGAAGACTGACCAACACAAGCAACCCGGCACCATTCTCGTCACTGGCGGCAGCCGCGGCATCGGCGCTGCGGCCTGCCTGCTGGCCGCGCGCGCCGGCTGGGCCGTGGCCGTGAACTACGCGCGCGACGAAGCCGCTGCCGCGGCCGTGGTGAAGGCCATCGTCGATGCCGGCGGCCAGGCGATGGCGGTGCGGGCCGACGTGGCCATCGACGCCGAGGTGATCGCGATGTTCGAAGCCGTCGACCGCGCGCTGCCGCCGCTGGCCGGCCTCGTCAACAACGCCGGCGTGGTCGACGTCGGCGCAAGGGTCGACGCGATCTCGGCCGAGCGGCTGCAGCGCATGTTCGCGATCAACGTCTTCGGCAGCTTCTATTGCGCGCGCGAAGCGATCCGCCGCATGACGACGAAGCCGGCCACAGGTGCACCGGGCGCGCATCGCGGCGGCGCGATCGTCAATCTCTCGTCGGCCGCGGCCAAGCTCGGCGGCGGCGGCCAGTACGTCGACTACGCGGCAGCCAAGGGCGCGATCGAGAGCTTCACGCTCGGCCTGGCGAAAGAGATCGCGGGCGAAGGCATCCGCGTCAACGCGGTGCGGCCCGGCATCATCGCGACCGACATCCATGCCTCCGGCGGCGCGCCCGATCGCGCTGCCCAGATGGCGCCGCTGGTGCCATTGCAGCGCGCGGGCACGGCCGACGAAGTCGGCGAGGCGATCCTCTGGCTGCTCTCTCCCGGCTCGAGCTACACCACGGGCTCGATCGTCGAGGTCACCGGCGGCCGCTGAGGGCTGCCGAGCGCGAGACGCAGCCGCTCCAGTGCCGAGTGCGAGGCCTCGGGTGTGATCGCGGCGCTGTGCCGCAGCCACGCCGCGAAGCGCTCGGCCTCGGCCGCGCCGGCACGTGCTTCGCGCGGCCCGCGACCGAGCGCGAAGGCGCGCATCGTCACCCGGCCGCGCTCGACGCCGAGGGCGCGCGCACGCGTCAGGAGCGCTCGGGCCTGCCTCGCGTCGGCCCGCTCCACCACCGCTTGCTCCTGCAGGCCGGCGACGGCACGGTCGAGCTCGTGCGCCCACTGCCATGCCGCCTCGCGCAGCGTGGCGTAGCGATACGCCTCCGGGCTGACCGCGAGCGGCTCGATGTCGCCGCGCGGCAGCCGCATCGACTCGCTGGCCGAGCCCGCGAAGGCGACGCCGCCGGCAACCATCGCGGCGATCGCCGCGATCGCGAACCATCCTGCCATGCTGTGTTTCGAGCCCATGCTGCACTCCCGATGCGGTGTGCGGCGACTCTAGGGAGGGCGGCCCGAACGGCCACGTGAATGCGGCGCCCTGCGCGACGTGCAAATTCACCTGCGCGACGGCCCCGGCGACCACCGCGAACCAGCGTGTCGCTCAGCGTCGCTCGAGAATCATCGGCACGAGGCCCAGCGCATCGCGGATGCGCTCGGCAGCGCCACGTGCTTCGTCACGGCTCGGGTAGGGGCCGGCCTGCACGCGAAACAGCGTGGCCTCGGCGAAAGTCGCGAGCAAGGGCCCGAGCGGTTCGATCTCGGCCGCTGCGCGGCGCTGCAGCAGCTCCGCGCCCAGCCGCTCGCGAAACGCCCCGAGCTGGATCCAGTAGCCGCGCGCGGGCGCCGTGAACGAGCGCATCGGTGCCAGCTCTTCCACTGCCACTGCCACTGCCCCTGCCTCGGCCGCCGGCCACGGCTCGGACACGGCCTGTGCGACCGGCTCCGCCAGCGCGGCGACGAAGACGAGCGGCGGCGCCTTCTCTGCGGCGACGGGGGTGCCGGGCGCCGGGGTCACGAAGGCGAGCGGCGGCACCCGCGCCGCGGCCACGATCACGGCGCCGCCCGTGCGCCAGTTGCCGGCGCGGATGT
>Ga0209511_1004146_pt1 | contig 10688 bp, 7 predicted proteins | sample SSSSmetaG_FD_184141 | JGI IMG/M metagenome (GOLD analysis project Ga0209511, IMG submission 184141) | Glacier valley bacterial and archeal communities from Borup Fiord, Nunavut, Canada, to study Microbial Dark Matter (Phase II) - ​SSSS... | ecosystem: Environmental > Aquatic > Freshwater > Ice >... | reverse complement strand
TCTATCCGCTGCTGCCTCTTTTCGCCACCCCCTTCCGCAGCCTTCAGGGCCTGGGCTGAGTAGTTACCATTTTAGGAACGGCAGCGCCCACACGCGTTATGCAAATGGAATATTGACCAGCCACATCAAGCACACCCAACGCAACCCGCTGGCTTTCACAAAATGACCTCTACTGGAATGCACCGAGTCACAATAGATGCCTTTCGCCGCAATCTTGGCGCTCCGTCGCCGTTCAATATTTTCATCAGTATACAACGAGACCCGGATGCAATTTTTTTCGTTGCGATCAGCTGATTTGCAGTTTGTACCTCTGCGCTCGCTCAAACGTTCACGAGAACAGAACTTGATTTACTGAGTAGTACAAGGGTTGTGGAGATACATCATCTATATGTGCTTCTGTTACGATGCTCCCCAATCGTCTAGCCCGGAAAGGATGTCGTCCATAACCTCATCATCGTGACTGTTAACTGGAATCAAGGCATCATCTTCGTCAAAAGTTTTTTGAGTGGCTTGCCCATTCACCCAAGACCGTCCTGTCGCCATTTCGTAAAGTGCCTGTTTGATTACCCGTGAGGCATCATAATTTTCGGCGTGTTGGCGTAGGAACTCCAAGATAATCCTTTCCTTAGGTCGGCGTGGGTTCAGCCTGAAATTAATGCGTATAGACTCATCATCCGGTCTTTCTTTACTTTGCGGCACCATTTCTTGCCACCTTAAATAGCTCAAACCGTTTAAGGCCAGTTACGTTATACATCCAGGGATCGATTTTACGTGCGGCGGGGAAATCGTTCGAGTCGAGCAACTGGTCACCGAAATGAGCCTGAATATACGGTTGAATGTGCTGCCAGCCACCGCCGCCGCCCAAGATGAAGTTACCCAACGTACCACCCTCAAGATTATTCTGAATCTCGGAGGCGATAGTATGGGCGATCTGCTGAATGGCCGTTGGGAGGTATTCAGGTTCGTTCAGATCGATGGTTTTTGCCCCCAACGTAAATTTGCCCTGATTATCGCGAATGGCGCGGTCTATATCGTCAAGAGTCGGTTTACGTTTGTAATCACGATTAATGGCTCCTTGAATATGTTCCCAGACATCCGACATACCCGCTTGGACGGTGAACGATTGTGGCCCTATGAAACGCAGCCCTTCAAAAACGCCTATGTTCGTTGTTTGAGTGCCGCAGTCAATGACAATTATTTTCTGTTTGCCAAAATCATGAACAAGCTCGCCCTTGTTGTTGAAACAATGACAGATGATTGTCCCAAACGATTCAGGGTAAACCACGATGTCTTTATGCTTGAGGACATACCAAAACGGCTTCCCACCGTAGCTTCCCGTATATCGGTCGGCCAAATCAAACAGTTTATCCTTCTGGTTATACCAGCTGATTGGGATTTGTGTGATCATCCGTATGTTTGCATTTTCGGGCACAACTTGAGTAAAACCTGCGATCATTACGACGCGGTGAAGTTCTCCACCTAAGCCGGATTGATCGAGACGGCGGCGTAAGTTACGACGATTTTCAAGGGCGTCCTGATCAATGGCGTAATATTGACCGGATACTTCGATCACGAAAGGCTTGCGTTTTGTGGTAGACGCAAAATCAGCTTCATCAGGCTGTACAGATGAGATCACAGTAGCGAAAACGGCTTGTCGATTGCCACATAGAAACTTTCCATAACCGTGACCAATGTCAGCAATCACATCAAAGATTTTTGACTGAGCCGAACCGGAGTCAGAGACTTCAGCTTCGTCAATCGCATCGAAAGTTTCTGTTTCCTCTATGACAGGTGCTGGTTGTGGAATTACAACTTCCGGAAGGGTTTCATTTTGAACTGTTTTTGCTTTTGGGCGCGGCATCGCTTTTCCTCTCTGAATTTGTACATACACTTGATGTACATTCACTACCTATATACACTCATGTAGCTTTATTGTACATCAAGTGTATGTACAATTCTAGAAGATGTACTCTCATATGTCAAATATAGACATAATTTGTGAATCACAGCTCAATAGATCATTGCATAAGTGACGATTTACAGAAGAAAATTTCATATATCAGGTTCGTAATTCGTCCAACAGTTCAAAAATCGCTTTTGATAGTGTTTTAGATGTTGTACATTTATTAAAATAAGCTATAGAATTCAATATTGTGGGCCAAACATACTCTATCGAGGCATAGACGCTACAACAGGTTGTATACATATGAAAATGAAGCAAGTTGCCGACCGCATTGGTAAGCACGACAACACCATTCGTAACTATGCAAAGGAATTTAAGGATTTTCTGTCCGCAGAACCACTGAAGGGAGAAGCACGCATTTTTACGGATGATGATGTGCGTATTCTCGCTTTTGTTAGCCGCTTGAGCGACTCTGGAATGTCCTACGACGACATTCACGAGGCAGTACGGCGCAAACTCAGTGAAGGATCGCCGTTCCCGCCGATGATTCCTGCTGCCACACCCAGTGAGTCGCAGGGATTGATCCCCCTTCCCGAAGTTGAAGCGCGGCTTGCCCAAAAGGATGCTCAAATTTCCCAATTGGAAGCGCGGCTCGAAGAAGTGCGAAAGCAGATTGAACAAAATCGTCAGGAGCGCCGTGAAGAACGCGAAACCTACACCGAGCAGATTGGTCGCTTGAACCAGGAAATTGGTGAATTGAAGGCTGAATTAAAACGAGTGGGTCGAGATAAATAAGCGTGGAGGACTACTATAAAGTTTTAGGGGTGGCCTACGATGATCCGCCTGAAAAAATTAAGGCGCGGTATCGACTATTGGCACTGACAGTTCACCCTGATGTTGGCGGGGTTGGCCGGACAATGGAATTCACGCGATATAGCCAAGCATATCGCGTGTTAAGCCGCCAATCTGAGCGGGAACGGTACAACGAGACGATCGGAGTTTTTGTTAAACCTCGTGCCTTGTTCCTTGGCACAGACCTCTATCAGCGCATCACAATTTCGGCTGCTGAAGCAGAAAGTGGCGCAACCGTTCCGCTATCGTTTTTTCGATATGAGCCGTGCTCATTATGCTGGTTATCAGGCTGCCACCGATGTAACAATCAGGGCATGATTGCCGAAAAAATAAGCCTTGATGTCCAAGTTTCGCCACAAAGCAAGAATAACGCGATCATCTTGATTGAGCGCGAAGGCGGCACCGCCGAGCCAGGTGGCAACCGAGGAAATTTATTCGTTTATATCGTGGTCAGGTAAAAGATGTGACCTGCGTGCTATACTTATTCAACCACTGATTGACCCAGCAATATGATTGATACTGCGCAACTCGTCCACCGGCGTTTATCTATTCCTGCCTATTTCGCTGCACCTGTGATCATCGAAGCGGCTGAGGTCGAGGCAAACCTTGTTTATTTAAGAGTCAGAACTGAAGCGGGCAGGCTGGAAGAACTCGTCATTGCAGAGGCCGAGCTGCTCGAAGCGCTTCAACAGAATATAGCCACCAACAACAGCATAGTATCGGCGGCGAGTCAGTTCCTGTTGGTCGAAGCGGAACGGATCCGCCTGGCATATACCTATGATCCATATTTTGCGGTCAGCTTATCTGGTGTTGAACCACTGCCACACCAACTTGAGGCTGTGTATGAGCGGATGTTGCCACAGGCACGTTTACGATTTCTGTTGGCTGATGATCCGGGCGCAGGCAAAACGATTATGGCGGGGCTGCTGATCAAAGAATTGAAAATGCGAGATGCCGTTGAGCGCGTACTGATTCTGTGCCCAGCGCCGCTCACCATTCAATGGCAGGATGAGCTACGTACCAAATTCGATGAAACGTTCGAGGTGATCCGTTCTGAGCTGGCAAAAGACCAGCTCGCGGGGAATGTCTGGACACGCTTTCCGCGCTGTATTGCCTCGATCGATTTTGCCAAGCAAGATGATATTGTAGCCAACTTACTCCGCGCTGACTGGGATTTGGTGATCATCGACGAGGCACATAAATGTGCAGCGCGGCGGTTCGGCACCGATGTCAAGCGCACGCGGCGCTATATACTTGCCGAAGCACTCAGTGCTCAGGCCGAGCGGCTGCTCTTGTTAACTGCGACGCCACATTCGGGGGATGCCGAACAATTCGCTTACTTTCTACGGCTGCTGGATAGCGATCAATTCGTCGGACCGGATCGCGTCGATGACTATGCCGAACTTAATCAACAGGCGCTCATACCACGTGGCGAGAGCACACAAAGTCCTTGGTTCTTGCGCCGTCTCAAAGAAGAACTACGCGATTTTGATGGTCAGAAGCTATTTACACAGCGCCATCCGGTGACCGTGCCCTTCGATTTATCATTTGGTGAAAAGCAGCTTTACGACTCGGTCACAGAGTACATCAATACGTATTTGCCGCGCCAGTCCGGTCGCAAAAAAGGGTCGGTCGCGCTGGCACGAACTGTTCTGCAACGCCGATTGGCATCCAGTGTACGCGCGATCCACAAATCACTTGGACGGCGGTATGAGCGGTTCAACACCGTACTGCGTGAAGTCAATGCGCTGCCTATGGCACGGCAGGAACAATACTTACGTGTGCAAAACTTGCTCGAAGCCTACGATGACGAACAAGATACTGACGATGCCGATGACCTGTTAAATGACTTGGCCGCGACAACTATTACGGCAGCAGAACGGATCACCGACTTAATTCAAGAAGTCAACGTGCTCGGTGGGTTGGTCACGCAAGCACGTCAACTTGAGGAGTCGGGTGATGAACGCAAGCTGCATGAACTTTTGCGCTGCCTTGAGCGTGCCGAGTTTTCTGAACTACATGATGGGCGCGGCAAGCTATTGATTTTCACCGAACACCGTGACACGTTGGATTACCTGCATGAGCAGTTGCAAAGCAAGTACACCATTGTCGAGATTCATGGTGGCATGAATGCCCAGGCGCGTAAAGCCGCACAAGAACGCTTTCGCGCCGATGCCCAAATCTGCCTTGCGACAGAGGCGGCCGGTGAGGGAATCAACCTGCAATTCTGTCACCTGATGATCAACTATGACATTCCGTGGAATCCGGTACGACTTGAGCAGCGAATGGGACGCGTTCATCGTATCGGCCAAAAGCTAGATGTGTATATCTTTAATTTTGTGACGAACGATACCATCGAAGGGCGCATTCTTCGGCGACTGATGGATAAACTCGACCAGATGCGCGTCGCGCTCGGTGATCGGGTATTTGACGTAATTGGCATGGTGCTACGCGTCAATGACATTGATCTGGAGAGCATGTTACGTGAGGCAGCGTACAACCCGCGCCACATCACTGACGACTTTTATGTGCAGCAGATTGAGCATATTGAGCCTGAACGATTGCGCGATTTGGAACAGGCAACAGGTGTTGCAATGGCGACCAGTCACGTTGACCTGAGTCACATTCAGGCACAGGACTTCCGCAGCGAAGAACAACGCTTGATGCCTGAGTATGTCGAGAAATACTTCCTGGCGGCTGCCCTTGCGCTTGGTGTACGTGTCGAACAGCGCGCCGACGGCTTATACCGCGTCGAACATGTGCCACAAAAGCTCCGTGCGACCAGCTTGCGCAGTGCTAAACGCTTCGGATCGCCGGAGAGCAGCTATCGCAAATTGACGTTTCGCAAGCACGACATTCTGCGTTTACCGCAGCACGCTGACGCCGAACTACTCTCGCCCGGCCATCCGCTGTTCACGGCAGTGAGCGAGGTGTTGGAGAGCCGCCTGGCCAATGTGCGCGGTGGGATGGGCGTATATTATGATGCGGTGGCGCAAGCACCCTATTACTTGCATTTCTTTATCGTGGAGCTGATCGGTGAGGAACCTGCTGCGGGTGGTTACCGCTCGATGCCGCAGTACGCGCGGCTGAGCGCGATCCTTGAAACGCCGGACGGTACATTCGAGAATGCGCCGCCCGATGTGTTACACGATCTGCAACCAGCGGGTGAAGATGTGAATATCGCGCAAGCGCTTGACCCCGAAACGCATCAACGGCTTTTGCGCTGGGTCAAAGGGCGTCAGCAGCGCGAGGCGCTGGACGAGCAGCGCACCAAACGCGAACGAGACATTACGATTCGTCAGGATTATCTCGAACGCACTTTCGAATCGCTGCTTAACGCGCTGCGGCGCAAAGAAATAGAAGCCGCTGAGCGTGTCGTTTCGAGTGGTCCTACTTATCGGATTGCGCACGATGACGCACAACGCCGCGTTGATGAGCTTGAGGCACGACGTGATAAAAAGCTTGACGATCTCAAACACTTGCGCGTGCTGCGACCTGGCGCTGTACAATACCTGGGCAGCGCGGAAGTGCGCCCGGCAAACCTGGATGTGATCAGCGCCAGCAGCCGCGACGCGATGCACAGTGACCCTGAAGTGGAACGCCGCGCAATGGAACACGTCATGCAGCATGAACATGAGCGAGGTTGGCAGCCGTTCGACATCAGCCAGAAGCACGACGGCAGCGGATTCGATATTCGCAGCATTAGTCCGGCGGACACCTATGGGCGGCGAGACGTACGGCGTATCGAAGTTAAGGGGCGTTCGGGCTATAATATGCCTGTGGCGCTTACGCCAAACGAGTGGCTGCAAGCCGGACGGCACACCGACAGCTATTGGTTGTATGTCGTTTGGGGAGCAGGCACGGGACAGACTCCGCAGCTTCTCAAAATTCAGAACCCGGCGGCGCAGCTTGCCGCGCGCTCACAAGCTATTGTCAAACACTATCTGCTGCCTGCCGACGCGCTGGCCGCAGTTGCTGAGGATTAACGGGCATGTTGACCGAACTTCGCTTCAAGAACTGGCGCAGCCTGCGCAATGTGACGATCTCTGACTTGACACCTATCACGGTGTTTGTTGGCGCGAACTCGTCGGGCAAGACGAATATTCTGGATGGGTTGCACTTCTTGAAACGATCGAATGTTAGTCCAGAGGTTGCCGTTTTCCTCTGGCAAGGTTTGGAAAAGATTAAAACTTTGGACGTTTCTATTCAAGGGGATGTTGAATTAGGATTCACGTTTGATTGGAATGGTTCGAGTGCTCTTTCTGATCAAATCATTTTGAACACGAACAAGTATCAACAGTTCTTTGGGGAGCATGGAAAAATGTTCCCTGGTCCAGTTCCAAATCAAATGGATTGGGTGAACGAAAGTGATGATAAGCTAATTAACCGGATGGAGGAGGTTGCGAAGTATGCGAGGCATTACAAACGTGATCGATGGCAGCTTTTACGTGAAGATATGACACCCCCTCTAACGCTCGATTCCAACAATGACTTTGATGATCCATTTTTAATGGACGCCCGTGCTCGCAATCTTCCCATGATGCTTGATTTTATGAAACAGCAGCAACCTACTGTCTATGCCGAATTGCAAGCCGATCTACGTTGGTTGCTTAGCCACGTTGAAAAGCTAGAAACGCGCCGCGATGAACGCGAAACGCGGATTGTTCTTCATGAAAAGATGCTTGGTGGTACGGAAGCGCCCACCATCTCCGGCGGGACAGCCCGCGTGCTCGCCATGCTGACCGCTTATTACGCGCTCGATATGCGTTCGCCTGAACTGCCTGGTCTTGTGGTGATCGAAGAACCTGATACCGCGATCCATCCGCTGCTGCTAGAAAATTTGGTTGATCTCCTGCGAAGCTACACGGAACGTCAGGATCGCCCGCGCCAATTCATCCTGACCACGCACAACCCACACTTCCTCGATTACTTCAGGCCAGAGGAAGTGCGCGTCGTGGAACGTGATCCTGAGACGGGTGAAACGTTCGTGGATACCATTTCCGACTCGATCAAAGAAATATGGCTGCCCAAACATTCTTTGGGTGATGCGTGGACAAGTCGCGTGATTGGTGGCATTCCAACCGAATGAAACGACCACGCCGTGATTTGAAGCCCATTATTTATCTGTTGGCAGAGGACAAAACCGGCTATTTTGTACTTCAAGCGATCGTGCGGGAAAAGAGCATTAATGCCGTCGTCAAACTGCGAGGGAAAGCTGAGGGTGTTTCAAACCTGGCGAATGAAGTGGAAGAGCTGATACGGCTTGCGCTGGCCGAAAAATCCCTTAAAGATTGCATTGTCGTTTTGCATGATACAGATGACTCGGTTCAAGCCTATCGTGAAAATTACGACAAGATTACTCTTATCTGTGATAAATATAAGGAACATGTCACGCGCCTTGAGGCCACTGAGGAAGTTGAAGCATGGCTGCTCGCTGACGAAGGATTATGCAACTGGCTTGGCATAAAAGCGAAAGCGTCGGATAGCCTCAAACGCCCATCCGATCGACTTAAAAGTTTGATCAACGCGCGGTCTGGAAATTGGACATGGAACAAACTTCATCAGCCGCGAATTCTTGAAAATATGACTGCCACTGGCGATAAAACGGGTGGCTCAGCATCGATGCAGATCGCAATGAAGCGACTCGCCCAATTACCGTGCTTTCAACCGGAGACCGCATGACTGACCCACGCACCACCCCCAAGCTCGACAAGCGCCTCATCGAAGACTACATCCCGATCAAAAAGATCAGTGCCGAGGCCAGTCGCGAAAAATCGATCCGGCATGGGCATATCAGCACGCTGCATCTGTGGTGGGCACGCCGTCCACTGGTCGCGGCGCGCGCTGCGGTGTTCGGCGCGCTAGTGCAAGCCGACGCTCAGCCGCAGTTGATCGACCCGGAAACCCACGCGCCTATGACGATCACGAAATTCATGATCGAGCTGTGCAAATGGCAACTGCGCGACGAAATCCTTGAGGAAGCTCGCCGCCTGATCCGCGAGGCGTACCCGGATGGGCCGCCTAAAGTGCTCGATATGTTCGCGGGTGGCGGCTCGATCCCATTGGAAGCGCTGCGACTCGGCGCGGAAGCCTACGCGCTGGACTTGAACCCGGTCGCGCACATCATCGAATTGGCGACGCTCGTCTATCCGCAAAAGTACGGCGCACAATTAGCCGTTGATGTGCGCAAGTGGGGCGAATGGGTCTTGGAGCGCGTCCGTGCTGAAGTCGGTGATCTGTATCCGCTGATCGCTGACCCGGATTATACGGGCGTGCGCGAACGCTTCCTGAACGCTTTACCGCAGCAAACACAGATGTTTCCCGGCACGCAGCCCGAACAGCTCACGCTTGACGATACTGGCGACGATCCCGATCTGGACATGGCGGACGACGCTGCCGAGCCGGACGCTATCCCGGTGGGCATTCCGGCGGGCTATTTACAGCCGGTCGCGTACCTGTGGACTCGGACTGTCATTTGCCCAAATCCGGCGTGCCGTGCGACCGTGCCGTTGGTTCGGCAGACGTGGCTCAAAAAGAAAAAGGGCGATAACGTTGCGCTGGCAATGAAGCCGCACCCCACCGAAAATCGGATGGCCTTTTATGTGCGCCGCGCCGCCGATCCCGCCGATTTTGGCTTCGACCCGGCGGGCTTCTCACAGCGCGGTAACAGCGTATGCGGACGCTGCGGCACGACGGTCACGAGCGATTACGTAAAGATCGAGGGCAAGGCCGGACGCATGGCCGCGCAGATGATGGCGACCGTATGCGTTCGGGCGGGCGTGAGCGGTAAAGTGTACCTCTCGCCCGATGAGCACGACTTGCCCGTACCCGACGAGGACGCGATCCGGGCGCGGATTGAAGGGCTGACAGCAGAGACAGGAATCACGCCGCCAGATGAGCTGTTAGCTGCACAAGATAATCAACATTTTCAAGCCCCACTCTATGGACTAATCCGCTTCCGTGATTTATTCACGCCGCGTCAATTGTTGATGCTTCTTACATTCGTGAAGTGGGTCAGGTTGACGCATGATGAAATGACGGGTCAGGGTTGTGAGGGGGAGTACGCGAAAGCTATCACGACATATTTGGGCTTTGCATTAGATAAAGTAATTGATCGATCTACAACGCTCGCTCGTTGGGATAATATTTACATCAAAATTGGCAGTACGTATGCAAGGCAAGCTCTGCCGATGGTTTGGGATTTTGCCGAAGCGATGCCAATTATTTCTATTGGTTCCGGTAGTTTCGGAGTTGCTATAAGCTACATCGCAAATGTTATTCAGATTATGCCAAATGGCATCCCTGCTCACGTGCATCGTGGATCAGCCACGCAAATTCCTTTGGATGCAGAATATATAGATAGCGTTATTACAGACCCGCCCTATTACAACAACATCAGCTATTCGGATTTATCAGACTTCTTCTATGTTTGGATGAAACGTAGCTTGGGGTTTATTTTTCCAGCACACTTCAGCGGTGATTTAGCTCCCAAAAAAGCAGAAGCAATTGCAGCGTCTTACCGTCATGACACGCTCCAAAAAGCGAGTGTTTTTTACGAACAAAGTATGTTGCAAACATTCAAAGAAGCATATCGTGTCCTAAAAACTGGTGGCACCGCAGTAACGGTTTATGCACATAAAACAACGGCAGGTTGGGCAACGCTGATAGAGTCGCTCCGCAACGCAGGATTTGAAATACAAGAAGCATGGCCGCTGGATACTGAAATGCCCGGACGCGCTATTTCACATGATAACGCTGCCCTCGCGTCGTCAATCTTTCTAGTCGCGCGTAAGCGCGGAGACAGCCCAATCGGATATTACGCTGCTGACGTGTTAGGAGAAATGCAGCGCATCGTTCGCGAGCGCGTCGGCTTCTTTTTGCAGATGGGAATCACGGGCGCTGACCTGAATATCGCCACCGTCGGCGCAGGACT
>Ga0209511_1004141_pt1 | contig 10699 bp, 6 predicted proteins | sample SSSSmetaG_FD_184141 | JGI IMG/M metagenome (GOLD analysis project Ga0209511, IMG submission 184141) | Glacier valley bacterial and archeal communities from Borup Fiord, Nunavut, Canada, to study Microbial Dark Matter (Phase II) - ​SSSS... | ecosystem: Environmental > Aquatic > Freshwater > Ice >... | reverse complement strand
TGGGCCGGCCTCCCGATCGGCACGTCGTTTCCCGCACCTTGCTCGTCAAGGGACTGGAATTCGACCATGCGCTCGTCCCCAACGCTTCCGAGTTCGAGGGTAAGCGGCCCGGCGACGGCGCGCGCCATTTCTACGTCGCCGCAACGCGGGCGAGCCGCTCGCTGTCGGTCCTGTCGGCGAACGCGGTCATCAAGTTCAGCGCGCCCATATCCTGATCGGGACCTGCGTCCTTTGATCCGCCCCGCTGCTCTAATCGCGCTTGTGAGTCACGTCTCGGCGGACGCAATCGAGGCCGACTGCTTGATCGTGCAGCAGCCTCACTCGCCGTCGCGCAGCGCGTACAGGCAGCGCGGACCACGAGCAGATCGATCGCGCGGCCTTCTTGCGCGGAACACCATCTTGCCGATCCGGATCCACCCCGGCGATGAGGTCAGCTTCGTCCGCCGCGTCACGGCCTTAACCTCTTCAGGGTACCGAACGTGCGGATCATGACTCGGTCTCCGCGAGCGCCGTGCGGTCCTGCGACTTCGCGCGGGTAACTCGACCACGCGGATTCGCAGCGCCTTCGTTCGTGTGCGTGTTGACGACGGCGCGGAGCCGTTCGAGGAGCGCGGACGCGGGCTCGTCGCGAGGGTCCTGCTCGACCAACTCGCCTCGGAATGCCTTGGCAAGTGCAGCTCTCTCCACCTCGTTTATCTGCTGGATGCCGGTCTGGATCCTGCGAAGCATGTGGTCGGCCAGAGAGAACTGGGACGTGACCTTGTCGACGATCTGTTGTTGTTCGCTCATCGAGCACAGCGGCACGCGGATCGCTCGTAGCTGCTTCGTCGTGATTCTGAGACGTCCGAGTCCATGTGCCTGACTCTCGATGGAGTCGCGTGTTCGTTGGCAGGCCAACTGAAGCAGCAGGTATTCGGGGAGCACCTTCTCGAGGTCGGGGCGCACGCAGAAGCAGTCGGCTTTGGCGATCGCGGGAGCATCAAGACGAGGGAGCCTGCACACGCGCACCTGCTCGTCGATGAAAGACCCGAACAATAGATCGCCTTCACGGACCTCGTTCTGTTTCAGGCCGTTGAACTTCTCCGCAGAAATGAATGTTCGCTTTTCTTCGATGAACGTGAGGTGTGCAAGGTTCTCAAGCCGAATGACCCGAACACCGGATTCGGTGTAGTCCGCGGTCCGAAGGTTCTGAGCAACAGCGGTCCCAGATCCATGGTCTCGGGCGCCGTCGAAAATGCCGCCGGCAACGACCAGATCTTGGAGAGTTTCCCAGCGCCACGTCGAGGGGATTTCGTCCACGCCGGATTCAAAGTAGAGCCGGGGTGTGCCGCCGGCGGCGAGGATAGAGCGCTTGAGTTTGTCGAGCAGCGCGGGCAGCAGTTCGAGGCGGGCCTTCGCGGCGCGCGTCTGCTCGAAGATCGCGTCGAGCTTCGCGACGATGCGGCGCTGCTCGTTCGGCGGTGCGACCGGAACGTGAAGACGGGCGAGCGCATCTCTATTGATCTTGGGAAGCACCGTGCGGCCCTGAGAGCTCGATGCCTCGTTCGTGAACGTCGGTGTGAGCATCCAACGGAGGAGGAACGCCGGCTCCAGGTCGGTCTCGATCGGGTACATATCAGCGCTGCACAGGCCGTCGAATGACGCGAGCGCAACCTTCGCAAGGTACGGCCGGATCTTCGAGTAGAGAATCTGTCCCTTATGGAAGCGATGCTTCGCGCTCGTCATGCCGTCTTCGCCGATGGTCTTGTACGGCAACAGTGTCCCGGTCCACGACTCGATGTGATTCGGTGCGATGTGCGGCGCATGAGGCGTCTGTGTCGGATCGACGAGATCCGCAGCCACCCGCGCGACGTCCGAGAACGTCGCCCACCGCCAATGGGTGGGCAGTTCAAAGGGTCCATCCTTCACGGCGAAGCCTCGTTGCTCGCCAACAATTCCTCAAGAGCCATGAGGTCATCGAGGGCAGCCTGGAGTTCGACACGGATCTCGGCCGCAATCGCCTCGGGCTCTCCGAGCGTCGTCTCGTCGTGTGCGTCGTCGTCCTTGAGCCATGCAATATCGAGGTTGTCGTTGCGCTTCTCGATGTCCTCGCGGGTGAACGCGCGGAACCGACTTTGCTCGCCCTCGTCCTTGCGCTTGTTCTTCGCGCCCGTCGGATCGGCGCCAAAGGCGTCCACGAACGGCTGGAGATACCCGCGGGTGAACGGGGTGCGCTTGCCGAACGCCGGGGCATTGGTGCGCAGGTCGTAGACCCACAGCTTCTTCGTGTTGTCCTTGTCCTTCTCTCCGGCGTGAAGAACAGAACGTTGGTCTTCACGCCCTGGGCGTAGAAGATGCCGGTCGGCAGGCGGAGGATCGTGTGTAGGTTGCACTTGTCCATCAGGTCGGCGCGGATCTCGCGACCACGCCCGTCCTCGAAAAGCACGTTGTCGGGCAGTACCACTGCGGCGCGTCCGCCGGGTTTGAGCGCGCGGTAGATGTGCTGGAGGAACATCAGCTGCTTATTGCTCGTCGAGAATGTTAGGTCTTCGCGCGAGCCACCACCCGCGCCCTTCTTCGTGCCGAACGGTGGGTTGGTAAGGATCAGGTTCGCCGGAGGTAGCTTTGCACCGTCGCTCGTCAGAGTGTCGCCGAGACGCACGGCGCCCTCGCCGATCCCATCGATGTCGTGAAGCATGCAGTTCATCAACGCGAGGCGGCGTGTTTCGGGCACCAACTCCAGGCCGACGAATGCCTCCCGCTTCTGAAACCTTTGTTCTTTGTCGCCGAGGTCGAACAGATCTGCGGTCTTCTTCTTGATGTACGTGTCCGCCGCGATCAGGAACCCCGCCGTTCCGGCAGCGGGGTCCTGGATCACCTCACCGGCTTGCGGCTTCATGACCTCGACCATCGCGTCGATCAGCGGGCGCGGCGTGAAGTACTGCCCGGCGCCGCTCTTGGTCTCGCCGGCATTCCTCTCCAGGAGCCCTTCGTACATGTCGCCGAGTCCGTCGGACTTCGCCGTGAACCAGTCGAGCCCGTCGATGTCGAGAACTAGGCGATCGAGGTGACGCGCCTCGCGCAGCGTTGTCTGGGCTCCCGTGTAGATCGCGCGGACGAGCAGATCGGGCGCTTTCCCGAGCCTGATCAACATCTCCCTGTAGGCGTCGAGCTTCTCGCCGCCGGGCGGCAGGGCGACCAGGTCATCCCAACGGCACCCCTTGGGGATTCGTGGAGTGTTGTCCTTGGTGCTCTCCTTGCCCGTCTCCTTCGCCATCTTGAGGAACAGCAGCAGCGTCAGTTCGGTGACGTACTGGTGATAGGAGATACCGCCGTCTCGCAGGACGTGGCACAGGTTCCAGAGCTTCGCGACGATGTCCGAGGTTTGGGTCACGCGGGTACTGCTTTCTCGTCGTTCCAGACCTCATCGCCGAGGTCGTTCAGGATCTGCTGGAGCCGTCCATCGAACTGCTTGTCGATCCCCTTCCATCCACCGAAATTCTCGAAGGCGCCGCCGCTGAACGCGTCCTCGTCGACGACGATCTCCTTCTTGAGCTGCTTGGCGATCTGTTCGAGCCACTTCTTCTGCCCGGGCTTGAACGAGCCCGACGCGAGGATCTTGGCCACAGCGCGGTCGACACGCTCGGCGTACGGCACGAGCGGCGAGCCGAGCGCGCGCTGGCGGATGAATCCCACGATCGTCGCCGCGATGTCCTGGTTCTTCCAGTCGCGGAACGCGGTGCGGAGCTTGGCCTCAGAGTAACCGGCAGCGTCGAGCTTGAGCTTGAGCTCCCGGAGCTGCGCGCGCGTCAACTCGCGCGGACGCGTACACACGACGGTTAGTGCGGTGATCTGGTTCCTGTTCTGCTCGATGAACTTCTGGAACGCGGCGAGGTAGTCCTCGGGACGCGTGTTGCCCTCGCCGTAGCCGCGCTCGATCGCGATCACCGCGTCGGCGTGCGGCGCGATCACCGCGGTCTTGCCATGCCCCGACGGCGGCGCGGCGATCCGCTCGATCAACACGACCAGCTCCGGCGTCTCGATGAACAGCTGGATCGCGCCCTCGGCCCCGACGTCACGGAGGCGATCGGCGAGCTTGTCGACCGGCGCCCCGAGCACGGCTTCGAGCGACTCGATCGCGCTTGTGACGTCGTCCGTGCGCCGCTTGTCCGGCTTGCCGAGCCGCCGCACTACGCGACGCAAGCGCTCCACCAGCTCTCGATGGACCTCGTCGGCGTGAGTTCGGTCAGCGTCGCGACCCTGGATAGCCAGTGCACGAGGATCGAGCAGCTCGGTGATCAGCTCCTTCGTCGTGCGCGTCACGTCCTTGACCACAGGCTTCATGTCCGAGACTTGCGACAGCGCGTCGTAGAGCCCGACCGCGTCGTAGATGCGGAACACCTCCTTGCCGATCGCGTCGCATAGACGGGTAGCCCGTCCGAGCATCTGCTCGTAGAGGATGCGGCTCTTTATCCGGCGAAGAAACACGATGTTTGACACGGCCGGCACGTCGATACCGGTGGACAGCAGGTCGACAGTGATCGCGATCTTCGGGTTCTGTTCGTTCTTGAACCGCTTGATCGCCTGGTCCGGACGGTCGATCGCGCTGGTGATCTTCTGCACCGTGTCGTCGTCGATCGGTCCCCACGCTTCTTCCAGCGCGGCCTTCAGGATCGGCACGAGGCGCTCCGCGTGATGGTCGTCGACGCAGAAGATGATGGTCTTGGCGGGACCCGTGGGATCGAGGTGCTGAGCCAGCTCGGCGGCTACCGCACGGTTGAATCCGTCGGTGATGACGGTGCGGTTGAACTCGGCGACGTCGAACTCCATCTCATCGGGGAGCAGCGACAGCTGGATCTCGCCGGTATTGAGCAGCTTCTGGATCTCGGCGCCCTTGTCGAACTTAATCCCGTGCCGCGCGAGCTGGGTCACGATCCGGATCGGCGGCTCGTGGTCGACGAGCCAGCCATCGGCCACGGCGTCGGGGTAGCTGTAGACGAAGACCGGCTTGCCGAAGATTTCGCGCGTGTGCTCGGCCGGGGTCGCGGTGAGGCCGATCTTCACCGCGTCGAAGTGGTCGAGCACGCGACGGTAGCTCGACACGTACGACTCGACGCCGCGCAGCTCCTGCTCGCCCTCGCTCATCTCGCGATCGAGCGTGTAGCCCCGGTGGCTCTCGTCGATGATGATGCAGTCGTAGGCATCGATCGAGACGGGCGGTGCATCGTCGGCGGGCGACATGATCCGATACACCATCCCCTGAACGGTCGCGATATGGACCTTGGTGGCAGTGTCGGGTGTGGTGCCGTCGAGCCCCATCACCTCGTAGTTCTGCGCGAACGTCTGGAGGTTCTCGAGCCGGAGCACCGCGAAGCCTTCGTCATGGGCCTGCTTGCCAAGCGACGTACGGTCAACGAGGAACAGCACGCGGCGGAACCGCTGGCTCTTGAGGAGCCGGTGGATCAGGCCGATGGTCGTGCGCGTCTTGCCGGTTCCGGTGGCCATCGCCACGAGGAGCTCGCGCTGCCCACGGCCAATCGCATCCTCGACTGCACGGATCGCGCGCACCTGGTAGTCGCGAAGCTCGAGGGCTTCCTGAATGACGTCGGGTGGTTGGGCGGCGAGCTTGGCTTGCGCAGCCGCGATGTCCTGCGTTCGCATCGCGACGAGCGCTTCGGGCGTGTGCCAGCCCATGAGCGCACGCGGATGGTTCGTCGGGTTGCGCACGTCGAGGAACCACACGCCGCTCTCGGCCTCGAGCTGGCGCAGATACGGCCGACCGTTCGTCGAGTAGAGGAACGGCACGAGGTACTGCGGATCCATCGACTTCGCGCTGACCGACGTCTTCCATCCCCACGCGAGCGCACCACCCTCGGCGGCGTGCGTCGCATCGTGCTCAGGAACGGCGGCGACGAGGCCGCGCGAATAACGCTTGGCCTGGTCGAGGTGCGACGGGACCTTCTTGTTCTTCCGCTTCGCTTCGACAACGGCGTAGGGCTGAAGGCCGACGAACAACACGTAGTCGGCGAACCCGTCGCCGTCCTCCTTGCTGTGTGTGGGGACTTCGGCGATCGCGCGGTTCTTCCCCTTCGCGGGGCGCGCGCCGTGCGACCACCGGAGCGTCTTGCTGTTGACCTCCCATCCGGCGGCGCGGAGCTGGGCGTCAATGAGCACGCGGGTCTCCGACTCGTCGAGCTCCGTGGAGGCGGCCGCGGCGGCGGCCTGCGCGACCACGATCTTCTCTTGCTCGGCGGGTGCCTTCGCCGCGACCTCGACGACCTTTGCTTCGACCTTCGCCTGCTCGGCGGCGGCCTTGGCGAGGTCGGCCTCGTAGGCAGCGGCGAGCTGCTCCCACTCGGCTCGCTCGGCCTCGGCCTGCTTGCGAAGGCGCGCTTCCTCGTCGCGGCGCGCGGTCTCTGCGTCGAGCAGCGCATTCGCGCGACTGAGATCGGCCCGGTGAGCATCCGCCTCGGCTCGTGCCTTCGCAGCTTCCTCTTGCAGTACGCGAAGCGTCGCGATCGGATCGGTGGGGGGAACGTACGGTGGCGGTTGCCACTTGGTGCGCGCATGGCTGTCGCCGAACGTCTTATGAAACCAGCACGCGAGGCGGTAGGCGAGCCGCAGCAGGTCAAGTGCATCCTGGCGAGAGCCCACGAAGTCGTGGACAGCGGCGTTGCCGGCTTTCCGCAGCACGTGGAAGCATTCGGCGATCGGGTCGCGGACGATTCCGCGCTGTTCGAGGATGCGGAGCAGGTCGACCTGCGCGAGCTGCGCGTCGTGTGGCCCGGTCAGCCCGGCCCGGCCGGCCGCGTGCTTGGCGAACGCCTCCGCAAGCTGGCGAAGCGACACCAGCGTTAGGCTCGGATCGATCGCTAGCGCGCGCTCGGCCACTGTGGCGAGGCGCAGGTAGAGCGGACCGTAGGGCGCGAGGAAGTCGAAGCTGGAGGCTTCCTGCGTGGTGCCCATCCCCATCGTGTCCGAGGGTATCAAGTCGGGGCGATCTATGGCGTCCGGGGCCGTCCAAGCGATACCCGCGCCGAGGAAAAATCGTGCGTTCCAGGAGTTGGGATTCCCGGCGCAGCGATCTGACGCGCAAGTCGCTGCGTGAGCTCGTCCGGGATCTCACCCTCGTAGAACCTAAGGACCTTCCCAACGAACTGCGTGTACGCTGATGTGTGGCGAAGCCCGGTCGAAACGAACCATGCCTGTGCGGCAGTGGAAGAAAGTACAAGCGCTGCTGCATCGTCGGGGAGATCGAGCTCGTTCAGTCGATGTCCCCGCCACCTCGCTTCATAAACAGGGCTGTTGATCTCAAGCGAGCGACGCTCGACTTCATTGACGACTGTTCTCGGACGCTGCGCATCACGTCGAACGCCACGGGCACAGCCGGCATGCTGCCGAGCACCATTCCAGGCGAGGCAATACGTGAGATCTACCAGCGGATCCCGAGCTACTTTCCGCATGGAAGCTCGCACGCGTCGCTCCTTGGAGACCTTGCAGCCCGTCCATCGCGCGGCGTGTACCTTGGTCCGACGACTCCGCAGACGGTGTTGACCCACCTGACACGGCATAGCCTCTACAACGAACATATTATCGTTCCGAACCCGTTCTGCGATCTCACGATGTACCAGCCGGAGGTCTCGCCGGTTCGCAAGCCGGAGCGCTGGAGGCAGGTCACCGCCAATCAAACGATGTATCTGCTGATGCTTCGACCGTGGATCGAAGCAGACATCGTTACGTGCCTACCTCCGCTAAGGTGGTTCGATCCGGTATTCTTCGATCAGAATCTGGTTCCTCTTGCGAAGGCTCGCTTCGACGGCATGTCAGAAGATGACGAGCGTGCCTACATGGCCGAGGAGACACTAGAGTTACTGCGTGGCATGCCGCCCGCACAGGGCATGTACACAGCTCGCGAAATGGTGGGAATCAAAGACCCTGAAATGCTTCGACAGCTTCAGGAGTTGCTCTCGGACCCGATCGCCAATCCTCCATCGAGCTACGCGTTCGCATTGCCTGAGGCTGGCGAATCTACAATGGTGAAGCGGGGCTCGGGCGAAATCTACGAATCGGCCGCGCTCATCGCTCAGGGAATTGGCGGGAACATTCTACTCGCAGATCGACTCGACGAAAGAGCGTTTCGGAAGGACCGTCAACGCAACGGAGATCCTATCAGTGAGGTGTCCATCGGCCTGGCTCGCCACCCGTTCGCCTTCCTAAATGCCGTGGATCTAGACTTCGCGTTGGGCATTCGAAAGGATGGCCGCCTGGATTCGCTTCGCAAATTTCTCGTGAAACTGTGGGACAACTGCGCAACTCCGGACAAGCCAGCGACCGACGACTTCAACGCAGAACTCACCGACCAGTATCGGCGCTACGAGTCAGAGTGGAAGGACATCGATTACAAGCTCGCTCAGCGCGCCAGCATCGCCGCTGTGACTACTGGAGCTGCCGTCATTGCTGGAACGTTCGGCGTAAACACGACGTTGCTTGGAGGCCTTGGAGGAATGATTTTGACGTGGGCCGAGGCTAGATATGGACGTCGCGTTCAGAAAAGAAACCCGCTTTCGATCTTTCTCGATCTAGAACGAGTCGCTAAGACAAGCTGACTGTTGGTGATCGTGCCCACGCTCAGAATCAATCGGTGAGGGCGACGCGACGCACGCCGGTCATGCGCTCCATGAACCCGACAGGCACCTTGGCTGATGTCGAGATCATTCCGGTGAGCAATGCAATACCGAGTAGATAGCGCTCACGCGAGGAACGTTTTTCCGTGTCCTCTACGCACACATCGATGACCCGGATCTCCGAGCACCAGTCGGCGACGGGTGATGTGTCGAATGTGGCGTTCCTGATGTCGTGCGCGAAGTGGTTGCGGACCTTGCGAATGAGGTCGAGATCCCGCGCCGCGTGGTCATCGACGATTCCGAGGGCGTAAACGATCCCGATCTTGCTCGACAACGATCCAAGAGCACCCTGCCCCTGAAACAGCTCCTCGGTGCGTTTTCCTTTGGTCCACATCTCTCGTAGAAGGTCCTCAAGATACGCATCTAGGTAGGCGCACGCGAGAACTCCTGCTGCGCGATCAGTTTCCTCGTTGAACCTTCCGACGAGGTCGTTGTACGCGTGCACGTTCAGCTCGCCATCGGTGGTCATGTGTCGTCGATGATACGCGGCAATCGACCAAGTGGTTGGCGATCGCTGAGCAGCTTTGATCGCGCTGGTGAGAAGCGCCGCCCGTTACGTTGGCAAACGATTCGGCGTGATCTCTTTCGCGTAGGGAGGTGTGCTTGACGTAGCCCTGAAGATGAGGAACACACGATCGTAGGATGTTGTGAAGTTCCGATCCATCAGTAGGCTATAGCCGCCGTCCTCCACCGTGCCTGCTCCAACACTCGCGATCGCGAGCCAGTACTCCGCAAAGTGCTCACCGTTGATTTCAACGTAGTCAGTCAGCAGCTCATCCTTGCCTCGAAGTCTCTGTTCTGCGACCGACTGACCCGGCGTAAAATGTTGGATGGAACCGCGTCCTACTGAGAGTGTCTCCTGCGCCTTACACTCGATGTAAGCGATTCGACTGATGCCCGACGCCTCAAGCGTGGGCTGTTCGATCTTGGTTGCCGAGGGACTTCCCAAGAGATTGACCAGTGCTTTCGTCGTTGCGTTGAGCCACTTTCGAAAGCTGCGACCGTTACCATCGCCGATCGCCAACAGATCAAAACTGATCAGAAACCTCCCGGTCACGTTCGCGGCTTGCAGGGCGAGTTCGACCTGGTCGCGCGCCTCGATCATTCGCTTCTCACCGAAGGCAACGATTTGGTCCACGGTGCAAACAATTTCCAGGCCGACGTGACGACCATCGACATGTGTCAGATCTGCGTCTGGCCGATCGCGCATATCCACGTGTACGATCTCGGCGACCGCCGCCGCCACTAACTCGGCTACCCGCGTTTCAAATGCCGAGGGTTCGGACGTCATCGTTGGGCTCCAAACGCTGCGTACACATCGTTCGCTGCGGGTCTTCCAAGCACCTTCTCGGCGATGAGAAGCATCATTGCGAAGACCAACGGCGCCATCGTGTAGGGGTAGCGATTGATCTCGTCGACCTTCATCCCAATCGTGAACGTGTCCTTGGCTCCGCCCGGCCATACGTAGTCGAAGAGGCTGAGGGGTGTCGGGTGTACGTTCGCGCTCCCCGCGCGGTAGATGTACGCGTAAGCGGACCGAAGAGACCAGCGACCGTTTTGCGTCACTGCGAGGTCCTGTCCCGGTGGGACTGCGGTTTGTGGGAATGTCCCGTGCAAGTCGATTCGTGTCGACCAGTGATTGTCAGCGGCCTCCGCGCGCTGGACAACCTGTGGCAAGCCGGTGTGGCTATCGACGAAAGATTGGTACTCGGCACGCGTCTTCGCCGAGAGCGAACCTCGGCCGAGCTTGATGAAGTCATCGTCGAGCTTGAGCCGATGGTAGAAGTCGTCACCCACCCATCGCGGAGCGTGCGCCGTCGGATCGATCGCGATCCACGCGAAATCGACCACGTGTTCGTACAAGCGGCGAAGAAGCACGAACGCATCCTGATCTCGTCGTGGTGCTGGAGCCTCCGCCAAGTATCGCAGCGAGACGAGGCAGCTCGCAGCGCTGAACAACATCGCCGGGCCGACAAGATGCCAGTTGTGAAGTTCACGTGGCTCGGGTTGCGTGCTGACCACCGTTGCAGGGCTTG
>Ga0209511_1004138_pt1 | contig 10703 bp, 9 predicted proteins | sample SSSSmetaG_FD_184141 | JGI IMG/M metagenome (GOLD analysis project Ga0209511, IMG submission 184141) | Glacier valley bacterial and archeal communities from Borup Fiord, Nunavut, Canada, to study Microbial Dark Matter (Phase II) - ​SSSS... | ecosystem: Environmental > Aquatic > Freshwater > Ice >... | reverse complement strand
ACTGATTACTTTTTCAGCTAGAGCTTTGGCTTCGTCCTGGGGTAAGCCTTTCGACTCATAAATAAGGGCTAGTTCTGCCTGCTCCTCGTCGGGAACCTCGTTCAATTCCTCTTGCTCTACGGCAATTTGCTTCTGGTAGAACTCTCTGGCACTCTGGACCGAAACCCATTCGCCCAATGCCATCGAACAGGCTCCCGCCAGCAGCCCTGCCAGCCCTGTTACCAGCACCGCTCGTCCCGATAAATCAGCCCCCGCCACCCCCATCACCAGACTCAAATTAGAAACCAACCCATCGTTTGCCCCCAGCACCGCCGCCCGTAGCGCGTTCCCCCCGGTAGCGCGGTGGCGACCTTCCAGGGTGGCGATTTCATTACCGGGTAGGCCCTTCCCGTTCGTGCCAGTTATTGCTTCCAACAAACGGGCGTGCGAGCGTTCCTGCATTGGCAGATTTTCAGAGCGGGCCTCGGACTGTTTATCATAAACCCCGCTGCCCACATGCTCCAGGGTGCTAATGCTGGGCAGCACAAACTGAATCCCAAAACGGTGAGCCAGCCAAATTCGGGTGCTGGTGCGCCAGCCGACTTTATGCTCCGGCACGGCCTCACCCACCCCACGTATCTTCTCTTCCCAGAAGCGGGCATGGGATTCCTCGGCTCGTGCCATCCTTCCATAAACTTCTTTGAGCTGAGTTTGGGGCTCAAGCTCGGCAATAGCCCGGTAAAGAGCCACACTATCGCGTTCTTCCTGCCAGTTTACTTTATAGCGTGCGGCATCCGCTTTTTTATCCATAAATTCACCTTTGACCGTGTTATATAAATGCCAGGGCCTTGCAGAATAAAGCTTGCTTTTACAGGGTCAGGTTTCGTAGGAGGATGCTCCGTCATCCGACAGTTATCGCAGGACAGAGCCTGCTCCTACAGTTATTCCCAATGCTGGACCTTTATTCAGACGACTTTTGACCTTCGACTTTTAACTTTTGACTAGCCTTAATTATAGTTAGCCCGCCGCTTTATGTCCAGAATAACAGGTTGAAATAAAATATAGATTAGTTATAATAAGGTAGCAGTTTGCGATGCGTAACCCCAATGTGGTCGGTTAACTGAGGAAAACTATGTCGGAAGCTATCATCAATGGTCAAACCCTTGAGGCAGAAATAGGTAAGTCAATTCTGGACGTGGCCCGACGTAATGGCTCACATATGGGTTTTGTTTGCGACGGCGCGGGCCCGTTAAAGTTAGTTTTCCCCTGGCGTGACCCCGCCACTTGGCTGGAGGATGCCCTTAAAGGTGGTCGTAGCTAACAAATAACGGGTTAGTAGGGGCAGGTCCCCGTGCCTGCCCTGTTCAGAAGGGCAACCACTGGGAGATTGCCCCTACAAAATCAGTTTCAATGAATTATCACCAGACCACTCATTTTTAGGTATCAGCTAGAAAGAATAGAATAGGAAACATGGCTAAACAAATCCGCGAAATAGAACCCGTCAATGGCGACGTGCCGGAAGAACCTAGCCTGATTAACTGGGCGCAAAACCAAATTTTCCGCACCGACAAACTTTTTCGGCTGGCTTTGAGCATGCTGATTGTGTTGCTGGCCTTCACGTTGGTGGCGACCCTCTGGCAGTTTGTCAGTTCATTTGCTGGACTGTTGTTGCTTTTTACCAGTGCCTGGTTGGTGGCCTTGCTTCTCACGCCCATCGTCAGAATCATGATAAGCATGAACGTGCCGAAGCTGCTGGCGGTAGCTCTGAGCTATCTGATTGTTTTTGCAGTCATGGGCGGGTTTATCGTGCTGGTATTACCCGACCTGATCAATCAGACCAACGACCTGATTACCGGGCTGAACGTTATCGCTAACGAAATTCAGCGCAATAGTAACGACTGGCTTAAAAGTGTTGGCCTCAGCGAAATTCGGGTGAATGACTACATCGGGGCGTTGCAATCCTTTGGCACGGAGGTTTTGAAAAATGCCCTCTCCACTGTAACCGGGCTGGCGGGTTTTTTACTTCAAATACTGTTGGTTTGTATTATCTCCTTTAGCTTACTGGCGGGGCGCAACTATGACCGTAATGACCCCCTCAGCAAACGCCAATCCAAATTCTGGGACAAGTTACCCCCAAGTTGGCGGGAGTTTTATGCACGGCTGCTGCAAAGTCTGGAACGGAATTTTGGGGTCTTTCTGGGCGGGCAATTGACTGTAGCGGTGGTTTACGGAATTGTGGTTGGGTTGTTAATGAGCCTTACAGGTTTTGATTATGCTGTAACTACCGCCTGTGTTTGTGGCTTGTTGATGGTTATTCCGTTTTTCGGGGGGCCACTTTCCTTATTACCCCCGCTATTGGTGGGGATTGGCAGCAAGACAGATGGGCCGATAATTCTAGTGATAGTTGTCCTGTTTGTGGTACAAACGGCCTTGCTAAACGTGGTTTTACCCAAGCTGGTAGGCCGAGAAGCCGGAATTGGCCCGGTCTTGACCTTATTTGTATTGCTGGCAGGGGCGCAGGTGGGCGGTATCTGGGGCGTTTTATTGGGAGTACCATTGGCGGGGGTGGTTAAAAGTATGCTGGATTATTTGCTGATAAAGCTGAAAACCTCCGATGATGTGGCTCAAACCGCCGCTACTATCCAAACCAAAGCTAAACTAAAAATAACCCCGGCGAACGGTCAAAATTTGCCATCAGTTAAAATTGGGCTTGACCCTACCAGTCAGGTCGAAATGGCGATTGAAACCCTGGTCAAGCCGATAGAAGAATAAAGGTTGTCGGTTATCGGTTGTCAGTTGTCGGTAAAAACCTAACCCCCTATCCCCTTTCCCTGATTCAGGGAAGGGGGACGAGAATTCTGTAGGGGCGGGATCTCCCCGCCCAGATGAGGAAATTCGTAGGGACACGATGTATCGTGTCCGGGGTTGGGGGAGATTTGGTTAAATCGAGGCCACCCAGACTATATCAGTCAAAAAATTCATTTGTACTACAGGATCAGTAAATTCTTCTGGTGTGAGTTCAAGTTTTGTGGTAAAGCTCACCTCAAAGGTTTTATCTACTTCAAAATTTTCTACCGACTCAAGCGTATCAACCATTCGACCTACAAGGTGGTAAATTCCACCATAGGAATGTAAACCATTATCCAATTTGCTCAGTTCATACACCTCTGTGGCCTTTGTGGGGTCAATTCCTAGGTTATCGAAAAACTCAAGCACCGTTGGGGATAAAGATTTACAGGCTTCGGCATAATTGCGGCAAAATAGACAATCGCAACTGCTTGTTAATAGAGGCAAAGTAGCGTAAATCCTCTGGGTTGCTACTTGGTCAATTTCTATTGTCCAATCGCCAATTTGTAACCATTTGAACATCAAATTCCCCCAATATCTGATGACCTTCACTCATCCTGAATATGATAGCATTATGTCATTACAAAGGGAATAATAAAGGTCGAATACAACATTCGCCCCTACGCATTTACCGACAACCGATGACTGACAACCGACAACTAGCTACGGGAACGGCACAATTAGGGGTTCTTCGTCCCGGATGGCAGTATTGGCAACCGTTTGTCCTTTATAAATCACCAGTCCGCCATGCAAGCTCATAATCCAGCCATCATGAAGGCTGCTAATCTCACAATTTTGCCGCCCGAAAATATCAGTTAAAACCGCAATAACCTCGCCCTTCTTGATCAAATCGCCGGGGCGCACCCGAAACTGTAGCAAGCCGCTCTCCGGGGCTTTGGGGGTATTTTCCCGCCGCACCTCATATCCCACCTCTGGTACTGGCACGCTGGTGATAGGCTCAGTTTCCCCATCCAGCATTCCCGCCCATTTTAGAACGTTAATTATCCCCACTTTGCAGGCTTCCAAAGCGTTGAGGTCAATAAAATCGCTTGGCCCAAGTTCGACGGTGAAGGCTGGAATGCGTTTGTGGTTCAAAGCAATGCCACTGGTGGAGCGATGTAATTTCTGCTTTACATAACGTTCGCCAATAAATTCATTTACTACGGGTAACCCAAAAGCTTTGACCATTTCCGCCAGCCGCTCATGCAACTGCTGGGCCTCGTCTTTGTCTTCCTCGTGGCGATATAACACCCGGTCACGAATGGAAAAGGGGGTCGAAACGTGGCTGTAGCAGTGCAAATCAATCAGGTAATCGGCGGTGCGGGTGATTTCCTGGTATAGCTCATTCATAAAACTCTGGTAAATGCTCGGTACTTCGCGGTCTTCATTTTCATCGGGTTGGGCATATTCGGGAAAAGAGCGATTAGGGTCGCCATTATCATAATAAGGGGTGCGGGTGGAAGTTCGTAGCCCGCTAGGATTGAGCGACGGGATAGCAACCACCGTCCCCCGCAGCTTTTGGGCGAGCTCGACAGTAATGGTGGCATGAATCGCTGGAATACCCGTTAGTTCATCGCCATGAATGTTAGCGGTAATCCAGAAAGTCGGGCCAGACTCTCGCCCCTGAGCAATAATAACGGGCAACTTTTCGCTAAAGCCGCCCGGCAGTTCGGGGCCTTCAAACCAACCATAGCTTATTCCGCCCGGTTGGGAAATGGCACTTCCAATCTGGATAGTCTGGTTTTCGGTAGGCGCAGTCAAAAATCTCTCCTTCTAAAATAGTAAACCTAACCCCCTAGCCCCCTTCCCTGAACCAGGGAAGGGGGAATAAGACGCTTTTTACTCGTTACTCACTACTCGTTACTTGTTACTTTTTACAGTTCCCAGAGTTCGGTCAACAGAGTGAGGGCATGGTCAATCGTCTCGCGGGCAATGTCAAGGTGTGGGCGTAAGCGGATAGAGTGCAACCCACAGGCTAATAACAACAGCCCTTTATCGTAAGCATCTGCCAGCAATTTGTCACGGGCGGCAGTGTCCACCAGGTCAAAGGCAATCAACAAACCCATTCCCCGCAGGTTGCCGATAGGTGCGCCCTCCCCCTTTAGTTCCTGCAACTTTGCCAGGAAATATTCACCCTGAATTCGGGCATTTTCCAGCAAATTATCCTCATCAATGATTTCCAAATAGCGTTGGCCGCGCACCATATCTACCAGATTGCCGCCCCAGGTGCTATTAATCCGGCTGGGCTCAACAAAGACGTTGCGCTCTACCTCATCCACCCGATGCCCCACCGCAATCCCGCAGACCTGCGCCTTTTTGCCAAAAATCATAATATCGGGTTTAACTCCTAACTGTTGGTGCGCCCACATCGTCCCGGTAATGCCAATTCCAGTCTGGATTTCGTCAAAAATCAGCATCGCCTCGCGCTCATCGGCAATCTTGCGGAGTGCCTGGAAAAACTCCGGGCGGAAATGGTTATCGCCACCCTCGGCCTGAATTGGCTCGATAATAATCGCGGCGATTTCGTCTGGGTAACGCTCAAAAGCGGCTTGAATCTGGTGGAGACTTTCGGCTTCGGCGGCTTCGGCCTGAGCAATATCAATCGGGAATTCCAGTTTGGGGTTATCCACTCTGGGCCAATCGAAACGCGGAAAATAAAGATACTTGCGGGGGTCGGCGGTGTTGGTCAGGCTCAGGCTATAACCCAACCGCCCGTGAAAGGCTTGCTGGAAGTGCAAAATCTTATGACCGCGCTCCTCGCTATAGCCCTTCGCAAGATTCTTGCGAACTTTCCAGTCAAAAGCTGTTTTGAGAGCATTTTCAACGGCAGGCGCGCCCCCTGCTATAAAAAAGAGATGCGGCAAATAGTCTGGGACGGCTATCCGGGTGAAAGTTTCGATAAATTCAGCCATCTCAACGGTATAGACATCCGAGTTAGCCGGGTTAATGCTGGCAACGTCGGCCAGTTTTTCCCGAAAGGCCGGGTCTTTAAGGCCAGGGTGGTTATGGGTCAGGGGGGAACTGGCAAAAAAGCTGAATAAGTCCAGGTAACGCCGCCCACTAATCCCATCCACCAGATAACTTCCCTGACTGGCTTTGTGATCGTAAACAAAGGGATGCCCATCCAGCAAAAGATGTTTCGCCAGGGTAGCATGAACTTCGCTTGGGTTAATTCGACTGTTTTGGTTATTGGCTAAATTTCGTTCCAGAATGTTTGTCATCGCTTTATCCTCTTTCCCCTCTCGCCATTGAGAAGGGCTAGGGGTAGGTTTGAGGCTACCGACCCCGGCTATAAAATAGTGCATACCAAAAATCAGCCCAGCCAGACAGGGCCTATTTTGATAGATTATAGCCTAGAATGAGCCAGATTTTTACTGAAAATGGAAAAATGGGCAATATTGCCTAGTCTCCATAAGCAGCTTGAAAAAAAGGGAATTGCCCCTTTCAAAGTTTAGGGCAGCCTTTTCATCAGAGTAGGGGATAAAGTATGACCGTCCCGGTAGCCGATTTCTTTCCCAACAACTCAGGGTTTCCCAATCGTTAGGGATAATTGTTTCAGGCATCTAACCTTCCTTTTAGCTGGGTTTGTTTGATAGGGTGCATTGTCTGATTAGCTGTTTGCTCCAGAATTACCTCAGCCTCACTAAATCGGCAGGTAATAGTTAACCCAAATGGTATCCTGGCGGCCCAGTTTGAAGATTGCCGAGGGGCTGACATAGGAGTAAGAAAATAAAGCCGGATGAAGTAAGTATCCTGGGAAGTCCAACCACCGCTTGCCCCAACCTCCCGTTCCTTCTGACTGTTAAAGGTCGTGTGGCTCTTTTGCCAATTCCCACTGCCACACACAATATTGGTTAGACTAAACTCATTTTCGATGGTGAGCGTACAGGCATCCCCTTCAAAATCAAAAGTAATTGCTTTGATATGTTGCTCATTTTCAGCTAAAACAAATTTCTTGCCCGTTACCTTACTAGCGACTGATTTTAGCCCTTCGCCCGGCACTGGCGCAAGCTCAAGGTTTTCCAGCTTCTGAGTCAGTCCTTTTTGGGCGGCTGGGTTTGCTGGTAGGGCGGTTGGTTCAAAGGCGGACAATAGCTGGTTCCAGACCAGGTTTAACAAGCCTTGCCCATTATTCAGCCCTGCTGTTATCACCAAGACCGCTTCCTGTTCTGGTATAACCAGACAAAACTGGCCGAACGCTCCATCACCCCGATATGAATCTCCATAGTTATTCCGCCAAAACTGATAGCCATAACCTTGTGCCCAATCAGTGGCGGGGTCAGTGCTAGTGGAGATTTGCTTGCCGGTAGCGGCTTTTATCCATTCCTCCGACAGAACAGAACGACCCTGCCACTGCCCTTTCTGCAAGTAAAGCTGACCAAAGCGGGCGACCTCGGCGGTGGTCAGGCTCAAACCAAACCCGCCAACGTTAATTCCTTGAGGGCTTTCTTCCCAGCTTGGTTTTGAGATGCCGAGCGGCTCAAACAAACGCGGCTGCAAATATTCCACCAGCTTTTCGCCCGTGACCTTCTGGACGATTGCCGATAACATATAGGTGGCCCCGGTATTATAAAGAAAGAAAGTACCAGGTTGGTGTTCGACGGGTAGCGCAAGGAAAGACTCTACCCAACTTCGGTCAGGCCGCTCGAACAAAGCCTGGGTTGTATCTTTGGCGTGTCCAGTGCTCATGGTTAACAGATGCTGGACTTGCATCGCCGCTAGATTTTCGCTGATTTCGGCGGGGGCTGACTCTGGGAAGAAGGAGAGAACGGTATCATCCAGTCGAATTTTTCCTTCGGTTATGGCAAAGCCAATGGCGGTGGAAGTAAAGCTTTTACTCAAGGAGAACAGGATATGCGGTTCGTTCGGGCCATAGGGCTTCCACCAGCCCTCCGCCACTACCCGCCCGTGCCGTAACAACATAAAGCTGTGGAGTTCATCCAGGGATTCCTTAACCTTATCCAAAAACCCCTCTATAGCGGCTGAGCTTATTCCCTCGGCCTCCGGGGTACTCTTTTCAAGCTGATAGATAGTTTCCAAATCACATCTCCTTTAAATTAACGGAACAAACCTTTGCCCAACCGAATGACGTTCCAGGAGAGGGCGGGCAAAATCGCCGAAAGTCGCCCCCCTGAGAATTCGGCCCCGCCCTTTGAATGTGGTACAACCCTGTCGGGAAATTCAAGGGTGTTACGGGCTAAGGGGTCGGGATTTTCCAACACGATATGCTCGATTAGCTGGTAATCGCCGATTCCCCGTAAGTCCCCCGTCAGCGACAACGGTTCGCCCTGACTTCTATTGACCGCAAAAATCGTTAATTCCTCGTCCTCTTCATTCAACACCGCAACCGTATCCAATAGCGGGACAGTATCATAAAGTAGGTTTGAATAGGTTGCCGAATGCGTTTGCAGATTTAACACTGTGCCTCTGGCATAAGCCGCCACATGCATAAAGGGGTAATAGGTCGCCTGTCGCCAGGCCCCGCCACCCGTAACTGTCGAGATGGGGGCGATGGTGTTGACCAGTTGGGCCAGACAGGCAATCTTAACCCGGTCAGCATTGCGAAGTAGAGTTATAAGCATCAAACCCACTACCAACGCATCTTCAAACCTGTAAGGGGCTTCGTAAAGGGGGGGTGCTTCTTGCCAGGGGGTATCGCGCATAAGGGCTTTGTCGCTATCGTTTTGATACCAGACATTCCACTCGTCAAACGAGAGGTAGAGCTGCTTTTTGAGCTTTTTCTTGGCACGTACATAATCACAAATAGCCACGACTGATTTGATAAAATTATCCATTTCGAGGGTTTGGGCCAAAAAAGTCCCCAGGTCACTCTCTATTTTATTGTAATACTGATGGAGGGAAATATAATCTACCTGTTCGTAGGTATGCTCCAACACCGTCGCTTCCCAGCTCGCAAAGGTGGGCATTCGGGCGTTCGAGCTGCCACAGGCCACCAATTCAATTGTCGGGTCAACCCACTTCATGGCGGTAGCGGTTTCGGCGGCTAAACGACCATATTCAGTAGCGGTTTTGTGGCCCATCTGCCAGGGGCCGTCCATCTCGTTGCCCAAGCACCAGGTTTTAATTCGATGTGGTTCAGCATAGCCATTAGCCACTCGCATATCGCTATAAAAACTGCCGCCAGGATGGTTGCAATATTCCACCAGATTGCGGGCTTCATCAATTCCAGCCGTGCCCAGGTTAACCGCCATATTTACTTCTACCCCGGCCCGCCGAGCCCACTCACAAAATTCATCCGTACCAAACTGGTTGGTTTCTAACGATTTCCAGGCCAACTCCAACCGTTTTGGTCGCAATTCTTTTGGCCCAACCCCGTCCCGCCAGTTGTAGCCAGAGACGAAATTACCGCCAGGATAGCGCACGATAGTCATGCCCATCGCCTTCACCAGTTCGATTACGTCCCTACGAAAGCCCATTTCATCTGCGGTAGGGTGTCCAGGGTCATAAATTCCGCCATAGACCGCCCGCCCAAGATGTTCGATAAATGAACCAAAGAGGCGGGGGTCAACTTCCCCGACCTTAAATTCAGGGTCTACCACGATTTTCGCGGTTTGCATATTTTCCCTCTCAATAATAGGACTTTCGCGTAAGGCCAATTTTTAGGCTCAGTTTGTAGCCATCTAACCCAACTGGTGAGTTCCAAAGCGAAAGTCGTAAGTTTGTTAGCCAAAAAGAGGGTCACGCCACCCTGTACGAATAGGATGGGTGACCCCTACAGTCAAGTCAATGACCTTTTTGCGAGGAGCTGTCAGAAGTTACTTCTTGAAAGTAGACTTATCGTAGGCTTGTTGTTGAATCTCAAGGTATCGCTTGAGGTTCAATTGATCAAGCCCTTTGACATACGAATCCCAGTCTTTATCCAGACTTTTCGCTCCAGTAATGAACTGAAGTGAGTTCTGTTGGACATAGTTTTCGATGTTGGTCTGCAAAGTGGCTACTTCGCTGCCTAACGAAGGGTCAATCCAGGCTCCCCAATATGGGAAAATCTGGGCCTTGTCCTCGTGTCCGGCATACAGCTTGGTAGCATTAAACAACCGACGCTCGTAACCATCCGGGCTGTAAATATCGCTAGGAACTGCTTGAGCTGACCGGAAGGCTGCCGTATTGTTGTACTGGGCTAAAGCACCCCAGCTATTGTTGTACGGTGCTACCTCCGCCGGACGTGCGATGGTCTTATAAAGTGCCTTTGGCCCATCAAGCGGAAGGTCAGAAGCTCCTGGAGTTATCACGCTACGGTCATCAGCACCAAATATGCCTTTGATTTGGCCTTCGTCAGTGTAGATGTAGTCCAACATCTTGATAGCGGCAATCTGGGCATCTTTGCTGGCTTTATTGGTTATTACAAAGGTTGCGCCAGGGGTACTGGGGAAGTTATAACCGCTATACTGAGCCCCACTTGGCCCTTTTAACGGCGGGACAGCATCATACTGCTTGTCACGACCCTCTTTAGTAAACAGGGTCATGCAGTTACCGGGGTGTAAGGCGGTGCAGGAGCCAAGAATTACCGCATCAGCGTTGTCACCTTCTGCCGCTAAAGCCGTTGGGTTCTGGGTGAAGGCACCCTGATCAATCAACCCGGCATCGTACAGGGATTTGATGTAGGTCAATCCTTGCTTCCAGCCATCTTTGTTCGCCTGAAGGTCAACCTTACCATTGTTTAATACCAGCGTCAAATTGTTGTACCCTGTGGGTCGTAAATAAAGGCGTTCATGAAGTAGGGGATAATCGCGTCACGGGTATTACCACTTAACGGAATCTCATCCGCTTTACCGTTACCGTTGGGGTCTTTGGTCTTGAAAGCGGTCAGGACGGCTTTCATTTCATCGGTGGTGGTGGGCTGTTTCAGGCCAAGCTTC
>Ga0209511_1004136_pt1 | contig 10704 bp, 8 predicted proteins | sample SSSSmetaG_FD_184141 | JGI IMG/M metagenome (GOLD analysis project Ga0209511, IMG submission 184141) | Glacier valley bacterial and archeal communities from Borup Fiord, Nunavut, Canada, to study Microbial Dark Matter (Phase II) - ​SSSS... | ecosystem: Environmental > Aquatic > Freshwater > Ice >... | reverse complement strand
GGCCCTCTTCAATTCGTCGGATGCCCCGGTGAACTCGCTGAGGATGAGCACGCCGTCCTCATCGAACCGGCTGGCGATGTACTCCTTCGCGACGAGGTTCATCCCATCGCGGAGGGCCGTGACGAGCAGCACATCGGCCGCGAGGTAGAGCGCGACCATCTCCTCGCGGGGGTAGCCGTGATGGTGGTAACTGATCGCCTGGTGACTCATCGTTCCGAAGTCGCCGTTGATGCGCCCCACGGTGAGCTCGATCTCGTCTCGGAGCTGCATGTAGGCGGCGACCCGCTCGCGGCTGGGGTTGGCCACCTGCACGAGCGTGACGTCCTCCACGGCGAGGCGTCCCTCTGCGAGCAGCTCGCCGAACGCCTTGAGTCGGTGACCGATCCCCTTCGTGTAGTCCAGCCGATCGACGCCGAGCATGACCGTCCGCGGGTTGCCGAGACCCTCTCGAATCTCACGAGCACGCTCTTGGATGCCGGGCTCGCGCGCGAGGTCTTCGAAGCTGCGCGCGTCGATGGAGATGGGGAACGCCCGGGCGATAACCCTCCGTACCGGTTGCCCGGGCTCGGCGACCTCGATCGCCGGGGTCTTCGTCGTGTACGGGGTGAGGCGGCGCACCGCGCGCGAGAAATTGCTCGCGTCGGCGACCCGCTGGAAGCCGATCACATCAGAACCGAGGAGGCCGTGAATGACCTGCGTACGCCACGGCAATTGGGAGAAGATGCCATATGGCGGAAACGGAATATGGTTGAAGAAGCCGATCGTCAGGTCGGGCCTAGCCTCGCGCAGCATCTTCGGCACGAGTTGCAGTTGGTAGTCCTGTACCCAGACCGAGGCATCCGGGGCGCTTACGGACGCCGCGGCATCCGCGAATCTCTGATTGACCGACATGTAGCTCTCCCACCACTCTCGGTGATACCCCGGCGGGGCGATCACATCGTGATAGAGCGGCCAGAGTGTGTCGTTGCTGAAGCCCTCGTAGAAATTAGCGATGTCGTGCTCGCTCAGCGCGACCGGGATTATCTGGATGCCGTCATTCTCGAAGGGCGCGATTTCGAGATCGGCCTGACCGGCCCAGCCCACCCACGCCCCGTCGGCATCCCGCATCACCGGCTCGAGCGCCGTTACCAGGCCGCCGGGAGATCGGGTCCAGGACTGCGAGCCATCACCGTCGATGACCCGATCCACCGGTAACCGGTTGGATACGACCACGAACCCGAAGGTCGTTCCGTCAGCTCGCTTCACGTCTGCCATCGCCGCTCCACGCTACCAGCGGCATATCCTGACAGGATGCCCATCGTCGACAACGCGATCTACCGCGACGGCGTGCGGCATGCGCACCCCGTCACTCTCGACCAGACCTTCGAGGAGCTTCGCGACAACGGCGGCTTCGCGTGGATCGGGATGTACCGCCCGACCGACGCCGAGCTGCGCGCGGTCGCCGACGAGTTCAGCCTGCACCCGCTCGCCGTCGAGGATGCTCTCAAGGGTCATCAGCGCCCCAAGCTGGAGCGGTATGGCGACATGGCGTTCATGGTGCTTCGTTCCGCCCGATATCTGGATGCCCCGGAGGAGGTCGAGTTCGGCGAGGTGCACCTCTTCGTCGGGCCGAACTACGCCATCAGCGTTCGGCATGGCGAGTCCCCCGACCTCGGCCGAGTGCGCAAACGCCTGGAACATGAACCCGAGCTGCTCAAACTCGGGCCGCCGGCCGTGCTCTACGCGGTGCTCGATGAGGTGGTGGACAGTTACGAGCCGGTCATTATCGGGCTCGAGAACGACATCGACGAGATCGAGGACCAGCTCTTCAAAGGTGACCCGGCCGTCTCGCGGCGCATCTACGAGCTTGCTCGCGAGGCGATGGCCCTTCAGCGAGCGACCGATCCACTCGGCGGGATACTGAAAGTGCTGCAAGCCGGGTTCGCCCACCTGCAGTTCGATGTCGAGTTACAGCGGCGTTTGCGCGACGTTCTCGATCACGTGCTCAAAGCCACCGAGAAAGCGGAGTCGTTCCGCACTGTGCTGCAGAACGCGCTGCTCGTTCAGTCGACGCTGGTTGCGCAGAGCCAGAATGACGAGATGCGGCTGCTGACGGAGTCCGCGATCAACCAGGGCGAGCAGGTGAAGAAGATCTCGTCGTGGGCCGCCATTCTCTTCGCGCCAACGCTCATCGCCTCGATCTACGGCATGAACTTCGTGAACATGCCCGAGCTGAAATGGACCCTGGGCTACCCGTTCGCGATGGGCCTCATGCTCGCCCTCGGCGCGACGCTGTACATCGTCTTCAAGCGACGGGGCTGGTTGTAGCGGGCACCAACCCGAGCGATACCGCCCGCCGGGCGCGCCGAACGGCAACGAGGGCGAGCAGCGCGCTGATCACTCCGAACCCCAGCAGAGCCAACGCTGCCGCGACCGCCGACCCGGCATTGCCGCCAGCGATGATCGCATGCATCCCCCCGACCGCCCACGTGAGCGGCAGCACCGGGCTGATCGCCTGGAAGGGCGTCGCGAGCAGCTGGATCGGGTAAATCCCTCCCGTTGCGGTCACCTGCACGATGAGGAGGAACAGCGAGATGATCAGCCCCCCGCGCCCCAACCAAACCGTCAGCAAGTAGTGGAAGGCGGTAAAGGCGAGCCCCATGACGAGCGAGAAGGGGAGGGTGGCGGGCAGCAAGCTCCACGAGACAGAAAGGGTGACGTGCAGGAGAAGAACGAGAAGCAAAGCCTGGGCGACCGTGATCGCGCCCGCGCGTACGAGGGCGGATGCCACGAGCCGGCCATCCCGCGCGCTCGAGGCCAACGCCCGCCGGCTCACCGGCCGCAGCAGGAGAAACACTCCGAGCGCACCGATCCAGAGCCCCAACGGCACCACGAACGTTGCGACGATCTGCCCGACGTTCGAGACGGCATTGTCGGTCGACACCGTCAGGCCAACCGGATCGGAGGCGATTGCGGCGGATGCTTCGGCCTGGGCCTTGGTCCTTATCGGCACCTGTGCGGCTCCGGTGCGGAGCCCATCAGCCAGCGACGCCGAGCCCGCCGCCACGGAAGACGCCCCCGAAACCAGACCCGACGACGAGACGGAGAGCTGATTCGCTCCGTCCGCGCTCTGCGAGACGCCGTATTGCACCCCCGCTAGTCCCGTGTCGGTTTGCGAGGCGAGAGTCTGACCGCCAGCAGAGGCCTGAGCGAGGCCGTCTACGACCGCCTGCAGGGTTCCCGACAGCACGGGGTCGCTCAGTTCGGCCTGGATACCAGGGTTGATCGAGGCGAGCGTCGCTGACAGTTGCGACACGCTCGACGCATAGGAGCTGACCCCGGTGCTGAGCTGCGATAGGTCGCTGGCACCGGCATCCAACCGGTTCAGTCCGGCGGCGAGGCTGTCGACCCCGCCGGTGTATTGGCCGAGACCCGACGAGAGCGAGCTCGCCCCGTTCGAGATCTTCGCGGCGCCATCGGCGGCAGAGGTCAAAGACGCCCCCAGGACGCCGATTCCCGAATAGATGCCGCCGATGTATTGAGCGGTGATGAACGTGCCGAACGTGCCGGTCATGGTCTGGCCCACCACCTGCGCAACGGACCCGGTGAGGTAGCTGTGCGCATCGTCGGTGCGGATCGAGATGTTCGCGCGAACGGGCTTGTCGCCCGACAGCGACAGGATGGAGGTGGAGAAATTGCTCGGCACGGTGAGGATCGCGTAGACCGCTCCCGACTTCAAATCGGCGGCAGCGACATCCTCGTTGGTGATCCTCCAGTCGAAACCGGCGCTGCTGTTGGGTGCGGTGAGGTCGGTGACGAGTTGGCGCCCGGCGAACACGTTCTGCTTCGTGCCGTCGGGCGCGGTCGTGGTCTGCAGGGTGTCTTGATTCACGATGGCTACCGGGATGTTCGCGAGCGCGTTGGTGCCCTGGCTCGCCGCCCCGACGAAGAGACCGGTCACCGCGAGCGGGAGCACGATGACGGCGATCAGGCTTGCCCACCGGATGGCGCGGCGCGAGGGGGAACTCATCGAACGAGTCCTTTCGTCAGGGATTCAGTGGAGGTCGTCGTGAGGGCGTACAGGTCGATCTCGATCGTTGGTCGGGACTGCGGCATCCGGGATCGAGCAGGCTGCGGCGACCCGATCACCACGGTTGTCGTCGGCGGCGCGAGGTGGCACACCGCGTCGATGAACGCTTGATCGTCGTCGGGGTCGGCGAATACGTCGAGTTGATCGAGCATGACGACGGGAGTTTGTTCCGACAGTGCGAGCCCTGCCAGCGCGACCGCCCGCTGCAGTTGGCTCAGCTGCAGCAGGGTGCTGTCGACGGTGATCGGCGAGCGGCCACCGCCCTGCCGCCCAATTTGCAGCGCCGCATTGATGTTCTCCAGCCAGCGGGAGACCGTTGCTTCGGTCGAGAGCATCCGATACCAGGGCGCGGTCACTCGCACCCTCTCCGTGAGCAGCTGCCCGATCGTCGGTTCCGGTTCCGGTACGGTACGGCCGGCACCGCCGATGTCGCCCACGTCACCAATCGCGACGAGGGATCGCACCCGCGATGACTCCGACGGCAACGGATGACCCGCCACCTGGGCCCGTCCCGATCGAATCTCGAGCCGCCCGGCGAGAGTCGCTGCGAGCACCCGCCGGTCGGACACGTTGCCGACGGCGATCACCAGCGCACCGGGTTCCACGACAGCCGTGATCGGACCGACGGAGTGATCCGCGGTGCCGGCCACCAGGTAGCTCGCGCTGATCATGGCGGGGTGCTCGGCACGGGCCCAGTCCAGAGACTCGCGGTGCTCTCGAAGCTGCTCGCCTTCGATGTCGACATTGGGCAGCAGACGGGCCAGGGGCCGAGGCATCCACCAGGCGGCACGCCCGAACAGGGTCATCAGGGCTGGCACGAGGGTCATGCGTACGAGGAACGCGTCGAAGGCGATGCCCACCGCCAAGCCCAGGGCGATCGGTTTGATGGTGCCGCCGCCCTCGGGCACGAACGCGAAGAAGACGAAGAACATGATCAGCGCTGCTGCGGTCACGACGCGGCTACCGTTGGCGAACCCCCGACCCACGGCGAAGTGGGCGTCCCCGGTTTTGACGAACTCCTCGCGCATGCCCGACACGAGGAAGACCTCGTAATCCATTGCGAGGCCGAACAACACGGCCATCAGGATGATCGGCATGAAACTGAGGATCGGGCCCGGATTCTGCACCCCGAGGATGTTCGAGAGCCAGCCCCACTGGAACACAGCGACGACGACGCCGAACGCCGCGGTCACCGACAGCAGGAACCCGAGCGCCGCCTTGACCGGAACGAGCACGGAGCGGAACACCATCATCAAGAGAATGATCGAGAGCCCGACCACGATGAGGCCGAACGGCACGAGAGCGTTGGTCAGCCGGTTCGAGATGTCGATGCCGATGGCGGTGCTACCGGTGACGGCGATCGGGGTTCCGTAGGCCTTCTCGATGTCGGGTGCGATGTCGCGGATCGTCTGCACCAGTCGCTTGGTGGCCACGGCATCCGGGGCGGTCGTGGGGGTCACCGTGATGATCGCGGTATCCAGCCCCGGGTTCGGGAAGCCCTGCGAGACGGCTGCAACGCCCGGGAGCGCCTTTATCCGGTTGCCGATCGAGCCGAGATCTTCGAGCACATTGACGGTCTGGGTGATGTCGACAGCGACTACCAGAGGCCCGTTGTATCCGGGGCCGAACCCCTCGGTGACGAGGTCGAAGGCCTGGCGCTGGGTGGACCCGACCGGCTGGGAGCCGCCATCGGGCAGATTCAGGTCGAGACTGAGCGCGGGGATAGCGAGGGTTCCGAGCAGGGCGATCACCGCGATCGTGGTCAGCACCGGGCGCTTCATCACGCCGGTGACCCACCGTGTTCCCATCGTGCGACCGGCATGAGCCCCCGCTCGCCGGAAGGCTCGCGAGCCCTCCTTCGGGGCGAGTCGGTTTCCCGCGAGTCCGAGCATCGCGGGCAGCAGCGTCGTTGCGACCCCGATCGCGATGAGAACGGCGACGGCCGCGCCGACCCCCATCACGCTGAGGAACGGGATGCCCACCACGAGCAGCCCGAGCAGGGCGATGATGACCGTGAGCCCCGCGAACACGACCGCGCTACCCGCGGTGCCCACCGCCATGGCCGCTGATTCCTCGGGGTCTTCCCCCCGGGCTAACTGCGTTCGATGGCGGGAGAGGATGAAGAGGGAGTAGTCGATGCCCACCGCGAGCCCGATCATGAGCGCGAGCAGCGGCGCCGAACTCGACACCGTCGTGAAGGCGGAGATCAGGGTGATCGCTCCCACGACGATGCCCACGCCGACGAGCGCGCTCAGCAGCGGCATCCCGGCGGCGAGGAGGGAGCCGAACGTGATGATGAGCACGACCCCGGCGATGATGACGCCGAAGGCCTCGGTCACCGTGATCCCGACGGTGTTGTCGGCGAAGACCTGACCGCCGAACTCAACGGTCAGGCCCGCCTCGCGAGGCGCCGTCGCGGTGTGCCTGAGCTCGCTGAGGGTCTGTTCGGTGACCTCTGAGGAGACCCCGTTGAATTGCACTCGCACGATCGCCATCGTCTTGTCCGCCGAGATGGCGTTGCCCGCGTACTGGCTGAAGGGGCTGACAGCGGAGTCGATCCCGGGAATTTTCGCGATGTCCGCGGTCAGGGTTTCGATCGCATCCTTCTGATCGATGATGGATGCTCCGCCCGGCACCACCACAACCGCGTAGGCACTGGCTCCGGCCACGGCGGGGAACACCGCGTCGAGCCGGTCGAGGGCCGCTTGCGACTCCGTCCCGGGGATCGCGAAGGATTCCTGCGTCTGACCGCCGAGGGCGATCCCGGCGCCGAGCGTGCCGACCAGCAGCAAGAACCAGACGCCGATCACCCGCCAGGATCGGCGGTACGAGAAACGGCCGAGCCGGTAGAGCAGTGTTGCCATGGGGTCCCCTGAGTGCGGTGTGGGTAGATGGAGGTGTCAGCGGGCCGCGAGCGGCGTGAGCAGCTCGCCCATGATGGTCAGCAACGCTGCCCTGGTCTCGTCGGGAGTGCCCATTTCGAGGTCGAGGTTGTGCACGGTGCAGAGCATGTACGCGGCTCCGCCGAGGGCGATCCCGAACCGCATCTTCTCCTCGAGCGACGCGGAGTTCGCAGCGAAGAATCCCGCAAGTCTCAGCACCAGCGCGTTAGCCCGTTCGATCACCGGAACATCCACCAGCGACGGCCCCTGGTTGACGAACATGTGGGTCTCGAGGCGGTATTCCAACAGGAAGTCGACGAACTGGGCCAGAAACTTCTCGCGGTGTTCCCCCGCCAGACCGGTCTTCTCGAGTGGGCCGAGGATGGCGAGCATCCGATCGATGGCGGGACCGATCGCGGCCTCCAGCAGTGCCTCCTTCGAGGCGTAGTGATACAGCACGCTCGACTTGGAGAGCCCCGCGAGTTCTCCGATGCGCTGCAGCGAGGTGGCCCCGTAGCCGACGGCCGCGAACTCGCCGAGGGCGATGGTGCGGAGGTCTTGGCGGCTGGACACCGTAGCGACGCTACCTGACCGATCGGTCAGCACCTGTCCGATCGGTCAGGTTTACAGGTAACTGGCAGGTCGACGCCGCTGCGAGTGAGACCGTGCATCGCTACCCGATAGCGTGGAAAGTACTTGACCGCGACGATTCGGAGCCATCATGCGCAGATTTCTGTTCAACACCACCCTGCTCGGAGCAATTTTCGGGGGGTGGGGTACGCTGCGGACCACCCTCCGCGGGCCCCGTGATTGGCGTTTGATTCTGATGTGGATCAGCTGGGGGCTGACCATCGCCATTGCCGCTGGCACTATCGTGAAGCAGGCGCAGGGCAGTGACGAACTAGAGGAGTGACCATGATGTACGGTCCGGGTGCGGGTTTCGGGTGGTTCCAGATCGCTGGAGCGATCATCTACGGACTGTTCACACTGCTCTTCTTGCTGGCGCTTGCGGCAATCGCGTTCATCCTCGTTCGCTTCCTGCTGGTCGCGACGACCGCGGCGAGGCTCTACATCGCCAAGAACGGACCGTTGCCGTCTGTCACACCGCTGCCTGACGCGCCGAACCCGCCCACCACCACCACCACACCCATACCGATGGATGCCCCGCCTGTTGCACCCCCGGCGCCCCGGGCCTCGCGAGAACCGCGCGCGCCTGAGCCGCCTGCCGCGGAGGTCTAGACGCCGTATCGGCGGTCGCGGGATGTCGTCTCGCGTGCGCTATGCCGCCCCGGTGGGACAGGTCAGCGTGATGGGTATGTCAGGCCGATCTGGCGCCGCACCTCGTCCAACGCTTCCATGATGAGCACCGTCTGGCTGGGCGGCAGGATGTCGTTAGCCAGCTCCCCCGCTGCCACCAGCCGTTCGAGTTCCCACGCTTGGTACTGCATCCCTCGATTGGCGACCTTCTCGTCGAAGATCTCGACCACGGCTCCCGACCCGTCGAAACGGGTGAATCGGGTCGGGGCGTAGAAGGTCTCGTCGATCTCGATCCGCCCCTCGCTCCCCACTACCACTGCGCGGGTCGGGCCGTGCAGGTCGAGCGTCGTTTGCAGAAGGGCCTGAGCATCCTCGCCGTAGCTGAAGATCATGGAGGTCTGGCGGTCGACCCCGGTGGCCGTCTTCGTAGCAACGGCACGGATGCTCGTGGGCGCACCCAACAGGTCGAACGCGAAGGAGACCGGATAGATGCCGAGGTCGAGGAGCGCCCCACCCCCCAGGAGCGGGTTATTGATACGGTGCAGCGGGTCTCGCGGGAGGTTCTGGTTGTGGTCGGCAATGATGCTGCGAACAGAGCCGATCGCCCCGCTTTGCACGAGTTCGCGGATGCGCACCATGTGCGGGAGATAGCGCGTCCACATCGCTTCGAGTACGACGAGGCCGAGTTCCTCGGCTCGCGCCACGACGGTAGCGGCCTCGGCGGCATCCATCGTGAAAGGTTTCTCGACCAGCACGTGCTTGCCGGCGTTGAGCGCGAGAAGCGCGTGCTCGGCGTGGTACGGGTGCGGGGTGGCAACGTAGATGGCATCGACCTCGGGATCGGCGACGAGCTCTTCATAGCTGCCGTGGGCGTTCGGGATGCCGTAGCGAGAAGCAAACGCTGTGGCAGTGTCGAGGCTGCGCGAACCCACTGCTGCCACTCGTGACCGGTTGCCGAGCAGGTCCTGGGTCTGCTCGCTCGCGATCCAGCCGGTGCCGAGGATGCCCCACCCGAGCATTTTCCCCATCAGTACTCCTTCATCCCTCGCGTTGATCGCGTGGCTCGATCGTATCGCCGGGCGTCCCTGCTGCGGGGCTCGCCGTGTCGAAACGGGCGCGGATGAAAGGATTGTCAAGGGCTGGTCGAGGAGCACACCTCGCGCAAAACTCGCTATTGCGCGATCTCGGTGATGGCCCTTCACGAAGGAGGTCGTATGTTCTCTCCCGGCAAGCTCGCCATCATCGGCGCGGGTTCTGTGGGCTCGTCACTGGCATACGCAGCACTGATCCGGAATTCGGCGCGGGATGTGGTTCTCTACGACATCGATACGGCGAAAGTCGACGCCGAGGTGCTCGACCTCGCCCACGGCACGCCCTTCATCGGCTCCTCGAGCGTGACGGGCGGTTCCGACCTGGACAGGATAAGCGGCGCCCAAGTGGTCGTGATCACCGCAGGAGCGAAGCAGAAGCCGGGGCAGACCCGCCTGGACCTTGCGAGCGTGAACGCAGACATCCTCCGTTCGATGCTCCCCCTGCTGGTCGAGCGTGCGCCCGGTGCGGTTTTCGTGCTCGTGACCAACCCGTGCGACGTTCTCACGGTGATTGCCGACGAGCTCGTCGACCTACCGCCGGGTCGCGTGTTCTCATCCGGAACCGTGCTCGACACGGCTCGGCTCCGCTGGCTGATCGCGGATGCCGCGGGTGTGGCCGCCTTGAGCGTGCACGCCACGATCATCGGCGAGCACGGGGACAGCGAGTTCCCGCTCTTCTCCGCCGCAACGATCGGGCAGACTCCGCTGAACCAGTGGGAAGACGGGAGTGGGGCGATAGTGTTCACCCGCGAGCGCCTCGAGCAGCTGACCAGTGACGTGGTCAACGCCGCCCAGCGCGTTATCGCCGGCAAGGGCGCGACGAACTACGCGATCGGGCTGTCGGGCGCACGCATAGTCGAGGCCATCTTTCGAAACGAGCGCTCGATCATGCCGGTCTCGAGTGTGCTGCACGACTACCGCGGCATCGACGGAATAGCCCTCAGCGTGCCGTCGATCGTGGGGGCCGGAGGCGTAGAACGCGTGCTGGAGATTCCCATGGACGAGTACGAGCAGACACTGCTCGCGAAATCGGCTGATACGTTGCGCTCAGCACTGGTCACGGTACGCGCCGGGCGGTAAGCGAGGGGCTCTAAGCGGGGGGTCTCGTCCGAGCGACCTCGGCATCGGCGACTCGGATGCTCGCGGACGCGGTCACGCGCAGGTGAAGGCGGAGACCTGGCTCGCCGAGTTGTGCCATTGCTCCTGGAAAAGCGCGCGCACCATGTCGAGCGCCTCCGAAATGGGCTCGATCTGGGATGAGACCAGCGCGTCCGGGTCGGTTGCCGCGACGGGGTGCCAGTAGACCCCTTCCGCCGTCACGGTCACCTCGGGGATGAGGGTCTCGGTGCTCAGAAGCACACCCTCCGACGACGCTCCTTCACGGGCAATCGGTCGAATGATCTGG
>Ga0209511_1004135_pt1 | contig 10705 bp, 8 predicted proteins | sample SSSSmetaG_FD_184141 | JGI IMG/M metagenome (GOLD analysis project Ga0209511, IMG submission 184141) | Glacier valley bacterial and archeal communities from Borup Fiord, Nunavut, Canada, to study Microbial Dark Matter (Phase II) - ​SSSS... | ecosystem: Environmental > Aquatic > Freshwater > Ice >... | reverse complement strand
CTTAAAATATTGGTAATTACATCTAAAATATCCACCACAAATATCAATATATAAACTGTTTTCAACCATGTTAAACTTATTCCTTCGGTATATGAAAAATTACTGCCAATATTTCTGGCATGATTTTTCAGTTTAAATAGGCTCAAAAGGGCATATACCGGGAAACTGAACACCAAAAAGAATTCGCTGGCATATATCATTGCCCAGGGTTTGTTCGTTGCAAGCCGATAGTACGCTATTTTTTCGCCGGTTGGCAAGAAATAATAAGTTGCCAGAAAATAGGTGAGAAAAAAAAGGAATGGTAAGATAAACAGCCACAAATACCTGCTGAATTTTTGCGTGGAATTTGTAATAAGAACTACATAATAATACATTAACGGTCCGGCTAAAATCGGAAAGCAATAGGTAATACCCCACAATCCAGGATTTTCCTGATAAAAATTAGTGTTCCTTAAATAGTTGTCAAAAAAGACTAAACCTAATAAAAAAAGGAACAGCATTAAAATATAATCACTTAGTGATTTTTTTCTTTTCGATTGAAATAACAGAAGATAAAAAAAAGTCTGAACCGAGCCAATTAATGAGATGACAGCCATATTTAAACAATTATTAAAATCCAGATCCAACTTATTCTAAATCATACGTTATCACATATTTATAATGAGAAAGCACCGAACATCGATTCAGCCATTTTAACAGGTTTTGGTCTATTCTGCCTTGGAGGAAACACTTTCAAGGGATAAATATACTGATAAACAAATTATTAATGCGTTCATTCAATTGTGATGATATAGGTCGAGGAAATTGCTTCTTATTCATTTCAAAGTAAACAATTAAAAAGTTCAGTGCGAACTTTTTTTTTTAAAATGTAATCCAGATCCAACGAACTATTTTATCTGACAAATTATTTAATTGCTGTATTGCAGAATATGCATTCTTGCGACTGTTGGTAAGGATTCCATCTTGCCAATTTCGATGTTGAACCTCTATTCCTTTATACTTTATTTTTCATTCCCCTTTAATGGCTTTTCCACCTTAGCAATTTCAGAGAAAATACTGTTAACTCAAATTTCAGGGCAAAGGTATTGATCGACAGATCGGAAAAGTCAAGGGACGTCCGGTTTTCTCTTCATTACAACCTTATGCTACACCTCCCGTCACTTCGTGTTCTGTCACTTTCTCTTTTGTATCTTCTTCCGCTGGCAGAAACCGACGCCCGCCCTTGACAAGAATCCGCCTGGCTCAATCTCTTTTACCTGAAATTTAATTTAACGGTGAGCCAGATACCAAAATAAACCCGGGGTCACCGGTGACAAAGATGACGAATAAGAATCTTGAACGCAAGGTACTCGATGTAGAGCAGGAAGTACTGACCAATGTAAAGGAATCTGAACATGCCCGTAAAGAAGGAGAAGATCTTTAAGTGAAAATAAAAAGGCTGCCTTTTCAGACAGCCCATTTTGGTAGTGAGGGAAAATATTTATAATTAACGAAATGGAAGCCTTCAGGGCACCTCCTGCGGTAATGTATCTTTGTGATAAATATTACCTTAAGCGGAATTTCTGTTTTGTCATAGTTATCGAAAATGACATTAATTCTAATCGGGTTCGCTGTACCAAATAAATCGTTAGGATAATCTTTATGCCAGCTTTATTTATAGTGTTTTACCCACTTATACGTATATGCTTATATAGAATGAAAATCAAACTTGAGATCACCTCGGAAAGTCAGAGTGACCTCAAGTTTAAATTTACCCATTTTTAATCAAAATTAAATTACTAATTTTGATTAATTAGATTTTAAAATGCGATTTAAATTCAATATTCCTTAATATTTCTGTTCCTAAATTCAATTAAACGGATCACTTTTATAAACTGAAGCCTCCGAAAAAAAATATTTAAAAAAATGATGAAAACTATAACATTGGAGCAAATAGATTTTGAGAAAGTAGATACGCTGCTCGAAGGGTTCAACAAATCAACAGGGTTTGTAACGGCTATTCTTGATCTCGACGGAAATGTGTTGTCGAAATCGGGCTGGCGGCAAATTTGCACTGAATTTCACCGTATTCATCCCGAGACTTCGAAAAAGTGTACCATCAGCGATACAGTTTTAGCTAATAAAATGGAGGAGGGCGAAAAATATCATTTCTACCAGTGTTTAAACGGTCTGGTTGATGTAGCCGTACCAATTGTAATTAAAGGGGAACATATTGCCAACCTGTTTTCGGGGCAATTCTTTTTTGAAGAACCCGATAGCTCTTTTTTTAGCAAAAAAGCAGAAAAACATGGGTTTAATCAGGAAATTTATCTCAAAGCCCTTAAAAAAGTACCGGTAGTTTCAAAAGAAAAAGTGTTGACAGCCATGAATTTCTTGCTGAACATGACCCATATGATCAGTGATATGACCTTCCAGAAAATGGAGCAAATGGAGCTGAATGAAGCTTTAATTGAAAGTGAAAACAAATTCCGCACCTTTATAATGGCCAGTTCGGATAGCGTTTATCGAATGAGCCCGGATTGGAATGTAATGTACGAATTGGATGGACGAGGTTTTATCGTAGATACTGCAAAGCCCAACGCTGGCTGGTTTCAGGAATACATCCCCCCGGATGATCAGGAGAATGTTATGTCAGTTATACAGGAAGCTATCCGTACCAAGAGTTTATTTGAATTAGAGCATCGTGTATGGCGCGTTGATGGCTCTTTGGGCTGGACATTTTCGCGAGCGATACCGCGGCTGAATGCGAATGGCGAAATTTTTGAATGGTTCGGTGCCGCCAGCGACGTCACTGAACGCAAGCAGGCTGAAGAAAAAATCAAAGAAAACTATGCGCTTTTAAGGATTGCAGGAGAAAAAGCAAAACTGGGTGGATGGAGTGTAAACCTGGCTGAAAACCGTTCCTACTGGTCGGATCAAGTGGCCACCATTCACGAAATGCCTATTGGTTATTCCCCTTTAGTGGAGGATGGAATCAATTTCTATGCTCCTGAATGGCGCGATAAAATTACCGAAGTCTTCACCAGATGTGTACAGGAAGAAATTCCGTATGATGAAGAAATGGAGATCATTACCTCAACCGGGAAGCGGGTATGGGTTAGGACTATTGGAGAAGCAGTAAGGGACGATAAAGGAAAGGTAGTTAAGGTACAGGGAGCATTTCAGGATATCACCGAGCGCAAGCTGGCTGAAGAAACGCTGCGATTAGAACGGTCCAATCTCAATTCCGTGCTTGAAAATATGCAGAGCGGTGTCTTTTTCTTTGACCAGAAAGGTGAGAATTGCTGGATGAACCCGGAGGCGCTTCGGATCCATGGGTTTTCTTCCGCTTTCGATATGCTCGAGCGGTTCTCACAATACACCCAGGAATGGGAATTAATGGATCCGACCGGACGGGTTCTACCCATAGAGGAATGGCCGGGTTCGCGGGCTTTCCGGGGTGAACGCTACCAGAACTACGAGATCCGCCTCCGCCACCTGAAGAGCGGCCGAACTTCCGACGTGCTTTATAGTTGCGCCGAAGTGCGCGACATAAGCGGGAATATCGAGCGCTTGGTCTTCACTATCCTGGACATTACCGAGCGAAAAGAAGCCGAAGATAAAATACATGAACAACTAAATGAACTGCGCCGCTGGTTCGAAATAACGCTCGACCGTGAAGGCCGTGTACTGGAGCTGAAACAGGAAGTAAATGAGTTGCTTAAACAGTGTGGTGAAGCCTCGCGATATGAAAGTGCTATACCGGATGATCCTGATGCAACAATTATATCTTGAAGCTGTATTGATAGTGTGGATGGAGAAATATTATAACAGAGAAAAATTCAATGGTTTTCAAACCTTTATATAATTACCATGGATGCTGAAGAAAAACAAGACATGATAGCCAATTTTATCAATGAAGGCGAAAAAGATGATGCCGTAAGATTACTCCTGGAATGGTCGTATCAAACCAGTTTTAAAGATGTAATATTTAATGTTTTGGAACCCATGCTCACAAAATGGGGAAAACTCTGGATGCAGGGAAAACTCTCACTTGCACATGGTTATCTAAGCGGAAAAGTAGCCGAGGAATTTTATCTTCACGCTTCAAAAGATCCGGAATTTACCATTACATCGGCAAAATCGAAGGGGACAATCATATTGGGAAATGTTGAAGACGATTTTCATCCACTGGGACGCCGTTTGGTGAGCATTTATTCACAAGCTTCGGGTTGGAATGTTATTGATTTAGGCAACGATGTTCCGGCAGAATTATTCATCGAAAAGGCCATCGAAAATGATGCCAGCATCATTGCAGTTTCGGCAATGATGTTCACAACAGCCAAAAACATTTTGAAAGTGAGGCAGGAGCTTGAAAAAAACTCTTTATCCGGCAAAATTAAACTGGCTGTTGGTGGCGCGGTTTTCAAACTCAGGCCCGAATTAGTTGCCGAAGTTGGAGGCGACGACACTGCTGCTACTGCCATGGGGGCATCCGACCTGTTTGATCGTCTTTTAAAATCAATTCATTCTTAATTCTAAAGCAATGAACAGTTTAGAGCGGGTTTTAGCAACAATACCTGGAAACGATACCGACTATCAGCCTTTTATGATGGTAAATTCGCTGATTGGAGCAAGACTAATCAATTGCGATACATTTGAATACTACCATAATCCGAATCTATACTTCGAAGGACAAAAGGCAGTTGTAGAAGCATTCGATCCTGATCTTATTATTACACCTTTTGCTTTTCCACTCGAAGCCGCAGCATTTGGCAGCGAGCTGATTTATCTCCCCAATTATGCGCCAAATGTCAGGAAACCAATCATTACAGAATTATCGCAGATAGATCGATTGCCGGAACTCGATTACGATAATTCTCCTATTATTCACTATTTCCTAAAATCAACAAATTTAATTTACGAAACCTATAAAGGCCAAAAAGCCCTGGTCTCACCAATTGCATCGCCCTGCGATTTGCCTGTTTTACTGATGGGAACAGAAATGTGGATCGATACCTTGCTTTTTCATCCAAAAGAGGTGGAAAGAATCATGAAGAAAATGGTGAAACATTTTGTTCGGTTTGGAAACGAACTTTTAGCAAACGGAGCAACCATATTGGGTATCCCGAATGATTTTCTTAATTTAAAAATGGTAACAAAAAAGATGTTTGATTCTCTCTATCCATACGTTGCAGATGCTTTCAGCCAAATTAAGGGGCCGATTGCAGTACACAACGGAGGTTATAAAGTGATGTCCGTCATCGGGGATTTGGCAAAACTTCCGAATGTTGCTGCCCTGTTTATTGAAAATACCGAAAGCTTTGACGAAGCCCGTCGCATTGTTGGTGATAAAATGGTATTAATGGGAAATTTCAACGGTCCGAATTTCAATAATTATTCACCCGAAAGAGCCAAAGAAATTACCTTAAAAATTTTAAACAACCGCAAAAACGATAAACATTTTATCTTTTCCACATCAAATGCCGATATTCCATTCAACACACCGGTTGAGACAATTAAAGCTGTGGTAGAAACGATTCGTGGCTTTAAGAAATAGGGATGAGTTGGAAGACGGAAGACGGAAGTCAGAAGATGGAAGTCAGAAGATGGAAGTCGGGAGTCGGAAGACGGAAGACGGAAGTCGGGAGTCGGAAGACGGAAGACGGAAGATGGAAGACGGAAGATGGAAGACGGAAGATGGAAGACGGAAGATGGAAGACGGAAGTCGGGGGTCGGAAGTTGGAAAAAGTCGGAAGTCAGAAGTTGGAAGTAAAAAGTAGGAAGGCGGAAGTAAATTGTAGAAAGTGTTTATGATCAGGTCTTCGGACTTCGGACTTCGGTCACCAAACTCTTAATGTTTTCAAAAATACTGAATGATGGAATTTAAATTTGAAAAGTTAATTATTTGGCAGAAGGCTATGGAATTTGGTGAAGTGGTAACTTGTTTGCATAAAGCCAATAATCGAAAATATATTTCTGCAGAAGAATTTCAGGAAAATTATAAATACGCTTTCAATTTAATGAATATGATGGTAGCTTTTAAAGAAAGAATTAAGTAGTCGGAAGACGGAAGTGGAAAAAAGTCGGAAGGCGGAAGCTGGAAGTCGGAAGTTATTCTCCGGTCTTCTGACTTCTGACTCCGGACTCCGGACTTCTTACTTCTGACTCCAGTCTTCTGACAAAACATTAAAAACAAACATACATGCCACAAAACCTCGTCATCATCGCTTGCAGCATTTTTAAATACGAACTGGATCATTTGAAGGAATCAGGCAGGCTCAATGTGCCGGTTGTTTATTTGAATTCCATGCTTCACATGAAACCCAAAGAACTTCAGGTTCTTTTGGATGCTAAAATTGAGGAGTATCCGAATTTCAGGATTATCCTGATGTTTGGCGATTGCCACGCCCGGATGGTCGATTACGAAAAAAACCAAAATATTGTGCGATCACAAGGGATCAATTGCGCTGAAATTTTTTTAGGCTCCGAAGAGTACCGGAAAATGCGACGCGATGGCGCATTCATTTTGCTGCCTGAATGGGCTGACCGTTGGAAAGAAGCTTTTATTGATGATATGGGATTTAAAACATCAAAAATGGCAAGACCTTTCATGAAGGAGATGCACAAAAAAATTGTATATGTTGATACAGGATTTCAGATAAAAGACAAAGCGCTTTTCGATGAAATATCTGATTTTATGGGCCTCCCACTCGAAATATACAACGCTTCCATTGATGAATTAGAAAAAGTAATCAATCAGTTAATTGCAGAATCAGATAATCAGCAAAAATCTTAGAAATGGAAAATAAAGCTTTTAACCAGGTTTATAACGACATTTTAAGCAAGGTGCTTCAATTATCCGAAGATCCAAGCCAGTTTGCCGATTACTTAACGCAACAAATTCGTGAATTGATTGGTGCCCGCACAATTGTAATTGCAGTAAAAGCAGAATCAGAACCGACAAAAATTTTCAGTGTTTTTCCCAGGCGAAGAACCGAATGGGCGAATCAGAATGAAGTACTCCAATTAGCAGAGCTTTCTGGTGATTTTGAAAAAATTCAATATCTCGGACAGGAAACATCTGGTGAAGCGATTGCATTACTTCTAAAAACACTCGAAATAGATAAAGCGATTGTCATTCCATTGATCGCTGCAAACCGAAAAGTAGGCTCAATTTTATTGCTCGACATCCTGGATGAATTTGGTATTGAATCGGTAATTGATTTATTGACCCGTCTTTCGGGGGTTTTTGCTTTGGTGATCCGAAATTCCATCTTGTACCAAAACATGGAAAATCTGGTAGCTACCAGAACCAACGAATTACGAAAAAAGAACAATGATCTGGAAGAAGCGTTAGTTCAGGCCGAAAAAAGCGAAATGCGGACTCGTGACATATTGCAAACGGCCATGGATGGTTTTTGGGTAGTAGATTTGAAAGGGAAATTCATTGAAGTAAATGAGGTTGCCTGCGAAAAGGTTGGCTATACCCGCAAAGAGATGCTGAAATTAGGCATATTCGATTTGGAAATAGTAGAAACTGCCGAACAAACACAAAAACATATACAAAAAATATTTGAAATTGGTGAAGACCGGTTTGAAACGAAACACCGCTGCAAGAATGGTGAAATCATTGATGTAGAATTAAGTGTGAAATTTCAATCCAATCAAAATTTATTTGTCTGTTTCGTCCGCGATATAACTGATCGAAAAAAAGCGGAAAAGGAGCTAAAAGAAAGCGAATTTAATCTTAGGAAGGCGCAACAAATGGCTCATATTGGTAGTTGGAAGTGGATAATGGCGACCGACACTGTTTATTGGTCTGAAGAATTATTTCGTTTTCATGGTCTTAAGCCAAAACCACAAGCACCCGGTTTTACAGAGCAAGATGACTTAGCTACCCCTGAAAGCAGGGAAAGACTGAAGGCTGCCATAGATAAATCTATACAAAATGGTGAATCTTACGAAATTGAATTAGAACATATTTCACCGCAAGACAAAAATATAAAACACACTATTGCCAGAGGTGAACCTGTTTTTGATTCGTATGGAAAAATTATTGGTTTTCAAGGTACTTTACAGGACATTACCGATCGGAAGAATGCGGAAAAAGCCCTAAGGATAAGTGAGGAACGCTTCAGCCTGGCCATGAAAGCTTCGAACGACGGCTTGTTCGACTGGAATCTGGAAACCAATGAAATCTATTATTCGCCGGGATGGAAGAAAATGCTTGGCTATGAGGACCATGAACTTCCCAATGATTTTTCGATTTGGGAAAGCCACACTGAACCCGGAGATGCTAAAAGATCATGGGAAATGCAGCAAAAACTCATTTTGAAGCAAATTGACCGCTTTGAACTTGAATTTAAAATGAAACATAAAGAAGGCCATTGGGTTGATATTCTTTCGCGGGCAGAAGCAATTTTTAATAACTCCGGAAAAGCTATAAGGATTGTTGGTACACATGTAGATATCACAACACAAAAAATGGCTGAGCATGACCTGAAAAAGGGTAAATCTTTGTTATCAGAAGCAGAAATTTTAACTGGATTAGGCAGTTGGGAATGGGATATTGCTAATGAAATTGCCCATTGGTCAGACGGATTATTTAATATCTTTAAACGTAATCCGAAAGAAGGAGCCCCAAATTGGAAACAACACGCTGCATTTTATGTCGAAGAAGATTTTATTCAATACTCAAAAATTGTTGGAGAGTGCTTGAAAAATGGTACACCTTATGAATTTGAGCTTAGAGCAATATGTTCAGACGGTGAAATAAGATATTGTATTGCAAGAGGAAGAGCAGAAAGAAATAAAGAACAAGTAATTGATCGGATGTGGGGAACCTTGCAAGATATAACTGAACAAAAACTGGCCGAAAAGAAAATTCGGGAAAGCGAAGCGAAGTTCCGTGCATATATCGAGCGGGCACCCGTGGCGGTTTTTGTGACTAACCTTGAGGGGCAGTTTTTGGAAATCAATCCGGCGATAACCAACCTGCTGGATTACGATGTTGCTACCTTGAAAAAAATGAGCATCCAAAACATCGTTTCAGAAGACGACCGCGATGCAATTCAGCAGGCGCTGGAAAACTTAAGACAAAGTGGCTATTCTGAGGGCGAGTTTCAATTAAAGCGAATCGACGGCACCAGTGTATGGGTGTTGCTGAACATCAACTTGATTGAGGGCTCCATAGCTCTCGGATATAGTACCAATATTACCGAACGCAGACTGGCAGAACTGGCTTTAGTGAAAAACAAGGTGAGGTTGCAGGAAGCTCTTGAGGTTTCAAACCGGGCAAGGCAATCGCTGCTGAGCGTACTCGAAGACCAACGAGCGGCAGAACGAGAGATTCAAAAATTGAATGCAGAACTTGAACAGCGGGTAATACAAAGAACTGCCCAATTAGAAGAAGTCAACAGAGAACTTGAGTCGTTCTCCTATTCAGTATCGCACGATTTACGGGCACCTTTGCGGCATATCAGCGGTTTTGCAGATATGTTAGCTAATGATACAAATGACCAACTATCTGAAAAAGCGCAACATTACCTACATACGATTAACGACTCAGCCCGAAAAATGGGTGTTTTGATTGATGACCTTTTAAGCTTTTCAAGAACCGGTCGTACTGAAATGAGAAAAACTTCCATCGGCATGAATCAGGTTGTGAAAGATGCTATAAAACAGGTCGAGATTTCAACCAAAGACCGAAATATAGAATGGGAAATTGCTAATTTACCAGCCGCTTATGGCGATTACAATTTATTGCTTTTAGTCTGGATTAACCTCGTTGATAATGCGGTAAAATACACCAGGAAACGGGAAAAGGCAATTATACAAATTGATTGTCATAAAGAAAAAGATGAATACATCTTTAGAATTTGTGATAATGGCGCTGGTTTTGACATGAAATACGCTCAAAAGCTTTTTGGAGTATTCCAACGACTACACTCAAGTAATGAATTTGAAGGAACAGGTATTGGGCTTGCAAATGTTCGCCGCATAATTCTCAGGCATGGCGGACGTTCCTGGGCGGAAGCAGAACCTGATAAAGGAGCTACTTTTTATTTTACATTACCGTGTTAGACGGGGATGAATTTGAAGTTCTTAATGTTTGAAGTTTAATTTGATATATCTTAAGCTACCTGACAAGGTTTATTTACAATAAAAAATAAATAACATGAACAGTCTTAGAACAATTCTACTGGCAGAAGACAATCCAAACGATGTCGAGTTAACTGTTTCTGCACTATCGAAACTGAACCTGGTGAACGAGGTTACAGTCGTTAATGATGGCGTGGAAGTTATGGATTATTTGCGCTATGAAGGGAAATATAAGCAACGCAAAAAAGTAAATCCTGCCGTCTTATTGCTCGATATTAAAATGCCCCGGATGGATGGCATTGATGTGCTTCGTGCAATTCGAAATGATCCTGCTTTAAAATTATTACCTATTGTAATGCTTACTTCATCACGCGAGGAACCCGATCTGAAAATTTGTTATGAGCTGGGAGTTAATGCCTATGTGGTTAAACCTGTTGATTATAATGAATTTATGGAAGTGGTTAAACAACTGGGGATATTTTGGGCAGTAATCAATGAAATATCACCTGATTTATGAAAAAGATAGGTTTCAAAATATGGGATGAATGGCGGGTTTTTATCACCGGGCCTTTTGCTTAGCCACACTGAAATAATGAGAACAATTATTAGAAACATTTTGTTG
>Ga0209511_1004132_pt1 | contig 10709 bp, 14 predicted proteins | sample SSSSmetaG_FD_184141 | JGI IMG/M metagenome (GOLD analysis project Ga0209511, IMG submission 184141) | Glacier valley bacterial and archeal communities from Borup Fiord, Nunavut, Canada, to study Microbial Dark Matter (Phase II) - ​SSSS... | ecosystem: Environmental > Aquatic > Freshwater > Ice >... | reverse complement strand
GACAGACCTCGCCTCCGGGACTTGGTCCTTTCAGGTCCGTTATGAGGATCGAACGGCAGACTCGGATCCCGATCCTTACGTCGGCCGGTATAACGGGGCCATCCGAGCGTTACGGCTGACCATCGGCGCGACGGCTCTGAACCTCCCTATTGATCGTGCAGAGCTCATCGTGAGCGATGGCGGCCTGGGATTTCCAGAGCGCGAATCCATTCGGATGCAGGCATCAGTGCAGACGGCGCTCGGCGTGCTGCAAGTCAGCTGGGTGCAGATTCATCAAACGGCACAGCGCGCCGACCTCCGAGGTGCGCCGGGCCTTTTGACCAGCGACGCCCTTCCGGCAGCTTCGCTCCTGGCCAACCTTCCGAACAACCGACCCTTCGACAGGTTCTTACTGGTTCGATTCGATTCGCCTTCGCAGGAGCAGCCTCTTCTATATCTATCCTCGTCTCAACTCAACGTCTCGTCTCGGCCGGTTACAGCGCCTTGATGGAGGATCAATGATGGCACCCATGTCTTACTCCATTCGACGCTTCGCAGCCGCTATTGGTTTGATGTTCGTTGCGTTGACCGCCGGCTGTGGCGGTGGCGGCGATGGCGGTGGCAGCATCGTTGTTGTCGTCCCTCCGCCCGCGCCAATCACAGCACTAGGCATCGTGTTGACTCGGACCGGGCCGCTAACTGTGCAAGTGGATTGGACCGACGACCCCTATGTCACCGATTTCACGGTCAGCCGAGATGGCTATGTACTAGCCAGCAACGTCACTTCGACCACTCTGATCGACCACTCGGTGATTTTTGACCAGACCTACTGTTACCTAGTGGACGGCTACGACAGCCGCGGAAACTTGATCGCTCAGAGCGATCCGGCATGCATTACGGTCGTGCCTTAGCAACTACGAATGACCAACCCCGGCCTGGCGTTCCTGAAACAGGCGGCGGCGGCGAGCTCCGCCTCGAGCCGTGCGCCATCGAATTCGGCCAAGGTCGGGACGACCTGGCCGTCGTGGGAATTCCTGATCTCCCAAGACATGGCGGATCTCGCCGGTGTCCCTTGAGGTCGCAGAAGCGCGTCGGTGGCGGCCGATCAATGTGGCCGTAACTGGGTCAGAACGGCAAGCGCGGCGGGTTCCGAGGAGGCGGGGTTCTGGCCGGTGATCAGTTTTCCGTCGGTGACGACGTGCGGCTGCCAGTCGGGCCCTTTGCTGTAGCTGCCACCGCTCTCGACCAGCATGTCCTCGACCAGGAAGGGCACAACCTTTGTGAGTTGCGCCGCCTCCTCTTCAGTGTTCGCGAAGCCCGTCACCTGCTTTCCTTTGACAAGCGGCGAGCCATCTTTCGTGCGCACCCGACGCAGCACGCCCGGCGCATGGCAGACCGCAGCGACAGTCTTGCCCGCGTTCATCATTGATTCGATCAGCGCGACCGAGTTGGCGTCGTCAGCCAAATCCCACAGCGGCCCATGCCCGCCTGGGTAGAACACCGCATCGAACCCGTCGCCGGACACGCTGGACAGCGTGCGTGTGTTTGCCAAAGCCGCCTGCGCGACGGGATCGGCCTTGAAGCGACGGGTCGCTTCGGTCTGCGCGTCGGGCGCGTCGCTCTTCGGGTCCAGCGGGGGCTGGCCGCCCTTCGGCGAGGCAAGCGTCACTTCGACACCGGCGTCCTTGAATACGTAGTACGGAGCGGCAAATTCCTCGAGCCAGAAGCCGGTCTTCTTGCCTGTGTCACCAAGCCGGTCGTGCGAGGTCAGGACCATCAGGATCTTCATGTGCGTTTCTTCGTCCGTGATCAAGCCCTGACGATAGGAGCGCCTCGGCCACGCCGACAGACGCGCCGGGCCCACGCGCGTGTAAGACAAAGCCAAGAGTTCTGGCCGGTTCGGGTCCTAACCCCAGCGGGCGCCGTCCATGGTCACCGAACGCAGCAGCATCCCCCGTCTGGCTCGATTCCCACATCCGGCGAAGCCGAACGACCGGCAGTGTGAGCGCTCGGTCTTCGCTGACAGCCGACATTGCCCGACCAGCCCGCACATCAAAAGTTAGCTTGCTGTCGGCGCGTTTTCCTCGATGAGCCGTTCTTGCTTGAGCTCGTTCCAGAAATCTTTCGGGATCGTTACCTGCATCGAATTCCAGTTTTCTTGGATCTGCCGTTCGCTTCCAGCCCCCACGACGAGTGCGACTGCTTCCGATGCAGCCGCCGAGAACTGCAGCGCGGCGGTACGCAAATCGACGGCGTGACGCTCCGCCACGGCACGTAGTCGAACGAGCTTCTGGTTCACTTCCGGCGGAATCTTGAAATTCCCCTTGCCGTAGTTGAAACGCGGGCTGCCCGAGATGAAGCCCGCGTTGAGGGCCGAGCCGATAACCAAGGACACACTCTTGGCCCGCACCGCTGGGAAGACTTGGTTGAGGGCATTGGCATGGTCGATCAGCGAATATTGGCGCGCACACAGGCAGACGTCCGGGTCGGCATCCTCGATCACCTTGAGAATTGCGTAAGGCGTGTTCACGCCGACGCCCCAGGCGCGGATGATCCCCTCGTCGCGCATCTTCGACAGCGCAGGGAAGGCGCCTTTGCGCGCGATTTCATACTGCTTCTCCCATCCTCCGTCGGGAAACCACGCGAAATCGGGCGACAGATCGTGGACGAAGGCGATGTCGAGGTGCGAAACGCCGAGCCGCTGCAGACTGTCTTCGATCGAGCGGCGCACGCCGTCGGCTGTGTAGTCGATGACGAGGTCATTGGGCGAGTCTGAGAGCGGGAACATCTCGGCGTGGTGATTGTTCTTCGACGCTTTGAAAAGCTTGCCGACCTTTGACGAGAGGAGGTAGTTGTCCCGTCGCTGGCCGTGGAGAAAGTTGCCGAAGCGGCGCTCTGCGAGCCCCAACCCGTACCAGGGCGCAACGTCGTAGTAGCGAACGCCCAACGCCCATGCGGCCTCCAGTGTCGCCTGCGCATCTTTGTCGGTGTGCTTGGCGAATTCGTTGCCCAGCGGCACGCCGCCGAGCCCGAATCTGAATTCGGGCTTGAAGATGTTTTGAGCGCGGTTGTCCATATCAAGCTCCTTTTTGATCGAGGGAATCGACCATGGAAAAAATGCGAGGCGCGCCCACAGTTCTTCGCAGTGGTTGGCGGGCCCGGTGACGCGTAGCCGCTCGCCTTCTTTACACGCTGGCTAAACGATCCTGCTGCGTTTGAGCATGCGCCATGCCGGACAGGTCCGTATGTAGGTGAGGTGAGGTCGTTCCTGTCGGATGCGCTCACCGGCACCTGGTGCCCGGGCGGGACCCAGTAACCGAGGCAATACAAGCGACAAATGCCTTCCAGCCGCGTCGGCGCGATGCGCCAGATCAGCTCAGGCGGTACGACTTGGCGCTTGTTGGCCGAGCGGTCGATGACGCCTTGCATCTGCGCCGTGTTCCACGCCATCACGATGTTGGCCAGCAAGTTCCAGCGCATCGGTCACCGCCTGCATCTCGTCGGCACGCCGCGCCTGCGTTGTCGCGACGCGGTCGGTGTAGATCACGCACTTAAGCGCGTCGACCGCCTCGCCCCGGTCGAGCACCCGGTGCATGTCAAGGAATGCGTCAACAGGTCTTCCTGCAATCAGTCGGGGTCATAGCGGGGCGCTTGCCGAGCGACAACCAGCGCGTGGCGCTGTAGATCGCGAGGATGGAAGTCAGGTTCGACGCCCACGCCGATGGCAGCATCGTCCAGCCTGCAGCGCTGCCACCACGAAGGCAACAACGCCCGAATCTGTGGCCTGTCGAAGCGGTCGTCGATCAGGTACACGACGCCGATGTCTTCTTCAGTCCGAATGACTCGCCCTGCAGCTTGCACGACCTTGCGCAGGCCCGGGTACAGATACGCGTAGTCATAGCCCGTTCCGAACGCTCTCTCAAGACGCGTCTTGATGGCGTCGTTCACCGGATTGACCTGCGGAAGTCCGAGGGTCGCGATGAATGCGCCGATCAGCTTGGTGCCTGGCAAGTCGATCCCTTCGCCGAAGGAGCCGCCCAGGACCGCAAAGCCGATCCCGCGCCCATCCGTCTCGAACCTGTCCAGGAAGCCCGCACGCTCGCTCTCGAGTTGGCGCCGCCCCTGCACCCACTGCGGGACGAGTGGGTACATCGAGGCGAACGCTTCGGCTGCGCGCTCGAGATAGTCGAAGCTGCTGAAGAAGGCGAGGTAATTTCCAGGTCGATGCTCGTACTGCGAGGCAATCAGACGGGCGATCGGCTGAACCGAGGCAATGCGATCGGCAAAGCGTGTCGAAACGGAAGTCACCACGCGCACGGTCAGCTGTGACGGCTTGAACGGCGCCTCGACCTCCAGCCAGGCGGTGTCTGCCGGCAAGCCAAGCATGTCGGCATAGAAGTGCCGGGGGGTCAGCGTCGCCGAGAACATCACCGTCGCTGCGGCGGCCGCATAGCGAGGCCGCAAAAACGTCGCCGGCACCACATTGCGAACGCACAGTGTGGACACCGCAGCTCGTCGCGAACCCGGGTTCCGTACGAGGGTGGAGTCGAACATGGAGTGGGCCCCGTAGGACTCGACCAGTCGCTGGAAATGCACCGCGTCGAAGTAGAAGCGCAGTAGCTGCGGGTCGACGTCGGCCGGCGTCTCGGCCAGGAGGTTGTTGATGGCCGAGACGACCTCCGAAAGGCAGGAAACGAAATGCTCAGGGATCGCATCGATGACCACGTAGCTGGTGCTCTGCGTCTTCGCGATCGATGCCCAGGCCCCTGCCAGTCGGCCGAGCGGGCGATTCAGGGTGCGCGGGGCGGCGCGGCGCACGAGACGCAGCTCCGACTGGGACAGCTCGGCGCTGTACATGGAGCGTGCACGCTCGACCAGGTTGTGCGCCTCGTCGACGAGAAGGGCGACCTTCCACTCGTTGGCGAGTGTCAGCGCATGAAGGGCTGCTGTGCCGTCGAAGACGTAGTTGTAGTCGGCGATGACGACGTCGGTCCAGCGCACCAGCTCTTGGGTCAGGTAGTACGGGCACACTCGATGTTGTCTTGCGATCCCGCGGACGGTCTCGCGGCCCAGATAAGCGCTACCGACAATCGCCTCTGCCCGCGCTGCGGGCAACCGATCGTAGAAACCGCTTGCCAAAGGGCAGGACTCACCGTGGCAGGCCTTGTCCGGATGCTCGCAGGACTTTTCGCGCGAGACCAGTTCGAGCACGCGCAAAGACAGCCCCGCATTCACTCCAAGCAGCGTGTCGATCGCGTCGCTTGCGAGGCGCTGGCCCGACCCCTTGGCACTCAGAAAGAAGATCTTGTCGAGGCCCTCCGTGGCGCACGCCTTGAGCAGCGGAAAGATCGTCGCGACCGTCTTGCCGATCCCAGTCGGCGCCTGTGCCATGAGACAGCGACCCAGCCGAGCCGCCCTGAAAACGTTTTCGGCGAGCTTGCGCTGACCGGGCCGGTAGCTGTCGTGCGGAAAGCGCAGGGCCGCCAGTGCCTCGTTGCGCCGGCGCCGATGCGCGATCTCCTGAACACCCCAGGCCAGAAACGACTCGCACAAGAGCTCGAAAAAGCCTTGCAGCTCGGCGACGCTGCAGTGCTCGACGAGGGCAGTCTCCTGCTGGCTTGAAACTTCGAAGTAGACGAGGCAGACCTTCAGCTCCGACAGCCCCAGCTCCGCGCAGAGCAGCGCGCCGTACACCTTTGCCTGCGCCCAGTGCAGGGCCCGGTGGTTGGCGGGCATCCGCTCGAGGTCTCCCCGGTAAGTCTTGACCTCCTCAAGCAGGGCTTGGTCCGGGTCGAAACCGTCTGCCCTGCCGCGCACGAGTAGTTCCTTATATCGACCGGTGACCACCACTTCGTTTCGCCGCCCCGAGGTTCGACGAGCGGCCACGATCTTGTGACCGGCGATTCCCTGCTGGGCGGAAGGCGAGGGGGTGAACCGGTGATCGAGGTCGCCGCTCTTGGCGGCGAATTCGCATAGCTCGCGCACAGCAACGCGGTAGCTGCCGCTCTCGACGGCGTCTGTGTCGGATCTCACCGACCGTCACCAGTCGGACGCAGGGCTTCATCGAAGGGGGACCTGCGCGCCGCTGAACTGTGCATCCATCCAGTATACGAACGCGTCTGTGTCGCGGCGGCTCCGCAGAGTAAGGGTGCGAAGACTGGCTACCAGTTTGCGAGACCAAGGTCGATGTTGATGTACGCGCGCTTTCGACATCCGCAGTGCGAGGGTGTGAATCTGCGCGATGTCGAAGGCATGGCCCTGGTTTTTAGAAAGGCGACCGGCTGGCTGGGCCCCGACGTCTGCATCGACAGCGTCGGCTGCGAAGCCGGTGGCCGCATGCTCCAGACCGTGACCGGGAGGAAGATAAAGCTTCAAGCGAGAGCCGCAACGGTGTCCGACCTAGCCGATCCGGCTCGAGGTCAGAGGCGAACTTGATCTCTTCGGGTCCAGTTCCCTCGCTTGGGCTGGCGCGCTCGCATGTCCATGCGCTGCGCGGCAGGCCGCTGTCGTGGGTTGATCGCCGAACCGACCGCACGCCGAGTGGCGCCGACCGATTGTTGGCAGACGTCCGTGAGCAGATCACTGAACTGCCAATCTATGGCTAGCGGCGCGCCTGCGCGCTGGTCAATCGCAACCACGCCAGCTCTGGTGCGCTGGGTGTGAGCCTGACTTGAGTTGTGTCTGCGCAATGACCGTTTGGACCAGGAAGGAAGAGAAGCTTTCAATCCTTGCGCGGATCCCGTGCCTCCGACGCGACCAGCGCTTTCTAGTCGGTCAGATTGATGAGCAGCTTCAATTCCACTTGTTGTCGGCCGGCACTGTCGAAGCCTTTGATCGCATAGCGTTGCTCGCCTGCGACTGCTTGCGGGGTGTTGAAATATTGACCGAAACCCGTTGAAGTCGCGCCACTGCGAAGCGAGAACGCACTCTCGGTTCCGTAGGGTCCCGAAAGGGTGAACATCGACACACCGCTTCCGATGCCAGCGATCGCCGCGCCCACTTTCAGCAACCCGGCTTGTGATTTGCTGAAAGTAACTCGGGACACTCCCGCACCGTCCGGCGTAGCAGTGAAGACATTCGGGACACCATTGGTGCGAACGCTCAGTGACTTCAAAGTCCATTTCACCGTCGTCGTGCCGGCAACGCTTGCGTTTTTGGTATCGATCGCGCCGGGCTTTTGTGCGCTCTCTAGTAGTGCCGCCGCGCCCACAACCACGGTGGCGTTGCCGTTGCCGTCGGTGAACGCGTCGTAGTTGACACCGTCGACGACGATCGTGCCGAAGTCGGCGTCTTTGCTCGCGCTCGTAGAGCCTGCCACAGGAGCATTGACGTCAGCGCCACCACCGCCGCATGCGGCAAGCAGCGCGGCGCTAAGCAGTGCGACTGCAAATGAAGGCGCGGCGCACAGTTGGCGCGGGGAGGAGTTCGGATTCATGTGCGTGGTTCCAACATGGGTTGAAGCAGCGCGCAGCATAGATCTTGACAGTGGATGAGTGGGGATGAGCTCTCGCCGCCAATCCGTTTCGTTCAGCAAGTTGTGTTTCAAGTTGAGTCCCGGCCAACGGCGGCTGGTAGCGCACTCGGTCGGGGTGCAGCGTCAGCGAGATCGACACCTTGCGCTGGACCCTCCAAGTGAATGTCAGGTCCAGATCCTCGTCCGCCGTACCGGACGGTGCGCATCGAAGTCGCTCTTCGGCGCAGGCCTTCGACCGATCTTCGAGCCAGGCGTGGTCGCTGCCGTCAATCTGGATCAACTCGCCGACGCACGCTCGGCGGCTGCGAGGCTGGTGAATCTGCGCGGCACGCTGGCTACGTGGCTTCCGAAAGCTTGCGGCAACCATCTGCCTTCTAACCATCTCCAACCCGAGTGTGATGCCGTGGTGCTCGATGAGCTTCTCGCGCGCCAGCGTCGCTCCGAAGTCGCTGTAGCGATCTCGAACCGGCTCCAATGGCGTGCTCGGCTAGACCGGCCGGCACCTCACGGTTGCTCGGCTTGCCCCGCTTGCCCCGCTTGAGCGAGCTCAGGCCCGCCGGGCCTTCTTCCTTGTAGCGAATCAACAGTCGCTCGAGCTGACAAGGTGTGGCGCCAATCCGCTTGACGGCCCTGTCGACCCGGAGCATTTGACCCACAACGGCTTGCACAACATTGAGCGAATCCGCCCCGCGCATGCTCAACGTGATCGTCGCCGTCGCCGTCGCCGTCGCCGTCGCCGTCATGGTCGGCCTTCAACGTGGGCTTGTCACTCTGCGACATCACTACTTGGGACCCACAAGAAATTACGCCAATCTTTCTTATGTAAACCAAAGGCCGGTTTGCTCAAATGTTTGCGTTCGCTAACATTCGTCCCCTTCCACTCACCAAGTCCGGCGACTCATTGAATGATCCAACGAGCCTCACCGCGGGTGACTGTGCTGGCTCGCTAGCAATCCGGCGTGACAACGCGGAAGCGCGTCTTGACGCTCTGCTAGTTTTCTTCAAACGCGATGAATGAAGCAGCGCAGCCCGAAAGAGCTAAACCTCTCTGGGACGCCATCGAGGCTCGCCCATAACGTCTGACATGTACGCTGGCGCGCAGACCCAGCACGGTCGAAGGCGAAGCTACCAGGTCGCTGGACTGCGCTTGGCAGCACCGCTAAGGCGCTCCTTGACTTCGCGAGAACGACTACAGATTGGTCTTGCCCCCGCATAACCGGACACGGCCTATTCGCAATGTAGCGCCGGTTGTTCGAGTTGAGCGCGGCGCATCTGCTCAGCCCGTTGCCGCCTGAACTGGCGCGGCGATCGCATCTTCAGACTCGAGTGAGGGTGGACCTCGTTGAAGTGCTCGAAGGCGGCGGCGAGTTGGGCCAGCACTGTTGTCGCGTCGCTGAGGTCCATCCTGCTCTCGTAGTCGCGCCGGAACGTGTTGACGAAGCTCTCGGCCATGCCGTTGCTCTGCGGGCTGCACACCGGCGTGTTGATCGGCGTCAGCCCGAGCGAGCGGGCGATGCGGCGCGTGTCATGCGCGATGTAGGCGCCGCCGTTGTCCGTGAGGAACTCCAGCGTGTGTCCTGCGGGCACTGCCTCCACCGAGCCGAAGCGCTTCTCCACGGCCTCGATCAGCATCTCGCGAACAGGCTCGCCGGGAAGGCCCTTACCCTCCCACGCGCGGAAGGCCAGGATCTCGCGGTCACAGCAGTCCTTGGCGAACGTGGCGGTGACGGTCTGGCCGGAGTCGCACTTGATCTCGAAGCCATCGGAGCACCAGCGCGTGTTGCTCATCGCAACCGCAACGACACCGCTGTGAGGCCTGCTCGAGCGAGCTCGCTGAGGCGCCTTCGGCAGGAGCAACCCGTTGCCAGCCATCACGCGGTAAGCGCGCTTGGGGTTCACGCGTCGCGTGCCCGCCGGGCGCTGCTGGTTCACCAGCGCGCAGGCGCGCCTGTAGCCGTAGCTGGGCAACTCGGCGATCTGTTCGCGGATCTCGGCCAGCAGCTCGCTGTCACCGCGCGGCGTGCGCCGGGTTCGCCCGTCGAACCATGCGGACGCTCTGCTCTTGAGAGCATGAACGTTCGACCTCGCCAGGCCGAGTGCCTCGCACACCGGCTTCACTCGCCGTCCCCGGGCAACAAGGGCGAGCGCGCTATCCACTTTTTTTCGGTGGCGTACTCCACGGCCTCCTTCAAGATCTCGTTCTCGAGGGTCTTCTTGCCCAGGATGCGCTGCAGCTTGGAGATCTCCGCGCGTGCGGCCGCCAGCTCGGAGGCCGGCACCACGGCTTCGCCAGCCTGCACTGCGGTCAATGCGCCTTGACGCTCGAGCTTGCGCCACTGGAACAGCTGGCTCGCCGCGACTCCCTCGGTCCTGGCCACGAGCGAGACGCTCATGCCGGGCTCGTAAGTCCGTCTGACAAGTGCCTGCTTCTCGCCGAGGGACCAACGCCTCCGGCGCTGGTCCCTCGTGATCACCTCGATCGTCTCGCTATGCCTAGTCGTATTCACAGTCCTACTCCTATCCGCAAAGATAAGCGATGGACCGTGTCCGGTCATTCAGGGGGCCAGCTCACGTTTTAGGTCTACTCGCATTGCACGAAGGCAAGAAGGCTGAAGCAGTGGTATTTTTGCGAGCCGCAAGCCTGTCCCCTGGCTCTCCACAACTCAACAGCTATGGCCCATCGCTCATGCTTGCATCTGAGCTCGCGAAGGCGGGCGAGTACGAAGCCGTTGCCCAGTATGTGCAGGGTATCGCCGAGTTCTGGACCCCCGAGGACCGACGGGCAGTGGTCTATCTGTTGCCGTTCCTCAAAGACTCTGAACCGCTCGCCACGTGGCTTGCAAAACTCCGAAGTCACCAGGCTCCGAACTTCGGCAGGAATGCGAACATCCCACCGTGAGAGCTAACCCCTTCATCGAGCGGACGTCTCAAAGGCCGCTTCGCGCCCTTTGGGCCGCCGCTCATGTCGAACGTTAGGGCCCGGTTCTTGCAGCGGTTCATGCGTGTCGCCGGAATTCCCAGCTTCGGCATCACGCCCTCCTTGGCTGGCGTCAAGAGCGACGCCAGCAAGAGGTTGTGCAAGCTCATGCGGTCGTGCCACGCACCGCAGGCAACGCGCTTGAACGGATGCCTGGGCCGCCCGTCCGTTGGCGGTCGGCTCACTGCCGGTGCCGCTCGTCACGCTGCAAAAGCAATGCAAAGTCGTCGGGCAGCTCATCGAACGTGCAGTCGTCGGCGCTGTGCCGGTGAACGTAGG
>Ga0209511_1004131_pt1 | contig 10711 bp, 11 predicted proteins | sample SSSSmetaG_FD_184141 | JGI IMG/M metagenome (GOLD analysis project Ga0209511, IMG submission 184141) | Glacier valley bacterial and archeal communities from Borup Fiord, Nunavut, Canada, to study Microbial Dark Matter (Phase II) - ​SSSS... | ecosystem: Environmental > Aquatic > Freshwater > Ice >... | reverse complement strand
TGAAATTTAGAAATTGAGTTTTGTGGTTTTCAAGAAAAACATCGCCTGCTCGGATGTTCCATTTATCGCTGAAAAGTTCCATAAAAACATTGTCGAATTGATCCAGTTTTTGCGAATAGCCGCCGTCTTGCAACGGAATATTATTGTCTTGCAAGGAAGCGCGCAAACTCACTTTTTCGGAAAGTTTTCCCGTGATTTGCAAATCGAGATTGGAGTTCAAAACCGAATTTTGATTGTTTCCCACGGTAACGCCACGCGTAATGCTTCCCGAAGTGTTGAGGCCTTCAAAAGGAATGTTTTTTTTCTGGAGACTTTCTCCTTCCACTTTGTACAAACTTCCTGCGGCAGCTTCGTTACTGACCACTTTGCTGTCGTCATAAATGCGATATTCTTTGGTGAGAATCTCGGGAAGTTTAAAATACTGAACCGTGAGCGAATCGGAACTGGCAGGAAATTTTTCGTTTAAAATTAGTGTTCCTTTTCCGAAATTTATTTTGTAAAAAGAGGAATCAATAAGTTTCTCATTGACGTCAAGCAATTTAAAATTACTCGAATTTATACTGGTATTTTCCAGACGAATAGTGTCACGAGTAATGAGAATTTTTTTGGTTTTGTACGACGAATTTCCTTCCTGGGCCTGAAGTCCGGAAAAGCAGATTATCGCCAACAAAATCAGTATGTTTTTTAACATAAATACTTTAACTCGAAAGTATCAAAAGTAGTATTTATTATTGGGAAATTGCAATGCCGAAAATTTGTCTTGAAATCGGATTGATGAATGAAATTTATGCTGCTGCTGTCATTGCGAGGAACGAAGCAATCCCATTTTTTGCTCTTGTAATCTGATGCCGCCTGTTTCTCGCAATGACAAAAAAACCGCAGTTCACAGAATTTTAAAATCTGTGAACTGCGGTAAAATTATTTTCGGTTTCATCTCCCGCCCCTTCGGGGAGGGCCGGGGAGGGGATTTAGCTTTCCTTCGTCACAATTTGCATGGTATCGCGACTTACTTGTTTTAGAATCACCGTTTTGTTTTCTTCAACAGTTTGCGCCGCTTTTTCGTCAAAATGACGAATGGTGTACAAAGTGACATTTTCGGTAAAATCAACTTTAAATTTTTTGGACAAGATTGCATTCAAATCCTTGAAGTTGCCAAATTTATCTTCCACGCAAACTGAAAAACTGATGGCTGAATTCTGAATCAAGTTTACTTTCAATTTGAATTGGTGAAACAAGGCAAAAATCTCGCTGATATTTTCTTCCATTATAAACGAAAAATCTATTGACGAAAGCGAAATCAACAATTGGTTTCTTTTGACAATAAAACAAGGTAAATAAGGTTCCAAATCAGCACCTTTGGCAACGCTTGTTCCTGGCAATAATGGGTTTAGAAATGATTTTACATACAAAGGAATTTCCTTTTTTTGCAGTGGTTGCAATGTTTTTGGGTGTATAACAGTTGCTCCGTAAAATGCTAATTCGATGGCTTCACGATATGAAATTTGGTTCAGCAAACTAGCATTTTCAAAATATCTTGGATCGGCATTCATCACGCCGGGAACGTCTTTCCAGATCGTTACGCTTTCGGCATTCAGACAATAAGCAAAAATCGCCGCAGTATAATCCGAACCTTCACGACCTAACGTGGTGGTGAAATTATTTTCGTCAGAACCCAAGAATCCTTGAGTGATATTCAATATTTTTCCATTTACGTTTTTAGAAATGTTTTTCTTTGTCAATTCCCAATCCACTTCTGCATCTCTATAATTCGAATCTGTTTTGATGAAGTTCCTCACGTCAAGCCATTTGGTTTTAATGCCCATATGACTCATAAAATGACTCAAAATCGTGGTCGAAACCAATTCGCCATAACTCACGATTTGGTCGTAAACAAAATTGTAATTAGGCGATTTGTTATGGCTCAAAAAATATTCCAAATCTGCAAACTGAGCGTTTACAGCAGCAAAAACTTCATTTTTCTCATCTTCGTATAAATCCAACAAGATTTCGTTGTGGTATTTTTTTACCTCTTGAACTGATGATTGTAATTCTGCTGATTTGTCGAAATAGTTTTTAATGACCAATTCTAAGGAGTTTGTAGTTTTTCCCATGGCTGAAACCACCAATAAAACATCTTCATAACCTGCTGTTTGCAAAACGCTGTACACGTTTTTTATTCCTTCGGCATCTTTCACGGACGCGCCACCAAATTTGAATACTCTCATTTTAAATTAAGATTTCAGACCTGCCTGTCGGCAGGCAGGTTTCAAATTTCAGATTGATGTCTGAAACTGAAAGCGATTTATTTATATTTTTTTTATCTATTCTTTGGGCGTGACCGCTTGTGCAAAAGGGGGCACTCTCGTAACTTCTTAGTCGCCCCCTTCGCACAAGCGGTCGGGCTATACGCGCTACTTCGGTAGCTAGCTTCTATCCCTCGCGCACTCTCGTAACTTCAATTGCCTTGAAAGGTATCAATTATAAACCTTTATAATTTCCCTCTTTCGGCTCCCTCTCCTTTGGAGAGAGCTGGGGTGAGGATTTTATTTTAACTTATTCTCAACAAAATAGTGGATCGCATCTTCACTCATTTGCGCCACTTTCCAATCCTCGAGAATTCTGGCTCCTGATTTTTCATAAAATTCGATGGCTGGCGTGTTCCAATCTAGAACATTCCATTCAATTCTTCGTACGTTATCTCGCTTGCCTTGTTTTATAATTTCCGAATATAGTGCATAACCCAATCCGGTGCCGCGCATTTTTTCATTAATAACCAAATCTTCCAAGTGAATGGTTTTTCCTTTCCAAGTTGAATATCGGTAGTAATACAAAGCGATTCCCACGATTTGATTTTCTACTTCGGCAACAAAAACATGAAACAACGGAACTGGACCAAAACCATCTCGAATTAAATCATCAACTGTTATTAAAACGGCTTCAGGTTCGTTTTCGAAAGCAGCTAATTCTTGAATCAGCCCTAAAACGGCTTCCATGTCTTGTGGATTTCCTTTTCGAATAATCATGATTTTAAATTTATATTTTTTTAAGGTTAAAAAAAAGCTTTTAATTTGGTAATTAGGTACTTTATATGGCAAATATACAATTCTGATAAACGAATTGAATAAAATTCAATCATTTTCACAAAAAAACCGATATTTGTGACTTCAAACTAACTACATCGATTTCGTAATGGAAGAACGCAACAAAACTCTAGGAGAATTTATTATCGAAAACCAAAATGCCTTTCAATATTCGTCAGGCGAATTGTCAAGAATTATTAATTCAATCAGGTTGGCCGCAAAAGTGGTTAACTACAAAGTGAACAAAGCTGGTTTGGTAGACATCGTTGGCGCCGCTGGAGCACAAAACATTCAAGGCGAAGACCAACAAAAGTTGGACGTTTATGCCAATGAAGTTTTTATTCAAACCTTAATAAACCGCGAAATTGTGTGCGGTATTGCCTCCGAAGAAAATGATGATTTCATTACGGTCGAAGGAAGTGACAACAGTCACAACAACAAATATGTAGTTTTGATGGATCCCCTCGATGGTTCGTCAAATATTGATGTCAATGTTTCGGTAGGAACTATTTTTTCGGTTTTCAGACGAATTACTCCAATAGGATCTCCAGTAACAATCGAAGATTTCTTGCAGCCCGGAATCAATCAAGTTGCTGCGGGATATGTGATTTATGGTACATCAACAATGTTGGTTTATACAACAGGTCACGGTGTAAATGGGTTTACCTTGAACCCTGCCATTGGAACATTTTACTTGTCGCATCCCAATATGCAGTTTCCAAAAGACGGAAATATTTACTCCATCAACGAAGGGAATTATGTCCATTTTCCGCAAGGAGTGAAAGATTATATCAAATATTGCCAACTTGAAGAGGAGGAAAGACCATATACTTCGCGATACATTGGAAGCTTGGTTTCGGACATTCACAGGAACATGATAAAAGGGGGAATTTATTTGTATCCAACGAGTTCCAAAGCACCAAAAGGGAAATTACGATTGCTTTACGAATGTAATCCAATTGCATTTATAGTCGAGCAAGCCGGCGGAAAAGCATCGGATGGTTTTAACAGAATAATGGAAATTCAATCCACCGAATTGCACGAAAGAGCTCCGTTCTTTTGCGGAAGTTATAACATGGTCGAAAAAGCGGAAGATTTTATGCGCTTGGCCAAATTGAGTAAATACTAAAAAACGATTAAAATTCAGACATGAAAAGGATTTGACGATTGTAGAAGCCTTTTCAAAAAAATAATTTTCTACCCTCAACTCCCTCTCCTTTGGAGAGGATCGGGGAGAGGATTATCTATTCATATGTTGCATTTCGTAAATAAAAGTGTCTAAATCTACTCTTCGGTCCACTAATGCAAGCGCTTTGTTTACAATATAATCTACATTACTTGTAGTGAATCCTAAGGCTACGGCAAATTTTCTCAATAAAATTTCTTGTTTGTCTCCTAAATGATGATCGTGGTGAACCACTCTGGCAATATTATACAAACTCTCCAACCTTTCCGTGTGTAAATAAGGTGGATTGAGTTCGTATTTCAATGGATTTTCCAGAATTTCATTATATTCATCATCCGAAATTTCCAATTTTACAGATAATTTGTCCAAGAATTTTTTTTCGTCAGGATCAAATTTTCCGTCCGCAAACAAAACACGAACCACTGCGGCAAAATGGCCTTTCATTCTTCGCTTAAATTCATTATCAAATAATTCTGCTATTGACATGGCTTTGATTTTTAGTTGATTATATAAAGGTACTACTAATTTAGATTTTAATGAATCCCAAATTGTGATTTTTTTCCCGAGATTAATAAAAATTAGGAGACAAGAACAGCTTTTTGCAATATCGTTTCAACCTATTTTCAAAATAAATTGTAAGTTTGACAACCCCTAATCTTAAAACTATATATAATGTCAGAATTTTGGATTTATTTTGAAATTGGTTTGAGGCATGTTCTTGACCTATCAGCATATGATCACGTCTTGTTTTTAATTGCCTTAACTGTTCCTTATGCATTCAAGGATTGGAAAAGGCTACTGCTTTTGGTCTCTATTTTCACCATCGGACATACATTGGCATTGCTGTTGTCTGTTTTTGGTGTAATTATTATCAAAGGCAATCTGGTCGAATTTTTAATTCCAATAACTATTCTCATTGTGGCGATTTTCAATCTTTTCACGGCTGGAAAATCGTCGAAAAATGAAAGTATTAGCGTTGTTGTTTTTATAACTTTGTTTTTTGGAATCATACACGGATTGGGTTTTGCAAGCTATTTTAAATCGCTGCTTGGAGGTTCGCCACAATCCAAGTTGTTGCCGTTGTCGGAATTTGCTTTGGGCATAGAAGCCGCCCAAATCATTGTGGTTTTTGTAGTTTTGATACTTTCGTATATTGTTCAAACGTTCTTCCGATTTTCGAAAAGAGATTGGACATTAGTGATGTCGTCTTTCATAATTGGCGTAGTTTTGCCAATGATTATCGAAAGCAAAATTTGGAATAGATAAAATAAAATGGAAAAGAATAAATTAAATAAATACGACCGAGCGTATCTTCGAATTGCCAAAGAATGGAGTCTTTTGTCCTATTGCAAGCGCAAACAAGTAGGCGCGATAATCGTTCGTGATCGAATGATAATTTCAGACGGATACAACGGAACACCTTCCGGTTTTGAAAATTGTTGCGAAGATCCTGAAGGTTTGACCAATTGGTATGTGCTTCATGCCGAAGCAAATGCAATCCTAAAAGTCGCTAGATCTACACAAACTTGCGAAGGAGCCACCTTATATATTACGCTTTCGCCATGTAAGGAATGCAGTAAATTGATCCATCAATCCGGAATAAAAAGAGTAGTTTATCAACTTGGTTATAGGGACACTTCGGGAGTAGATTTTCTGGTTAAAGCAGGTGTTATTGTCGAACAAATTGAAGTTCTGGAATAGATGAAAATTAATTCTAACTTTTTTCCAATATTTATTTTTGCAGCTCTTGCCTTGGGAGTTGTTCTGGGCGGTTGGCTTAATTTTCCCAATCAAAACTATTTTTTGGTCAAGAACAATTCGAAAAACAAGCTCAACAAACTGATTGATTTTATCGATAGCGACTACGTAGATGATGTAAAATCCGATTCTATCGTAAATCTCACCATAGACAATATTTTGGCCCAACTCGACCCGCATTCGGTTTATATTCCACCCAGCGAGCAAGCCCAAGTGGCCGAAAGCATGAAAGGCGATTTTGTGGGGATTGGCGTGAATTTTTATATGTACAAAGACTCCTTGGCGATAATAAAAACCGTTGAAAATGGCCCTTCGGAAAAAGCAGGAATTAAAGCCGGCGACCGAATCCTGTATGCCGATAAGACAAAATTGTTTGGACGAAAATTGCCGACTGATAGTTTGTTTTCCAAATTAAAAGGAACAGAAGGTTCCGAAATTCTAATTACGGTTTTTAGAAAATCCGAAAACAAAAAAATAACATTCAAGATAAAAAGAGGCGTTGTTCCAATAAAAAGTATTGATGCAGCCTTACTTTTGAATCCAACAACCGGTTATATAAAAATAAATCGGTTTGCCGAAACCACCTACGACGAGTTCAAAACGGGCTTGACGAATTTGAGGGAACAAGGTGCAAAATCGCTCGTGATTGATCTTCGGGACAATGGTGGCGGATATATGGAACAAGCCATTGCCATCGCTGACGAATTTTTGAAAGACAAACAACTCATTGTCTTTACAAAGAGCAAAAATGGTACGGTAGTAAAAACATTTGCCACAGCAACAGGAAGTTTTGAAAGCGGAAAAGTAACAGTTTTGATTAACGAAAACAGCGCATCAGCAAGCGAGATTCTGGCTGGCGCCATTCAGGATAATGACAGAGGAACCATCGTGGGTCGCCGATCTTTTGGCAAAGGATTAGTGCAACGTGAAATGGATTTTGACGATGGATCAGCAGTGCGATTGACTGTTGCCAGATACTACACTCCCACGGGTCGTTCGATTCAAAAACCGTATTCAAAAGGAAACGAGGCCTATTCTAAAGAATCTGATTCTCGTTTTACAAACGGGGAATTGTACAATAAAGACAGCATAAAAACGCCAAAAACGCCAAAATACAAAACGCCAAAAGGAAGAATTGTATACGGCGGCGGTGGTATTGTTCCTGATGTTTTTGTGCCGCTTGAAATGGGTTATGGTAACGAACACGCGGGTTATTTATTGGAGTCAGGTCTATTGGGGCATTTTGTGTTTGAACAATTAGATCGCGACAGAACGGTTTTTAAAGGCATGACTTTCGAACAGTTTAAAACCAAAATTGATGGAACCAATCTGTATTTCGATGCTTTCCAAGAATATCTTTCCAAAAACGGAATCGGAATGAATCTGAACAAAAATAAGTCTTTGGTCAAACGGTACTTGTCGGCTGAATTTGCCCGACAATTATACACCGAAAGCAAATATTTTGAAATCGTGTTGAAAGACGATGCAATGATTAAAGCAGTTTTAAAATAATCTCCCTTGAAATCAGGTCCAATTTTGATCATAAGTTCAAGATTGTAATGGGTTAAAATTAGAATAAACATGAAAAGAATATTTTTTTTGCTTTTGTTGACAACCTCAATTTTTGTGAATGCGCAACAAAAATATGTTGTAGAAAAAGACATTCACTATTATCCCGATGCAGTTAATAAAAGCGATAAATACATAGATTCCCAATGTACTTTGGATATTTATTATCCTAAAAATGCTAATAACTTTGCCACGATTGTGTGGTTTCACGGTGGCGGACTTTCTGGAGGAAACAAAGAAATTCCAAATGCATTGCTAGAAAAAGGCTTTGCTGTTATTGGGGTTGGTTACAGGCTTTCGCCAAAAGTAAAAGCGCCTGCTTACATTGAAGATGCGGCTGCGGCAATAGCTTGGGCATTCCAAAATATGGAGCGTTATGGCGGTAGAACCGACTTGATTTTTTTATCGGGACATTCCGCTGGAGGTTATTTAACGATGATGGTGGGTCTTGACAAAAAATATTTGGCTAAACATGAAATTGATGCCAATAGAATTGCGGGAAACATTCCATTTAGTGGACATACAATAACCCATTTTACCATTCGAAAAGAAATGGGAATGAATGACATTCAGCCATTGATTGACAAATATGCGCCACTTTATTTTGTTCGCCCAGACGCTCCGCCTTTAGTTCTTATAACAGGCGATCCCGAAATGGAATTGTTGGGACGTTACGAAGAAAACGCCTATATGTGGCGGATGATGAAACTAGCGGGTCACAAACGCACCACTATATATAAGCTCGAAGGTTTTAATCATGGAGACATGGCTGAGCCTGCTTTTCCATTATTGATAAAAGAGGTTAATACAATAAAAAAGGAAATCTTGGAAAGAAATTAAGCAGGACCTAAAAGCATTATTTCTTGATACTGTCGTGCGATTGCGTTTGGATTCCGTTATTCCATAAAGTAAGAATATCGGTTGCAACCGCCGCGCCACTTCCTGAAGCAATCGCCACTTGACTTCTCCAGCCTGCAAGAGTTCCCGTTACATAAATACCTTCGGTTACTTTGTGGGCGGTATTTTTCAGTTGGATTCTTTGTTTTTCGGCAAGTGATTTTTGATGTGGTTCCACGAAGTCCATTAATCCTTCAATCGCAAAAGTGTTGGAATAGCCAATGGCCACGATAATAATTTTGGATTTATAAATATTCTTGTTTGTGGTGATTGTAAAATCAGAAAATTCATCTTCAATTTTCAGCACTTTTTCGTCTTGAATTTGGATGATATGCGGATAAGTTTCCGTTAAATGTTGAATGCTTTCGGCCAATAAATCAGCGCCTAATTTACCTGGAGGAATTCCGTAGGCATTGTTGATAATGGCTTCTTGGAGTGAGGAGGTTTTTTGATGGGCAATAATCCCGATTTTTTTACCGGTTACGAAGGGTTTGTTTTTTGCCGATCCCAAAACAAGAGCACATGACATTCCTGAAACGCCTCCGCCAATTAGTAAAACATCAAACACGATTAGAATTTATCATTCATTTTTTCTTCGATATTCTTTGACATTCTAAAAATCAAAAGAATTAAAACAGCACAAATGGATGCGGCAATTCCAATGAAAGCAACCATACTGTTTCCTTGAAGAGGGTGTTCGAAATCAAGTAGGGTAATGTTAAAAACAATTAGCCCCAGCGCTAAAATCACTAATATGTTAGTAAAAAGTTTCATATGTAAATTAAATTTGGTTTTAAAGGAATATGGGAAGCGCATATAGCTTCTTCGATGTTGTCATTGCATTTTCTTCAATCTCGTTTCAAAAAGTGAAGTTTGTAAAATGATGAGGTAAATTTATAAAAATTTACATTAGACAAACAAATCTTTAACATTAGCAGCGAATAATTTAACAGCTATTGCCAATAGAACCACGCCAAAAGTCTTTCTGATTACGCCCAAACCATTTTGTCCCAACATTTTTTCAATTTTTGCCGATGATTTCAAAACGATATAAACCACAATGATATTCAAAACAATGGCAATTACAATATTCAAGGTTTGGTATTGCGCTTTTAATGATAATAAGGTAGTCATCGTTCCCGCGCCTGCGATCAACGGAAAAGCAATCGGGATAATCGAAGCGGAACTAGCCTCCTCGTCACGATAAATGCGAATTCCCAAAATCATTTCCAATGCCAGAAAGAACAACACGAAAGAACCTGCCACGGCAAAGGAGTGAACGTCAATTCCTATCAGTTTCAAGAATTCTTCACCAATAAAAAGAAATACAATCATGATCAAACCGGCTACCAAAGAAGCTTTTTCCGATTCGATGTGGCCATGTTTTGTTCTCAAATCAACTACTATGGGAATCGTTCCCACAATATCAATTACGGCAAAAAGTACCATCCCAACAGTGATTATTTCTTTAAAATCCAGTTCCATAATTTCTTAAATTTATGGGACAAAAGTATTGAATTCTATAGGTTTAAAAGTCATATTATGGTTATTTTTTGGAAACGGCAAGGTGGATAAACGATTGATATTGATTTTCTTGGTTTTAAAATCCAACAAAATAAACTCATATAGCCAATGTTAAGAGCTTAATTAAGTAAAAATTTAACAGTCAAAATTCAGATTTGCAAAGTATCTTTGCAGAATGTTTCAACTAGGAAAAACCATCGTATCAGAAGATATTCTCGGAAAGGATTTTGTTTGTAATCTCTCAGCCTGCAAGGGCGCATGTTGTGTCGACGGTGACGCCGGCGCACCATTGAGCGAAGCCGAAACCAAGATTTTGGAGGAAATTTATCCAAAAATAAAACCCTTTTTGCGCAAAGAAGGAATTGCTGCTATTGAAGCGCAAGGAACCTGGACAACAGGAACCGATGGAGAACTGGAAACTCCATTAATTGACAACAAAGATTGCGCTTATGTGATTTTTGATGGGAAAACAGCGCTTTGCGGAATCGAGCAAGCCTACAATCAAGGTATTGTCGATTGGAAGAAACCCGTTTCTTGTCATTTGTATCCAATTCGGGTCAAAGATTTTACCGAATTTGCCGCCGTCAATTATGATAAATGGGACATTTGTGATCCCGCCTGTTCCTTGGGTAAAGAACTGGAAGTTCCGGTTTACAAATTTGTCAAGGAAGCACTCATTCGAAGATTTGGTGAAGAT